>PJQF01000403.1_pt1 | contig 10484 bp, 8 predicted proteins | sample 1503741 | NCBI WGS metagenome assembly PJQF01 (sample SAMN07775949, study PRJNA414020) | Biofilm metagenome, whole genome shotgun sequencing project. | isolation source: biomolecule (vanillin) treated reverse osmosis membrane biofilm | place: India: Nagpur | collected 2017-03-21 | reverse complement strand
GATCTCGTGCCCTCCATCCAGTGGGTCTCGTGCATGTGACCGGAGATCACCACCTGCGCACCCCAGGCCACCAGCGTCTCATGCCAGAGCTCGCGACTGCGGCGGCTGAAGGAGTCATACTCCCGGCCCACTTCATTCTCGATCTTCCAGCGCAGCGGGATGTGGCAGAACACCACACGATACGGCGCATCCCGCAGCTCAGGAGTCTTCAGCACATGCTCGCGCATCCACTCCGTCTGCTCACGGCGCAGCGGTTCACAGGCCACACGCCCTTTGAAGCTTGGATGATCATCCGCTTTGTCCTCACCCGTGTTCAGGCACACAAACGCCACCGGCCCGCTGCGGAAGGCATAGTAAGACCGACCCGTCGGTGCTGCCACATAGTTGGGTAGGCGATATCCATACGCTCCGCGCAGATCATGATTCCCCCACACAAAGGCCAGCGGCCTTTGCGCGGTGAAGTCTGTGCCTGCGGGATGCAGCAGCGTCGGCACCAGCGTCTCGTCCTTGTGCCAGTCATTGCAGATGTCGCCATTCCACAGCAGAAAATCCACCTTCGTCGGAGTCTTCTCATGCAGTTGGGTGATCGTCGTGTTGTTGACGTGCGTGTCATTCCACACTGCAAAGCGCGTCTCCTTCGCCGCCGCATCCAGCGTGCGAAACTCGCGCCACGCACTCTCCTCACGCGCCGCCGGTTCACCCATCGCCTCCGTCACTGTGCGATAGGCAAAAGTCTCCCCCGCCTTGAGTCCATCCAGCCGTACTCGCAGCGCCTTCTCACCCTGCGTGGAAAATCCAAACTCAGTCCCGCCGACCTTGCTCACTTCATCACCCGTCTTCAGTTCCACCCACCCACGCGCATGACGCGAGATACCCCACACGATCTCCACGCCATCCGTGCGCGGTGCCATGACCACGGGTGGTGTGATCACCAGTGTCGTAGGTTCAGCAGCGCTAGGAGAAGCGTTTTGTGCTTGTGCAGAGATGGCGGTCCCCAGCGCAGCCTGGGTGAAAAAATGGCGACGATTCATGGTTGGGTGGGTTGGAAAATGAAGAGGCGCAGTTCGCGTCATTCAGGAGACGCCGGAAACCAGCGTGCCTTGTAAAGTCGTTCGTTAGGTGGCTTGATCTCGCCCGCAGGTGCCAGGAGCTGGATGCTGCCGCTCCACCAAGCTTTGTCGCTCGCCTGGATGAAGACGGTCCTTCCGGTGACCGGATGTACGTTCACGCACTTCACCAGGCCCTTGTCACCCAGCTCCGGATGCAGACGGAAAGCCGCCTTGTCGCGATCAAACAGATACACATGGCTGTGAGTGCTCACGATCAGATCCGTACTGTTTGGCACAGGCTGCAGTTCATGCCCATCCTCATCCGGCAGCTCATGGCTCGCCTGCAATGCGAGCGATGGCTTGTCACTCTCCCAGTCCTTTAGTTCATAGCGTCGGAGCTCTTTAAAGCCAAGCGCCCACAGGCACTTGCGTGCTTCATCCCACACCACTCCATGTCCCGAAGGCAGCGGCGTTTCATAGAGCGGTTCGTCTGATCGCGAGACTTCAAAGAGCACCAGCTTGTTACCCGTGCCTCCGGTGGATCCAGCCACCACCACACGTTCACGCGGCAGCATCTCCAGTGAATGCGCGCTCGTCACATGCCCATGCCAGAGCACCTTTCCTGAGGGATGCTCCACCAGCGCACAACCACTGCCAGAGGAAGAGATCAGCACCTTCTTCCCACCCTCCACCGGCTTGCAGTCATCCGTCGTGCCGAATCGCTTGCGCTGTACCTCTGGTAAATCTTCACGATCCTTTCCACGCCAGCTCCAGAGCTTCGTGAATGTGCCTTTCTCCGCGGCGGCGGCATCGATGATAAACACCTCTCCCATGCCACAGAGCAGTAGTGGCTGGGTCGCGGGCTCGGCGGCATGGGCGCCGGTCAGCAGCGCGAATAACAAAAGATTCTTCATGGTTGGCGTTCGGTCGCTTTGATGAGTTTTGGCTGCGGGCGCTTCTTCCAGGCCGTCACGTCCTGCTTCAGCACTTCCACTGCCTTGTTCAGCTGGTGGTCCGTCGGATCTCCTGGCTGCGGCCAGACCACATAATCAGGCTTCGCACCATTCAGTTCCATGTCCTGTCCATTGGAAAGCACATACCAGCCCCGGAAAGGCAGCCGTAGCGTGCCCACATCCATGATGGAAACCGCCCCCGTGCTGATCACACCACCCGCTGTCTGCACGCCCACGATCTTCCCGCGCTTCAGCGTCTTGATGGCATGGCTGAAAACTTCGGCATTGCTGTAGCTGTTCTGATTGCACAGCACCACGATCGGCTTCTGCCAGGTCGCGTAGATCATGCGGTCCTGTGGATAGCCTGGCGTGCTGCTGCCCCGCGGAATGGCAATCGCGTGCCTCGGCTGCATCAGCGCCGTCAGCAGATGATCCGTCGTCGATCCACCTCCGTTCTCACGCACATCGATGATGAGCCCATCCTTGCCAGCCCCTGCATGATAGAGTTCCTCCTGGAACTTCTGGAAGCTCGCGTCATCCATCGCGCTGATGTGCAGGTAGCCCAGGGTTCCGTTGGAAGCTTTCTCCACGGCCGCACGGTTGTCCTCAATCCACCCATCATAGAGCAGGCGGCGCGCAGTCAGATAGTTGATGGGACGCAGCGTGACATCGCGCTCGACCTCCCCGCTCTTCACGCGCAGCAGGATGTCACGCTCGATCGGCCCATTCAGCACGCTGCTTGCATCCATGGCCGGATTCACTTCCCGACCATCCACCTTCAAGACAATCTCACCCGCGCCGATGCGGCTCTCCTGTCTCGTTGCCGGACTTTTGGGGATCACATGCCGCACCTTCCAGCCCGGCCCTTCAAAGGTTGGGTCAAAGCGCAGCCCCAAATGAGCCGTCTCCTCGCGCCAGCCGCTGGTGGAGGTGGTGGAGCTCATGGTGAACCCGAGATGGGATGCATTCAGCTCGCCCAGCATCAGCCACACACACTCTGCCACATTGCTCATTGAGGGCATTTCTGCCGCCATGTCCCGATACTTCGCCCTCACCGCATTCCAGTCACGGTTGCCCAGCTTCTCATCGTAAAACTGGTCACGCATCACCTGCCAGCATTGGTCAAAGACCGCGCGCTGCTTCTCAGCACGTGAATAGGCTTGCTGCGCGCGGAAGCCCATCGTTTTCAGCTCACCGCTCTTGGCGGACATCGTCGCCGGTTTGCCATCCAGCAACCCAGCCAACAAGTCATCACCCTTGATCCAAACCGTATTCGTGAGCACGGCCGTGCCGAGCTGCTTCGGCTTCAGTTCATCCGGAAACTCCACGGTGCGCGTGATCTTCTTCTCCTCGACCTGGGACTGGAAAGCCAGTTTCTTCGAGTCCGGAGACCACACCAGCGAGCTCTCCCGGGTGTCAGTGATCTTGATCCGGTGAATGCGATCATGAATGCCTTCAAAGTCGATCGTCAGCGGCTTTTTCTCAGGCGCCTTCGGCGCTTTCGCCCTGGCGGCCACCTCCGGCTTTTTCTCCTCGGCTTTCGGTTCTCCAGCCTTGGGCTCCGCAGCTTTTGGCTCATCGGTCTTGGGAGTCGGCGCAGGCTCAGCAGGCTTGTCTTCCTTCTTCGGTTCCGCCTTCTTGATCCCGGTCACACCTTTGGCTGGCAAAGAGGGCTTGGATGCCTTGGCGATCTTCTCGCGTGCCTTCACCAGTGTGCGCTGGCGCTTCGTTTTCTCATCATCCTCGGCCAGCAGGTTCACATAAAACACATCCACCTCGTCGATCTCGCGCTGCCCTGTCCACGCGATCATCTTGCCATCCGGAGACCACACTGGACGCGAGTCATTGTTCGGGTGCCGTGAGAGATTGAAGGGCGGCTTCGAGCCATCCAGCGGCATCAGCCAGATGTCATCATTAAACCACTCATCCTCCTGGGAGTAGGCGATCCATGATCCATCCGGGGAAAAGCTGATGCTCACGGGATTCCATGACTCGATGACGCGTTTTGCATTCTTCCCGTCCGCATCCGCCAGCATCAGGTCACCGCGCTCACGCAGCCAGGCCAGCTTCTTGCCATCCGGCGTGAATTTCGGGCGCTCATCCGCCTCGGGATCATCGGTGAGTTTCGTCAGGGTGAAGATCGTGTTCTCAAACCAGGCTTTCTTGCGGTCATCCGGCACGGCCTTCCAAATATCCGTCTGTCCCTGCGCATCACTGACGAAGACCAGCGACTTGCCATCCGGTGCAAACACAGGCTCGCGCTCCTCTTCGCCAGTGTGTGTGATCTGGCGCGGCTCCTTCAGCTCCGTGTCCATCACCCACACATCGCCACCGGAAACAAAAGCCATCTGCAACCCGTCCGCCGTGTAGCTGATGTCCGTGGCCTTCTCCAGCACCACGCGCGCTGTCTCCTGGTCAGCGTCCGTCGCCGCATCGATCTCGATCTTCAGCGGCTCCTTGTCACCGGGATGCCATTGATAGAGGTCAAAGCGCACGCGGAACACCAGTGTCTTGCCATCGCGTGAGATCGCCGGGAACACCACCAGGTCATCCTTGAAATGGGTGATCTGCGTTACCTTGCTATTGGTTAGGCCGCGTTCCCAGAGGTTGCCGTTCTTCACAAAGTAAAACCCTTGCCCGTCCGGCTTCCACAGCGGCCAGCGGTTCTCGCTCTCATCACTGATGATCTGCGTGAAACTCTTCTCCTCGCGATTGAAGAGCCAGATCTGCCCGGCGCGCGCGCCTTTGTAGCCCTGCCGCCACCAGCTTTCAGAGCCTTCGCGCATGAAGAGCACCTTCTTCCCGTCCGGGGAGAGCACGGCATCCGTGCCGTAGTCATCAAATAGCACGTTTTCTGCCTTCCGCTCCTTCGCGTCGATGATCGCAATCCGTGCTGTGCGTGATTCACGACCCCAGGAGAAGTCGCGGGAAAGTCCCACCACCAGTCCCGTCCCATCAGGAGTCCACTCACGCAGATCACAGCCGTCCGTGTGCCAGGTGAGCTGCTTCGGCTCGCCGCCATTCACTGGCATCGTGTAGAGCAGCTTGCTGCCCTCACGCTCGCTGTTAAAGGCGATCTGCTTCCCATCCGGTGAGAAGGCTGCGCCGGACTCCAGCGCGGGATGCGAGGTCAGTCGTGTCGCTCTTCCTCCCTCCGTCGGAGCGCTCCAGATATCCCCATTCCAGCCAAAGGCGATGGTCTTGCCATCAGGCGAAAGCGCAGGCTCATGAGCCAGCTTCACAGGTTCAGCATGAACAAGGAGAGTCGAGCAGACAAACAGCGGTGCGAGAAGTCGTGAGGACATGGTTGGGAGTATCATAACGGTCTCAACATTCAGTCACGTTCACCGCAAGACCGCCGCGTGACGTTTCTTTGTACTTCGTGCTCATGTCAGCGCCGGTCTGGCGCATGGTCCTGATCACCTTGTCCAGGGAGACCCGGTGCGTGCCATCGCCGCGCAGCGCCAGCCGCGCTGCATTGATGGCTTTCACGGCACCCATCGCATTGCGCTCGATGCACGGCACCTGCACCAGTCCGCCGATGGGATCACAGGTCAGCCCCAGATTGTGCTCCATGCCGATCTCCGCGGCATTCTCCACCTGCGGCACCGTGCCGCCCAGCGCTTCGCACAAGGCCCCCGCCGCCATGGAGCAGGCCACACCCACCTCCCCCTGGCATCCGACTTCCGCCCCTGAGATGGAAGCATTCAATTTGTAGATCATGCCAATCGCCCCAGCGGTGAGCAGAAAGCGCGTGATGCGGTCATCATCAGCTCCCCCATGCACGCGCACAAAATAATGCAGCACCGCCGGGATGATGCCTGCCGCGCCATTCGTCGGTGCTGTGACCACACGACCACCGGACGCATTCTCCTCATTCACCGCCATCGCCCACAGGCTCACCCAGTCCAGCACGGTCAATGGATCACGCAGCCCCGCTTCAGGGTTCGCGCTGAGTTCGCGATGAATCTTCGGCGCACGTCGTTCCACCTTCAATCCACCTGGAAGAATGCCCTCACGCTGGCAGCCCCGCTCCACACAGGCATGCATGGCCCTCCACACCTTCAGCAAGGCCGCGCGCGTCTCCACTTCCGGCCGCCATGCCGACTCATTTCTCAGAGTCAGCTCGCTCACACTCAGTCCCGTTTCACGATATAGTCTCAGAAGATCATCCCCTGTCTGATAAGCGTAGGGCAGCTCTCGCGGCTTCGTGCTCAGCGCATCCAGCTTCGCCGTTTCCTCGTTCACCACGAACCCGCCACCGATGGAGTAATACACGCGACTGAGCAGTTCGTTCCCGTCCGCATCTCGGGCAATGAAGCGCATGCCGTTCGGGTGTTCAGGCAGCGACTCCAGCCTGTGAAACAGCAAATCCTCCTTCTCATGAAAGGACACCTCACGTGAGCCGCCTAACATTAAACGCTGCTGTGTTCGGGTGGCTTCGATCTTTGCCGGCACCGCGTCAACATCCACACCTTCCGGCGTCTCGCCTTCCAGTCCCAGCAGCACCGCTTTGTCCGTGCCATGGCCTTTCCCCGTCAGTGCCAGGGAGCCATACAAGTGCGCCTCCACGCGCGCCGTCTTGTCAAAGACACCTGCCTCCATCAGCCGCGCCACAAACCGGTTCCCCGCGCGCATCGGCCCCACCGTGTGCGAGCTTGAGGGGCCGATGCCGATCGTGAAGAGATCCAGGATGCTGATGCTGGCGGCCATGTCATTCTTCCTCGAAACACTGTTTGTCGCGGTTCTTGCGCACCTTCCTCGGATCAAAGATCTGGCCGTTCATCGAGAGATACACACCCGGTGGCAGGGAAGACACTGCGCCGATGGCCATGCCGATGTTGAAAGTGGCATCCGTGCTGCGAAACCGCGCTGGCTGCATCGCTCCCGTGAGCACGATGGTCTTGCCCGGCACGTCACAGAGCAGACGCCCCGTGTCCGCCATCGTGTCCGTGCCATGCGTGATCACGATGCGCTCGCACGGACTCGCCAGCACACGCTCACGGATCTTTTGCCGGTCCTCATCCGTCATCTCCAGGCTGTCCTTGGCCAGCACCGGCTCGATCTCGTAATCAAACGCGACACCAGCCTCCTTCAGCACTTCCAGGACCTGTGGCGAGCCGATGTGATACTCGCTCTTCGCGTCGAAGTAGACTTTGTCGATCGTGCCGCCGGTGGTGATGAAGTGAATCTTCATGGCTTATCACACTCCAAGTTGCTGCTTTACGTCAATAAAAGCCTTCACTGCCTTCTCCAGATCTTCCCGCGTGTGAGCCGCGCTAATCTGCGTGCGGATGCGCGCCTTGCCCTGCGGCACCACCGGGTAGCTGAAGCCGATCACATACACACCACGCTGCAGCATCTCGTCCGCAAACTTGGCAGCCAATGCGGCATCTCCCAGCATGATCGGAACGATGGGATGCAAGCCTGGCACGATGTTGAAGCCGGCCGCTGTCATCTGCTCACGGAAGTAGCGTGTGTTCGCTTCCAGAGCATCCCGCAGCTTGGTGGATTGCTTTAACAGATTCAGCGCCGCGATGGAAGCCCCCGCAATGCTCGGACAAAGCGTGTTGCTGAACAAATAAGGCCGCGAGCGCTGCCTCAGTAGCTCGATGATCTCTTTGCGCCCGCTGGTGTAGCCGCCGCTCGCCCCGCCGAGCGCCTTCCCCAGCGTGCCCGTGAGGATGTCGATGCGGCCCATGACCTCGCAATGCTCATGCGTGCCGCGGCCGTGCGCGCCCATAAAGCCAACTGCATGGGAGTCATCCACCATCACCAGCGCGTGATACTTGTCCGCCAGATCACAGATTGCCTTCAGGGGTGCAATGAAACCATCCATGGAAAACACCCCGTCCGTGGCGATCAGCTTGAAGCGCGCGCCTTTGGCATCTGCATCGATGAGCTGCCGCTCCAGATCCGCCATGTCACAGTTCTTGTAGCGATACCGCTGCGCCTTGCACAGGCGGACGCCATCGATGATCGAGGCATGGTTCAACTCATCACTGATGATCGCGTCTTCAGGACCCAGGATTGTTTCAAACAGACCTCCATTCGCATCAAAGCAAGAGCCGTAAAGGATCGTGTCCTCCGTGCCCAGGAAATCTGTCAACGAAGCTTCCAGCTCCTTGTGCACCCCTTGCGTGCCGCAGATGAAGCGCACGCTGGCGAGTCCATAGCCCCAGTGCTCCAGCGCCTCATGCGCTGCCTGTCGCACCTTCGGATGCTGCGCCAGGCCGAGATAGTTGTTCGCGCACAGGTTCAGCACGGCCGCCCCGCCATTGGCACGCACCAGTGTGCCCTGCGGCGTGGAGAGCACACGCTCACGCTTGTAGGTGCCTGCGGCACGGATCGCCTCGAGCTGGTCCGTGAGATGATGGGAAAACGCCTGGTTCATGGTTGCCAATATACTGGACACGCATCCTGTATCCTGGCAACTGATCTTTTCAGGCCGGGCCCGAAGTTCCGTTTCAAGGCCGTGCGAGCCTTATCGCGCCCTTCGTTTTCAGGGGATGTGCAGGCTCTCCACGCTGGGTGCACACCAGCTTCCCTTCATCCACCAGCTCCGCTGCCACTTGGCGCACAGGTTGCATGAGAGGCCGCCAGTCTTTGCACAGTCTTCGGGCTGCTTCAGAGGGGCAGAACGTCGCCGCCGCTCTGCGGGCCGACGCGAGCTCGAGCAAGGTGCGGCGTATGTCATGCTCCTGAGTCATGAGTTCATCCGCCAGAGCGTGAAGTTCAGGAAGGAGGCAAAACTCACCCAGGCAAGATAGGGCACGAACAGCAGGCCCGCAGGCTTCGAGATGCGCCAGAAGGCCCGCAGCGTCAAAAGAATGGCCAGCCATAGCGCAAGGATCACGAGAAGTGCCGCCCCAAGCTGATGGGCCCCAAAGAACACCGGCGTCCATGCGGCATTGAGGGCGAGTTGAACGATGTAGAGCCTCAGCGCATGGCCCTGGCCGCCTTTGCGCCATACCAGCCATGCCGCCACGGCCATGCTAAGATACAGCACGGACCACACGGGCCCAAAAATCCAGCTCGGCGGGTTCCACTCAGGTTTCGCAAGAGACGCGTACCAGGCGCCAGGCATTGAGAACGCACCGGCAGCCGGGGCGAGGAAGGTCAGCAGGATCCATCCAGGAAGTCCTAAAATTTGTTGGGTCGTTGAGGGTGGTTTCATGAGGATGGAATGGTCGTGCTCCGGAAGGAGGCCGCCTGCTTTTGGATCGCCTCGCGGTCGCCGTCTGACAAGCGTGAGAGGTTCTTCAGCTGCATGCTCATGCGCTGGTTGCGTCGTAGCACAGGCTCATGCTGCAGCAGATAGTCCCAGTAGAGAGTGGTGAAGGGGCACGCACGCGGGCCCGTGCTCTGCGCCGGATCATACCGGCAGCCTTTGCAGTAGTTGCTCATTCGCTGGATGTACTTGCCGCTCGCCACATACGGCTTGCTGGCCATCACACCGCCATCGCCATACTGGGACATGCCCAGCGTGTTTGGCAGCTCCACCCACTCCACCGCATCCACATAGACGGCGAGATACCACTCATGCACCCGGCGTGGATGCACGCCGTAGAGCAGGGCAAAGAGCCCCGTGACCATCAGGCGCTGAATGTGGTGCGCGTAACCAAAACGCAGCGTCTGGGTGAGTGCATCCCGGAGACACTGCATGTCCGTCTCACCCGTCCAGTAAAAGGCTGGCAGCTCGTGCTGCGCATTCATGGCATTCCGCTCGATGTAGCCTGGCATCAGATGCCAGTAGATGCTGCGCACATACTCCCGCCAGCCAAGGATCTGCCGGATGAAGCCCTCCACGGCTTCCAGCGGCGCCGCGCCTCGTTGATAAGCTTGCTCCGCCGCCTGGATGACCACGCGTGGATGGATCAGCTTCAGATTCATCGCCGCGCTGAGCCGGGAATGGTACAGCCACGGCTCGTTGGTCCACATGGCATCCTGATAGAGGCCAAAGTCAGCCAGCCGGTGAGTGATGAAGTCATCCAGAGCCTCCCGCGCCTGGACCGCCGTCACCGGCCAGTCAAACTCCTCTAGCGATCCTGGGTGAGCTGGAAAATGAGCCTCCACATCCGCGATCACGCTTTTGGTTAGCGCGTCGGGCATGAACCGCCTCGGCGGCACCCGCAGGCCAGGCCCTTCTTTGCCGAACGAGCCCCGGTTGTCGTGATCGTAGTTCCACTGGCCGCCTGCAGGCTTGCCTGCCTCCATCAGCACACCCGTGTGCTGCCGCATCTCACGGTAAAAGAACTCCATGCGGAATTGCGTGCGCCGTTCCGCGTGCCTTTGAAACATCTCCCGCGAGCAGAGGAAGTGCCGGTCAGCCCTGGTTTCCAGCATCACTCCCATGTCCGCCGCCACGTCCTCGATCTCTCTCGCCACGCTCCACTCACCAGCCTCCACCATGACCAGGCTCCGGGGTTTCAGGCGCTGGATCGCACTTCTAAGCTGAGCCGCGAAGGTCTCCTAGATCGGA
>PJQF01000402.1_pt1 | contig 10526 bp, 13 predicted proteins | sample 1503741 | NCBI WGS metagenome assembly PJQF01 (sample SAMN07775949, study PRJNA414020) | Biofilm metagenome, whole genome shotgun sequencing project. | isolation source: biomolecule (vanillin) treated reverse osmosis membrane biofilm | place: India: Nagpur | collected 2017-03-21 | reverse complement strand
AATCCTGAGCCAACCCTCCACGCCTTCTCGCTTCAATGACTCACTCCCTGCTCGTCCGTCCCATCGCCCGAAAGGAATGGGCAGTCACCTCGGCGGTCGCCTTCTTCTTCATCGTGCTGATGCCGCTGATGAACAGCCTCGGCTGGATCAGTGACTTCACGATCAATCTCTGGGGAAAGTATCTCTGCTACGCCATGCTCGCCATCAGCGTGGATCTGCTCTGGGGATACACCGGTCTGCTCAGCCTCGGCCAGGCGCTGTTCTTTTCCCTCGGTGGTTACATGATGGGCATGTATCTCATGCGCATGATCGGTGACCTGGGGCAGTATCACAAGGATATGCCGGACTTCCTGGTCTTCCTCGGTTGGGACAAGCTTCCAACCTTCTGGAAACCGTTCAGCAGCTTTCCTTTTGCCATGCTCATGATGCTGGTCGTTCCGGGCATCGTTGCCTATGTGTTTGGTTGGCTGGCCTTCCGCTCGCGGGTGCGCGGAGTCTACTTCTCCATCCTCACCCAGGCGCTGACCTATGGCGCCTCCCTCATGTTCTTCCGCAATGACATGCTCATGGGTGGTAACAACGGCTTCACGGACTTCCGTTTCATCCTCGGCTTTGACATCCGCAGCCCGGGCACCAAGCGCGGCCTCTTCATCATCACCGCCATCGTCCTCTCAGCGACTTATGTGGGCCTGCGCTGCCTTACCCGCAGCCGCTTTGGCCTCGTTCAGCAGGCCGTGCGGGACAGCGAGAACCGGGTGCTCTTCAGTGGTTACTCCTCACCTAACTTCAAGCTCTTCATCTTCGTCCTTAGCTCGATCATCGGCTCCATCGGCGGCGCCCTCTACGTGCCCCAGGTCGGGATCATCAATCCGAGCGAGATGACCACGGAGAAGTCCCTGGAGGCCGTCGTGTGGACTGCGGTCGGTGGTCGTGGCACGCTCATCGGACCCATCGTCGGCGCGGTCAGCGTGAATGCGATGAAGAGCTGGGCAACGCGTGCTTATCCCGACCTCTGGCTCATCATCCTGGGAGGCATGTTCATGCTGGTCGTGCTCTTCCTGCCAAAGGGCATCGTGGGCATCCCAGGCATGGTGAGGAGCTGGCTGAGTAACCGCAAACCACCTGAGGAGCCCGATCCACTCCCTCTCACCAAAGCTGCAGACAAAGCTGAATAACTTATCACCATGGACCGCCCGCTCATCCTTAACGCCGAAGGCGTGAACAAATCCTTTGCCGGGTTCAAGGCCATCACGGACCTCAACTTCTACCTCGCCGAGGGTGAACTCCGCACGGTGATCGGCCCGAACGGCGCTGGCAAGACCACCTTCCTCGACCTCATCACTGGCCGCACGAAGCCTGACACTGGCACCATCACCTTTGGTGCATCCACAGAGCTCATTCCGCTCAGTGAGCACGAGATTGTCCGTCTCGGTGTTGGTCGGAAATTCCAGACCCCTACGGTCTACACCGAGCACACGGTTTTTGAGAACCTGCTGCTCTCCCTGGAAGGTGTGCGCGGTGTGTGGCGCACCTTGTTCAGCAAGACGACGAGCACCGATGTGGACCGCATCGATGAGATTTTGAAGACCATCAATCTCGGCTCGCGACGCGAGGACCTCGCAGGATCGCTCTCGCATGGGCAGAAGCAATGGCTGGAGATCGGCATGCTGCTGGCGCAGAACTCCAAGCTGCTGCTCATCGACGAGCCTGCCGCCGGCATGAGCGACAATGAAACAGCGCTCACCGGCGAGCTGCTGCTGAAGCTCGCGGGCAAGCACAGCATCATCGTCATCGAGCATGACATGGTCTTCGTGAAGCAGATCGCCACGGGACGCAAGGTCACCGTGCTGCATCAGGGCAGCGTGCTCTGCGAAGGCTCTGTGGACGCCGTGCAGAACAATCCCAAGGTGATCGAAGTGTATCTCGGACGCAAGAAAGCCGCCTAACCATCTCCATGCTCACCCTCTCCTCCATTCATGCTTCCATCGGCGGCAGCCGCATCCTGCGCGGGGTCGACCTCACCGTGCCTGACGGCCAGCTCTGCTGCCTCATGGGCCGCAACGGTGTGGGCAAGACCAGCACGCTGCGCTCCATTGTCGGCCTCTTCAAGACAGACTCCGGCAAGATCACCCTTGAGGGCAAGGACATCACCCGGCTCGCTCCCGAGGACCGCGCCCGCCACGGCCTTGCCTATGTGCCGCAGGGCCGCGATATCTTCCCCTTCCTCACTGTCGAGGAAAACCTGCTGCTCGGAGCCACCGCACGCGGCATCAAAACCAGCGGCAAGCTGGACCGCATCTTCACACTCTTCCCGATTATCAAAGAGTTCCTGCCGCGCAAAGGCGGCATGCTCAGCGGTGGTCAACAGCAGCAGCTAGCCATTGCGCGCGCTTTGCTCACCGAGCCCAAGGTGCTGATTCTCGATGAGCCAACCGAAGGCATCCAGCCAAACGTGATCGACCAGATCGGTGATGCGCTCAAGATTCTGCGTTCTGAGGACAAAATGAGCATCCTGCTGGTGGAGCAGTATCTCGACTTCTGCCGCGAGCTCGCGGATGTCTTCTACATCATGGATCGTGGCACGGTCGTTGCTGAGGGAGATGTGAAGGATCTTACCGACGCTGTGGTGAAGGAGTTCCTGACTGTTTGACCCAATCTCTCATTTCTTCATGTCAACACTACGCTCCCCCCGGCTTGTGCGTCGTCTGCTGGCCTGCCTGAGCATCCTAGGGCTCACCTCCGTCCCTTTGCTGGCCCATCATCTGCCTCCCGGCATGGAGGATGTGGACGAGTTTGAGGATGGCATGGCTTTCATGGCAGGTATTCGGCACCCCTTGTTAGGCATGGATCACTGGCTCTTTGCGGTGGTTGCGGGTGTCCTGGCAGTGTTGTGGAAGACACGCAGCACGAAGATCTCCCCGCTGGCCTGCCTTCTGCCTGCCATGCTGGCAGGGATCACCAGCGGACTGCAGGGTGTCATGCTGCCCGCCGTCTCGTGGGCCTTGCTGACGGCGATGCTGGCCGTGATGACCTGGTCTGCATCCACATTCCGGGCACATGCCATGACTCTTCTCAGCATCACGATGCTCGCGCTCTGGCAGGGAAATCAACACGGCATCGCATGGCCGCTGGACGGAGGCAGTGGATGGTATGTGACAGGACTGATGATCACGACCACCGTGCTGGCGTGCTGCGGAGCGGTGGTGGCTGACATGGCCGCCATGCCGTTTCGTCCAAAGCGTCCTGCCCGTGTGACTTCTCACTGATCCTGCCACGCCATGCATCTCTCTCCACGTGAACAGGAAAAGCTGCTCATCGTCGTGGCCGCGGATGTGGCACGTCGCCGACGTGATCGCGGTGTGAAGCTCAATTATCCGGAGACCGTCGCCATCATCTCAGCCGAGATCATGGAAGGTGCGCGTGATGGCCGCAGCGTGGCGGAGCTCATGAGTTATGGCACCACCATCGTCAAGCGTACCGAGGTCATGGAAGGCGTGCCTGAGATGATCCACGAAGTCCAGGTGGAGGCCACGTTCCCTGATGGAACGAAGCTGGTCACCGTTCACAACCCTGTGCGCTGAAGCCATGATCCCTGGAGAAATCATTCACCCGCCTGATGCCGCCACGCTCGATGCGAATGTGGGCCTGACAACACGCAAGCTCATCGTGGCAAACACCGGTGATCGTCCCGTGCAGATCGGCAGTCATTTTCATTTCTATGAGGTGAACACCTCGCTGCATTTTGATCGCGATTCCGCACTCGGCTTTCGCCTGAACATTCCCGCAGGCACTGCAGTTCGTTTTGAACCAGGTGACACCCGGGAGGTCGAGGTCGTGGCCTTTGCCGGGAAGCGTGAGGTGTATGGCCTGAACAACCTCGTCAACGGACCTCTGCCCGCATGAAGATCACCCGCAAACAACACGCCAGCATGTTTGGTCCCACGGTCGGCGATCAAGTGCGCCTGGCTGACACTGAGCTCTTCATCGAGATCGAGCGCGACCTCATCGCAGAGAGCGGCGGCTATGGCAATGAGGTGAAGTTTGGCGGCGGCAAGGTCATTCGCGATGGCATGGCGCAGTCCTGTCTCGCTCTGGATGCTGAGTGTCTCGATCTTGTCATCACGAATGCGACGATCATCGATGCCGTGCAGGGCATCATTAAGGCGGACATCGGCATCAAGCATGGGCGCATCGTCGGCATCGGTCACGCGGGGAACCCCATGTTACAAGATGGCATCAGCATGGTCATCGGCGCAGGCACGGAGGTCATCGCTGGCGAGGGCTGCATCATCACGGCGGGTGGGATTGACACCCACATCCACTTCATCTGCCCGCAGCAGATCGACCATGCGCTGGCCAGTGGAGTGACGACGATGATTGGCGGCGGCACAGGCCCCGCACACGGCACTTATGCGACTACGTGCACGCCCGGCATCTGGAACATGCACCGCATGCTCGAGGCGGCGGATGAGTATCCGATGAACCTCGGCTTTCTCGGCAAGGGAAACTGCTCCACGCCAGCACCTCTGCGTGAGCAAGTGCTCGCGGGCGCCATCGGTCTGAAGCTGCATGAAGACTGGGGCACCACACCGGCGGCCATCGATACGTGTCTAGGTGTCGCTGATGAACTCGATGTGCAGGTGGCGATCCACACGGATACTTTGAATGAAGCGGGTTTTGTCGAGAGCACCCTCGCGGCCTTCAAAGGACGAACCATTCATACTTATCACTCGGAAGGCGCCGGTGGCGGGCATGCGCCGGATATCATCCGCGTGTGTGGTGAGGCGAATGTGCTGCCATCATCTACGAATCCGACGCGCCCCTTCACGATCAACACGATCGACGAGCATCTGGACATGCTGATGGTCTGCCATCACCTCGACTCAAAGATTCCTGAAGACGTCGCCTTTGCCGAGTCTCGCATCAGGCCTGAGACCATCGCGGCGGAGGACTTGCTGCATGATCTGGGCGCCATCTCCATGATGTCCAGTGACAGCCAGGCCATGGGCCGCCTGGGCGAGGTCATCACGCGCACCTGGCAGACCGCACACAAGATGAAGGTGCAATTCGGCAAGCTAGATGGCCCGCCGGAACACAACGCGGCCGATAACTACCGCGCGCTGCGTTATGTGGCGAAGTACACCATCAATCCTGCAATGACTCATGGCATCTCGCATGAGGTGGGAAGCATCGAGGTGGGCAAGCTCGCGGATCTGGTGGTGTGGAAGCCGGCCTTCTTCGGCGTGAAGCCTGAGGTAGTGCTCAAAGGTGGCCTCATCGCCATGGCGAACATGGGTGATCCAAATGCCAGCATCCCGACACCGCAGCCGATGATGTATCGCCATCAGTTCGCCGCGCATGGCCGGGCGAAGTTCAACACCAGCCTCACCTTCATCAGTGATGCAGCCTTCCAAAGTGGTGTGGCGAAGTCTCTCGGAGTGTGCAAGCGGCTCAGCCCCGTGAAGGGTTGCCGCACCGTGAGCAAGCGTGACATGCTCTGGAACAACTATCTGCCCAAGATCGAGGTGGATCCTGACACCTACACGGTGAAGGCCGATGGCAGGGAGCTGCGCTGTGAACCCGCCACTGTGCTGCCGATGGCGCAACGCTACTTCCTTTTCTGACCTGATGATCCTGGTCACCCGCATGCTCATGGAGTCATCTTCGCGACCTACTGCCGAGCAGGTGGAGGTGATGGCGGAGCGGCGGCTGTTTCTAAAACGACGCTGGAGAGGAGTTGCTGCGGACGGGACGGAGTTTGGCTTTGATCTCGCCTCACGATTGAAACATGGCGGAGTGATCCATCAGACAGCAGACGCAGACTACATCGTGCGCCAGGAGTTTGAGCTGGTGTATCAGATCCGCCCCAGGTCAGCGGATGAATCAGCCCTGATGGGCTGGAAGATCGGGAACCTGCATCTCGGCGTGCAGATCATCGATGGCATGATCCGCATCGTCCATGATGTGGCGGTGCTGCAGCTCTGCGAGCGCGAGGGCTGGGCTTTTGAGGAGGTCAGTGTCATCTTCAACCCTCTGCGTGTCACTGCCCATGCTCCCTGAATGGCTGCCCTGGCTTTTGCAGGTGAATGACTCGCAGTTCCCTTCGGGAGCCTATGCGCACTCCATGGGCCTGGAGGAGCTGGTGCAGCATGGCCTGGTGACGAATGCCGATGATCTGGAGACCTTTCTGCATCGTCAGATCATCTCGAGCCTATTGAACTTTGAGCTGCCATTCTTGCTACAGGCCCATGCGGCGGCATCCAAGGACGACCACGAAACCTTGCGCCGATTAGATGAAGATCTCGATGCCTGGAAGCTCGCTGGCGAGTTGCGTCAGGCGAGCCGTCAGCTGGGCTCGCGAAGGCTCTCCCTGGTGCAGAAGCTCAACTCGGATGACTTTGTCTCGGCCTATGTGCAGAGCGGCGCTCCCTGTCATCACCTCATCGCCTGCGCTTTGGAGACACGACACCTGCCAGTGAGTGCTGCGTGTTGTGCTTTTGGACTGCAATCCCTCAGTGGTTATGCCATCAGCACCATGAAGCTCATCCGCCTGGGGCAGGAGCGCTGCCAGCTCATTGTTCGCGGCAGCATGACCCTGCTCGTGGGTCAATTAGATGGCATGATCTCTGCATCACCTGAACGCATCGGCTGGTTCAACCCTCTGCTGGAGATCGCCTCCATGCGCCACGCCCGTGCGAACGAACGCCTTTTCATCTCATGAGCAATCCACGACCTCTGCGTATCGGCATCGGTGGCCCTGTAGGCTCCGGCAAGACCATGTGTGTGCTGCGCCTCTGCCAGTGGCTGAAGGATGATTTCTCCCTGGCCGTCATCACGAATGACATCTACACACGAGAAGATGCCGAGTTCCTCCTGAGGCAGAACATCCTTCCTGCGGATCGTGTCATGGGTGTGGAGACTGGTGGCTGCCCGCACACCGCCATCCGTGATGACATCAGCATGAACATGGCAGCGGTGATCGAGCTCGAGAAACGCCATCCAGATCTGAAACTCCTGCTCATCGAGAGCGGAGGCGACAACCTCTCTGCCACTTACTCCCCCGAGCTTGCTGATGTCTTCATCTTCGTCATCGACGTGGCCGAGGGCGACAAGATCCCGCGCAAAGGCGGCCCCGCCATTCGCAACAGTGACCTGCTGCTCATCAATAAAACAGACCTGGCTCCCTACGTCGGAGCAGACCTTGACGTCATGGCCCGCGACTCCAAGCTCATGCGTGGAAACAAGCCCTTTCTCTTTGCGGACATGAAGTCTGAGAAGGGCAAGGAGGACCTCATCAGCTGGCTGAAACGCGACTACCTCTTCGTTTGAACGGCCACCTCCATCTCATCGGCTCACGTTACGACTCGGGCCACACTTACCTGCGGGAACAGTCTTTCCGAGCGCCGCTGCATATCAGCAAGCCTCACACGGATGCCGACTCTTTGGTGGTCAATGTGGTGAATCCAACCGCAGGCATCTTTGACGGAGACAGCATCGAGCTGAATGTCCAGGCAGAGTCCGGCGCCTCACTGGTTTTGACCACACCAAGCGCGAGCCGCGTGTATCGCTCCCGCAGTGGAGGTCCTGCCAAGGTCGTGCAGCGTTTCAAGACGCAGCCCGGTGCGTATCTAGAGTTCTTCCCCGAGCCTTTCATTCCCCAGGCTGGTGCTCGCTACCAGCAAAGCACCGAGTTGCACGCGGCCGCCGGCTCCCGCCTGCTCTTCTTTGACTGGCTCACGCCCGGCCGGGTGGCCAGCGGTGAAGTTTTCCAGTATGCCGAGCTCAGCTGGGACCTTGATGCGACTCTGGATGCAAAGTTGGTTGCCCGCGAGCGCTACCGACTGAGTCCAGATGACTCGAGCCTTGATTCATTAAAAGCCGCCTACCCGCAGGCGCATTACCTCAGCTGCTTTATCCTGGGGGATCTTGATCTGCCTGTGGAGGAGATCGAGGCGCTGAACAGTGCTGAAGTTTACCTCGGCCACAGCCCGCTATGCGCCGGAGGCCACACGATCAAGGCGCTCTGCCAGGACAGCCTCAGCGCCCGCAATACTCTCAGGCAACTGCGACACATCCTTTACGCAGCCATGGGTCGGCCAGCACCGATGCTCGGACGCTGACACCCACCACTTTCCGGCAGGAGTAAGCTCACCGACATCAGCAGCCGCGGCTCATCGTCATTGGCATGCGTGATGGTCGCAGGGACAACACAAGCAGGACCTTCAGCGATCTTCGGGCAAGGACACTCTTCAATGAGCTCTGCCCAGCCCTGGCATTGGGCTCACCAAATTCCACTCACACCTCACGGCTACCCCGGCGGGGGGCTGGCTTCCCAATCCTATGCAGGGTGACTTGATGATGAAGAATCGCCGACCTAGAACTTGTCCGGTCGCATCACCTGCACTTCGCTTTCATACGCAACCATGGCGTAATCTTGAAAAAACTCGCGATGGAGGCGTGACAGAAGCGTCTCCGCCACGGCGGGCTTGGCAATGACCTCGATTTGCACGTTGCCGCTCTCGATGAGATCAGCGCTCCGCGCGCCCTGGCGGCCGCTGCCGCGCACATCGAAGGCGGTGTGGCCATGCGCGCCGCATTCGCGCAGCACCTCGACGATGCGCTCCTCCAGCACAGCTTCGCAGATGATGGTGACAAGTTTCATGGGATGCAGATTCATGGCGGATCAGGCGTTGAGAAGCTTCGCGGCCTCGAAGAACAACGGAATCCCGAGGCTGATGTTAAACGGAAACGTGATGGCCAGCGCAGCTGTGAGCGAATAGGTGGGGTTCGCCTCCGGCACCGAAAGACGCACGGCCGCCGGAGCTGCGATGTAGCTCGCGCTTGCGGCGAGGACACCGAGCAAGGTCGCGCCGCCAATACTCAAGCCCACCCAGCAACCTACCAGCACACCCACGAATCCATGCACCAGTGGCGCGGTGATGCCGAAGAGCAGGAGAAAGATCCCGACCTTCTTCAAGTCCCCGAGCCTGCGACCCGCCACCATGCCCATTTCAAGAAGGAAGAGGGCCAGCACACCTTGAAAAGGCGTCACGAAGAAGCCTGCCACCGTTTCCATCCCGCGTTTGCCGCAGAGAGAGCCGATCACCATCGCACCGATCAACAGCAGCACCCCTTTGCCCAGCACAGCATCCCGCAGGGCATGCCGCACACCTGGATCACTCAGCGAAAACTTGCCACCTCCGAGCACACCTTTTCCCAGCATCACACCGACGATGATCGCGGGCGATTCCATCACCGCGAGGAAGGCCGAGGCATAGCTCTCGAAGGGCTCATGTATGCTCTTGAGGAAGTTCGTCGCTGCGATGAAGGTCACCGCGCTCACGCTGCCGTAGTGCGCCGCGATCGCACCCGCGTCTGCCACGCTGAACCTGCCCAGCTTCCGCAGCACCGGGTAGGTCCACAGCGGGATCAGCCCGCCCAGCACCATGGCTGCCAGCGCCGGGAGCCACACCGCGCCGATCCCGGCCTCATGAATGGCGACACCGCCTTTGAATCCGATGGCGGTGAGCAGATAGATCGTCAGCGTGGTGTAGAGCGACTCGGGGAATTTCAAATCACTCTTCGACACCGCCGCGAAGACTCCGAGCACAAAAAACAAGACGGCAGGGCTGAGCAGATTGGATTGAATGGCAGTGAGCAGGTCCATGAATGCTCCTCCATGCCCCTGGGCCATGGTTCTTTCCAATTCATGTTTTGGGCGGTATCGTTCGCTTTATTAGAATGATACTAATTCACGGCCTCGGGCCATACACTGGCATCTTTTCGCCTGCGTAAGCACCGGCTTCAGTGAGGGAGGAGAGGTCTGGCGCATCATACAGCCGGGCAGGATCATGTGGCGGCGTGATCTTCACGTCCAGACGGCGGCCGTGCTTCTCAAAATCTTTGCCCGGGAGCTCTTTGAAGGTCCAGGTGCCGATCTTGCCTTCAAAAGGCATGCCTATGACCGCGTAGGCATTGTGATCGATGACGCAGTGTTCACCAAACTTCTGCACATCCACCGCGCGACCTCTCCCAGGACTGTAGCCTCCGTATTTTGCTCCTTCGGGCGGTTTGCTGCCGATAAAGAGATTATGGGTGATCGTGGCATGATCAAAAGGGTCACTCGTGTAGATCCCAAAGCCATCACCGGCCTTGATGACGGTGTTATGCATGACCACATCACCCATGCTGGCGCGGTTCAATTTGAAGGGCTCGTGAATGACATTGAAGAGCACGTTGCGCAGGAAGTAGTTCGGCCCGCCAAGTCCGGGCTGCGAGGAGATGCCGACAAAGCAGTTCGTGATCCGGTTTCGCATCACGCGGCAGTTGTGCAGGGCGAAATCGGCCTCGATGCCGTCGTCGAGACCGGTGCCGAGGTCGTTGTTGAGGATGTCATTGCACATCTGCGGCGCCGCGCCGTCGTCCTCCATGTGGCTGATGCAGTCACGAAAACCGCTGACACGATTATGGCGGATCACATTGCCGCTGCCGGTGAACTGGATGCCCTCGCCCTCAGATCGGAAGAG
>PJQF01000401.1_pt1 | contig 10566 bp, 6 predicted proteins | sample 1503741 | NCBI WGS metagenome assembly PJQF01 (sample SAMN07775949, study PRJNA414020) | Biofilm metagenome, whole genome shotgun sequencing project. | isolation source: biomolecule (vanillin) treated reverse osmosis membrane biofilm | place: India: Nagpur | collected 2017-03-21 | reverse complement strand
GACGAACCGATTGTCTATGGTGCCTGTCGACCAGGGTACGCTTCGAGACGTGTCAGCAATGTTGAAGTCGACACATGGATAACTTTCATGGAGGAACAGGGGATTCGTCGGGTCGTTTGTCTTTTGGAGGGCGAACAGATCCGTTACTACGACGGCCTGCTGAAGTGTTACCGGGATCGCTTCGGGGCCGACAACGTTCTTCACGCTCCCGTCGCGGACTACACCTTGCCAACGGCTGATCTGTTGGTTGGTAAGATCCTCCCCTTCCTCGACCAATCGGTGACGAGGGGAGTGAAGACGGTGGTCCATTGCTCCGCCGGTGTTGGGAGAACCGGCTTTGCGCTTCTGGCGTTCCTAGTGGTGCTGCGCCGACTTCAACCCGCGGATGCGGTGCGTTATCCCAGGGCAGCAGGAAGAGACCCTGGTGAAAGTGGTGACCCTCATACTCAGAGCCTACTTCAGACCTGCCTTCGACGCTGGGGCACATGACTGCTTGTTCCGTGGGTCACCCGCCGGACTCATTCCCGCTACTACTACCCCGTCAGCTCGTATGATCGGTGTGCGGGAGGGTAAATTGACACGAATTTTCGTGCGTGATTTTTTTCTGGATGGTCGCCACTAAACCTCTCTCTGCCGTCCTCACGAACGAAGCTGCACCTGTAGCCACCGCCTCAAACCCCGCGACCTTCATACGGGTTATCTCAGGCTTAACTGTGACGCTGGTGGCGCTGTTGGGCGTCTGCTCGTTTGTCCTGTCTTTCGAGGCCCTGCAGCACTTCGCTTCTGACTCGGGTGCCCTGAATCCCGGCCACGCCTGGCTGTTCCCAATCATGGTGGACGGCTCGATCATCGTGTTCTCGATCTCCGCCCTCCGCTGCTCCATCATGGGTGAAGACACGCGGTGGTCTATGTGGCTGGTGGTGATTTCGACAGGCGCGTCGATCCTGTTCAACATCGCCCACGCTCCCAGCGGCTTCATGCCGGCTCTTATCGGAGCGACACCGCCTGTACTGCTGTTCCTCTCGTTCGAGAGCCTTATGCGTCAGATCAACAGCAGCCTGGGCGGCCAGCACTCGTCGCTCGCGACTCTTTTGCCTTCCATCAAACGTAAGGCCTGTAAAAAGGCCGGTCAGACCCCCACTGCGAAACTTCTGTCCAACCAGCCTGTGGACTCGCGCAAAGTGAAAGCAAGCGAGCTACTTGCCTCGGGCATGCCTAAACGCCAAGTGGCGCGTGAATCCGGCCTGGGTCTCGCAACGGTGCGCAGACTTGCTGCAGCCGCCATAGCTGCCGAGGCATGACCTTATCATTCTGATCGACTGCTGCGCCTCACCCGTCCTGGCAGATTGCTTGCCATGTACCTGCCAATCCGTATGCCACCCGTTCCATTGTTATAAGATGTTATAATGGTGAATTAGTAGCGGGCATTTTGGAATGGTGAGATGACGAAGGCAAAAGTCGGTCAATCATTTTTGCACACTCAAAATCATCTTAACCTTATGCTGGTCCTGTCAATACCAGCTTGACCTCTAGTGCCTATGCAAGCCGCTAACAGTGGCTATCGGATACACCTGCGCAGCCTTCGGCCGCTTGTTGCAGCATCGCCCTCGTCTCCACCACCACTCGCTTTCGCAGCTCTTCCGGCTCGATTACTTGTGCCTGACGGCCATGGCTCATCACCCAGCGGGTGATCTCCTCTAGGCCGGCCAGTTGAGCACGGAATTCGATCTCGCTGCCGTCCTCCTTCAGCGGAGTGATCTTCTGACTCGCATGCCAGTGACGTTCGGCCACATAGCGGGCGGCCCAGCCAGTGAAGCGAATGCACACCTCAAAGAGATCCGCATCGGCACCATAGCTCCATACGCCAAAGCCAGTGCTCAGGTATTCGCGAATGCTGAATTCGGGATCGCGGGCAAACCGCGTCTTGAGCACCTCCAGGCAGCTCATGCGTTGCAGGGCAAACTTCCGCATGTCATTGCGCGCCAGATCACGGGCGATCAGATACCACCCGTTTTGAAGCTGCCCGACGTGATAAGGCTGCACACGCCGCTCATCCTGCCGTCCGGGGGCTTCCAGCTTGTGGTAGGCAAACGTCACCTCCTTCTTGTTCATCACCGCGTCCAGCAGCCGGGCAAAAAGTGACACATCCGCTGTTAGCACACCCGTCGCTTTCACGGAATAGGCGGCGTCCATATCATCCCAGTGCATCGTCACGGATTCCGGGCAGCACGCGGCGATCTTGTTCACGCTCTCCGCCACCAACCTTTGCAGCTTCGTCCCGCGCAGCGGCTCCAGCGCCTTCTGCGCCACGAAAAGCGCCACCAGCTCGCCCCGCGTAAGCTGGATGGGCGGCAGATCGCTCAGCGGGCCGGTCAGGTGGTAACCATGCCGCACCGCATCATACTCGATGGGAGCCTTGCGGTCATTTTGCAGGTGGGCGATGTCGCGACGGATCGTCTTGGCGGAGACGCCCTCGATCTCATCGGCGATCTGCTGGCAGTTCGGATACTTCCCGGAGGCAATGATGCTGAGAACGCGGTTCACCCGCCACTCCACGTTACGGCGCACGCCAGCGCGCCCCTGGGGCTTCGGTTGGTTTCTCATGAGTCAATCAAAATACTTCATAGCCCTTAAGCAACAATCCCGAAAAACTCAAGAGCCTAGCCCCGCAAGTGTCCCACCCCCGGAGGCAGACTGCTGGCGAATCCTCCTGTCCCTGATCAGAAACACGCTGCTGCCACGACTCCACCCCTCCGCCTCATGCCTTCGATGAATGCCTTCCTGCTGAAACTTCTGCTCGTGTTGTGCGTCCTGGCTTCCAGCCCCGCGCTTATCCTGGGCTTCATGGTCGCTGCCAGTGTGTGGTTCATCGCAGCAGGCTTCACCTTCACCCGACTACAAAAAGGTGGCACGCATCAGCCTCCGCACACCATCACCTACTGGCCAGCTCCCCAGCCTTACGAGCCGCTCATCCAGCTTCGGCGCGGTCAAGCCGCCAGCATGCCCTGGCCGCACACGCTCCAACTCCTTCTCAGTGAAGGAACTCGCCTGCAAACCCTCCAAACCACCCCGGAACGCTTCCGCATGATGGCATTGTGAGCACCTGCATGAACATTCCCCCACATTCTGATTGTATAAAAATGCCACTTCGACCATCATGGAAAAATACTGAATAACTTTAGTTTAAATAACCATATCAGCCTCCGACCACAGGCCCTTTTCCAAGGAATGCGCACTGCCGGAAGAGCGAACATTGCTCCGGCAGAGCGGATTAAGGGAAGTCAAAACTACCCCCTTGTCTGCGCTAATGCTTCAACGGGGCCGCTCTGCCGGGCGGGTCTACTATTTCACAGTTATAAACCCCTTCAACCCTTATCTACTCTAATAAAGTTGACAATCTCATCGCAAGTGGTTAACGGACCACATGAATCTCCCCAAGGGCTTCCACGAGTGGCGTGTTGCCATGGGTAATCCGTATGCCGGAATTGAGTGGATCGAAGAATCCATCGAATCGCAGCCTTCCCAATCATGTCTAGAGACTTCAAAGCCTTCTTCTCAGCCGCGTTCACCGACAAGCGTGAACCCTATGGCTATCAGCAGCGACTCGCAGCGGAGCCTTGCATCAGCCGCCTGATCAATGTCCCGACGGGGCTTGGCAAAACCGCTGCTGTCATCCTTTCGTGGCTCTGGAACCGTCAGCAACCCAACTCCGTCTGGCCACGCCGCCTCGTCTATTGCCTGCCAATGCGCACTCTGGTGGAGCAGACACGAGATGAATCTGCGAGGTGGCTGAAACACCTTGGCCTAACAGATGCCGTCGGCCTTCACATTCTCATGGGCGGTGAGGAAAGCGAACCGTGGGACCTCTACCCCGAAAAGGATGCCATTCTCATCGGCACCCAGGACATGCTGCTCTCCCGCGCCCTGAATCGTGGCTATGGCATGAGCCGCTACCGCTGGCCGATGCACTTCGGCCTGCTGAACAACGACTGCCTTTGGGTGATGGATGAGACGCAGTTGATGGGAGTCGGGGTTGAGACAAGCGCGCAGCTCGATGGCTTCCGCCATTGGGCTCAATGGCTTCAGCATGGCTCGTGCAATACATGGTGGATGAGCGCCACGCTTGAAGATAGTCGTCTCGCTACCGTGGATCATCCTGCTCCTGCCAGTGGATGGCCGCGTCTGATTCTTGAAACAAAAGACCGTGAAGCCGTATCGCATCGTTTGGCGGCAAAGAAGAGCCTTCACAAGGCCAGACTGACCATCACCAAGCAGACGAAGGCTGCAGACTTCGGCAAGCTGGTGCTGGAAAAGCATGTCAAAGGCCAGCTCACCTTGGTCATCGTGAACCGTGTGCAGAGAGCGCAGGAGCTTTACGAAGCTCTCCAAAAAGCAGGGCGGAAAGACAATCTCGCTCTCGTTCATTCTCGGTTCCGTGCGCCAGATCGAAAGACGCACCAAGACTTGCTGATTCACGGCAGCGGTGATCGAATCGTCGTCGCGACGCAAGCCGTGGAAGCGGGCGTGGATGTGAGCGCCCGCGTGCTCATTATGGAGTTGGCTCCATGGTCCTCGATTGTGCAGCGATTGGGGCGCTGCAATCGTGGTGGCGAGTTCAACACGGAGGGGGCAGATGTTCATTGGCTGGATCTCGACTTCGACAAAGACGCTGATGTGGCTCCCTACACGATGGCCGAATTGAAGGATGCACGAGCCGAACTGGAGAAGCTCGAAGGCACCAGCGTCAGTCCTGATGCCCTGAATTCGGTGAAGGTGACTCCACCACCCGTGATTCGCCCGGTCATTCGCCGAAAAGACCTAATCGACCTCTTCGACACAACTCCCGACATCGCCGGTCACGACCTCGACATCTCGCGTTACATTCGTGAAGGCGACGACACCGATGTTCAGGTTTTCTGGCGCGATCTTGGTGCGTCGGATTTCTGTCCTACCTCCAATACTGAAGGCCCTGCCCGCGATGAACTCTGCCGCGTTGCGGTCTATCGTTTCCAGGCATTTCTCGACAAACTCAAAAAGTCCAATGATGGCCGCAACGCCCATATTTGGGATGGGCTGCGCGAGGAATGGAAGCCGGAAACACGAGCGAGAGCCGGAGCTGTTTATCTCCTCGATCATCGGGCTGGCGGATACGACGTTCAGCTCGGCTGGACCGGTGAAGTGGCCATACTCAAGAAAGAATCCGAGTGGGCCAGTCCGTCAGCCATTGCCTCGCATCAGCAGGAAGACAGCACTCGTCGTGACTTGCTGAGCTACACTGGTAAGCCCTTGAATCTGACGGATCACACCAACGACGTGATCGCCGAAACCCAGTTGATCCTGAACACCCTCGGCCTTTATGCTAAATGGAGTGCCCCACTGCTCACTGCCGCTCAATGGCATGATGTCGGCAAGAGCTTCAAAGAGTTCCAAGACATGCTGAAGTTCGCAGCCGGTGACAATCCGCCTGCCGATGTCCTCGCGAAGTCAGGCAGCCGAGGCGGCTCGATGCCCCCCTGGCGAAAGCACTTCCGACACGAACTCGCCTCCGCCCTCGCGTGGCTCGCGCATCACGATGGAACCGAGCAGGCCGACCTCATCGCCTACGTGATCGCGGCACATCATGGCAAGGTCCGGCTCTCGATCCGCTCCCTGCCCGAGGAGCAACCACCGCCGGATCGCGCCACCGATCTCATGGCGCGAGGCATCATCGACGGTGATGAACTTCCTGAAGTGTCTTGGTCCGGCATTACCCTGCCCAAGACAACACTCAGACTGCAACTCATGCGCATGGGCAGCGATGAGAATGGGCGGCCCTCATGGCTCGCTCGCATGATCGCCCTACGAGATGAAATCGGCCCCTTCGCCCTAGCCTATTTGGAAACCCTGCTTCGCGCCGCCGATATGCGTGCCTCCGCTGCTGAAGCCCAAGCTGCTACCCAACCATGAGCACCACTCACACCCTCACGCTCGCGGGCTGCGCTCCGGTCCCTCTGGCTCACTACCTCAAAGCCCTCGGTATCCTTCGGCTTGTCAGCGAGCAAAAAGACCCGAACGCCACCGCTCGGTGGCACCGCGACCAGTTTGTTCTGACTTCCACACTGGATCGGGAAGCGCTGTTGAAGTTCTTCTCGGAAGAGTATCAGCCGACGCCGGTTCTCGCCCCTTGGAACGGTGGAAGCGGCTTCCATCCTAAAGACAACTCCAAAGCTCTGGAGTCGGTAACGAAGTCTGAATCTGAGCGTTTGCAGCGTTACGCCACTGCGCTCTGGGCGGCACAAAGCGCCCTGCAAAGAATGGAGCTTGGTGAGAAACCAACACCGGAACAAAAAGCAAGCCTCCTGCTACTCTGCCGCAACACACTTCCTGAAGATGCCTTGGAGTGGCTTGATGCCGCCTTTGTTCTTACAGAAGACGGAGCCAAATATCCACCTTTGCTGGGAACAGGAGGCAATGACGGACGCCTGGAGTTCACCAACAACTTCATGCAGCGAATCACGGAGGTGATGGATGTTTCCACGGGCAAACCTTTGGAACACTCCCTTCAAAGACTCGGAGTTTCGGTGTTCGCCGATGCTGTGGCTTCGCCCCTCGCCAAAGCACCTGTTGGGCAGTTCCTTCCTGGCACGGCAGGAGGCGCAAATGCTACTTCTGGATTTGATGCCGCTTCAGCAGTCAATCCCTGGGATTTCATTTTGATGATCGAAGGTGCTCTGCTGTTTGCATCAGCGAGCGTGAAGCGTCTCGAATCCGCAGACACCGGAGCGCTGGCCTATCCCTTCTGCGTGCGGCAAGCTGGCGTTGGCTACGCCAGCGCCACGAGTTCTGATGAATCGGCATCTCGTTCTGAAATGTGGCTCCCAGTCTGGACTCAACGAGCCGTCACCGTCGCAGAACTCAGCGCAATTTTCTCGGAAGGACGTTCGCAAGTTGGAGCCCGTGCAGCCCGGAACGGCGTGGATTTCGCCCGCGCGGTGGTCGGGCTTGGTGTGGATCGTGGGCTCGATGAGTTCCAGCGCTACGGCTTCCAAGTCCGGAACGGGCTGTCCTACTTCGCCACACCTCTCACCCGAGTCTCGGCCAAGAAGAACGCTGCCGTCGATCTCTTGAGTGATGTGGACGTGTGGTTGGATCGCTTCCGCCGAGCCGCCACGAAGGAAACTGCACCAGCTTCAGCACGCCGAGCCCTCAGCGTTCTGGAGTCGCGTATCTTTGATCTCTGCACCAGTCACACTCCAGAGAGGTTGAGTGCCGTCTTCATCGCGTTGGGCCAATGTGAGGCAGTAGCGGCACGCAGCTTGAAGTGGGCAACGGCAAAAGAAAACTACCTCCAGCCGCTCTTCGGACTTCGGAAGGATTGGCTCAATCATGGTTGGAACAACAGTGTTGAGTTCCGGCTTGCGGCATCGCTTGCTTCGATCACTGGCAAGTTCGGCAAGGACTGGCTCCCCATGCGCTGCCATCTGGAGCAAGTGATCTCCTTTATCGACAAGGAGAGCGGCATCTTGTCCTTCCGTTGGTCTGATGTGCCTTCCAACCATGTACAATGGAGCGAGGCTGCTTTGCCTGATGTGCTGAATGCCATCGCCTCTCGTCGCCTCATTCTCACTGAAGAGCCTCCACTGTTTCGTTCAGAGGTCTGGGCGAGCCTCTCTGACATCAAAGCCTTCATCGAAGGCGAAACCAATGATGCGCTCCTCTCCGACCTTCTTTGGAGCATGAGTCTTATCAACTGGCGCGAGAAAACCAGCCTTCCCTCGTCACCCTCGGAGCGGCAGCCAGTAGCGCCCACACTCTACGCCTTGCTGAAACTGTGCTTCCCTCCCGTGCGGAGTGCCCAGCCAGATGGCATTCTTCCAGTTTCTGCGGTGCCTGCGATGCACCGCCACGCCGCGCAGGGTAACGGCGATCAGGCAGCCGCAATGGCCATCCGTCGCCTGCGTGCCTCCGGCTACCATCCAGCTCTGCGCTCGCTCCCGGTGAGGGGCGACTATGCTCGCCGAACATCCGCCGCTCTTCTCTTCCCCATCTCTGACCACACTCTGACAAGCATCCACAGACAAACCACACGTCCAGATCAAGAACCCGCCAACACCTGAACCTTCATTATTCACTCAACCTAAATGCAGAACATCACCATGAACCTCGACGCCCTCAAAAACGCTCCTCGCCTCCTCATCGAAGCCAAGCTCCAGCCAATCGCTGGCACAAGATTCCAACCCACCGGCTTTCCCGACCTCGGAGCTGCTCAATACAAGGCCGCCAGCGGCGATGACATGCTGCTCGTCGAGTCGGCTCAAAGCATGGCGAACCGTCTCGAAACGGTTTGCTGGGACACGGTGCAGAACGACTGGGTTCCGGCACTGAACGGACTGCCTTGTGTTGTGGCGAAGAACAAGGACGGCAAGCTCATCACCAACTCGGTGCTTGAAGCGCATCGCATCAACTCCCCCTACATTCTGGAAGGAAAGGACAAGACCTTCCTGAACACCCTCAAGACGGAACTCGCGGTGGGCGACCTGGCTGCCGCGGACTTGAAGCTGCTGTCTAAGACGCTGCTCAAGTATGACATCAATGCTCTGATCCACGGGGTCTTCATCGCGAAATCGGAGGTCGCCGGCGGGCGGATGCGTCTCCCCCGCGCCCTCACGGCTTTCATTGAAGCCTCCCAAGTCAACACCGCCTCCAGCGGTGGCGTGAAGAATGATGCACTCAATCCCAGCGGTGATGCAGCCAAGGGCTTCGGCAACGTTCCTTTTCATCGTGAAGAGTTCACTGGGAACATCACCGCCTATTTCGTGCTCGATCTGGCGCTGATTCGTGGATTTGGCCTTGGTGCAGATGTGGAGAATCTGCTTAGCGCCATCTCGCTGTTCAAGATTCGCCGCTTCCTCAACGAGGGACTTCGCCTACGCACGGCTTGTGACCTCGAACTGGTTGGTGACCTCGCGGCCAAGAAGCCCGCTGGCTACACTGTGCCATCCCTCGAAGAGATTGAGAAGGCTCTTCCAGGTCTCATTCAGGCTGTAACCGCGCAGTTCGCCAGCCCTGCAAAAACACCCGTCACCTTTGACGCCTAACCGCCATGACCGTCATCGAACTCACGTTCCCGGCGGGCGGGAGGCTGCACGCCACGCCTTGGGGACGCCATGTGAACGAAGGGGCCACCGAATGGCCGCTTTCGCCATGGCGAATCCAACGGGCCTTGGTCGCGACTTGGTATCTCAAGGCTCGCGACGACATCGACGAGGCCGTCATGCGCTCGCTAATGAACTCGATGGCTGGCACCTTGCCGAGCTTTGAGCTGCCGCTGGCCATCCAATCGCACACTCGTCACTACATGCCCAGCAAGGGCGGAGACAAAACCAAGGTCTTCGACACTTTTATCCAGACCAGCCAGCCGCTTCGTATGGCTTGGAACGTGGACTTGGACGAATCGCAGCGTGCTGCCTTGGCAATACTCTGCGAGCGACTCAGTTATCTGGGCCGCGCCGAAAGCATCGTGGAAGCGAAGCTGTTGTCTGCCGGTGCGTCCATCTATGCCAACTCTCTTCCGCTGCCAGAAGGCGAAGAAGTGCCAGAAGGCTGTGAACTCGTCAGGGTTCTGTGTCCGAACCTGCCTGAGGTTCATCACGCCTGGGTAGCAGCGAATCGCCCCCAAGAGGAGGTCAAAGCCAAGGGCAAGAAGCCCAAAGCGAAGTCCTCAAAGGCCAGCCTGCCGCAGTCGATCTTTGAAGCGCTGCACGCCGAGACGGCGACCTTGCAGGCGGAGGGGTGGTTGATTCCACCCGGAGCACGATGGGCGGATTACACTCGCCAAGTTGAATGCTTCCATCCGGGCACTGTGCGCCCACCACGGCAGCAGAAGAAGCCCGTCACTGTCGCTCGCTTCGCCATCTCCAGCACTGTGCTGCCACGCATCACTCAGGCGATTTCCGTTGCTGAACGAATGCACCAGACACTTGCCAAACTCGCCAATGGCAAAGCCTGCGCGCGTGTATTCATCGGCAAAGAGGCCAACGGCGATCCGCTCAAAGGTCATCAGCACACGCACATTTTTTGCGAGCTTGGCGAGAAGCGTGACTCCATCGGCTACATCACGCTCTATGCGCCCATGGATTTCGATCATGAGGCCCAGCAAGTCATTGAGGATGTGCAGCGCAAGGCGCTCTGGGGCCACGGTGGTCACGACCTCGAACTCATCCTGCTAGGCTTCGGTGATGTGGATACCTTCGACATCCCCATCTTCCGCAAAGCCAAGCGCTGGACCTCGCTTACGCCCTTCGTTCCAACGCGGCACGCCAAGCACTACGCCGATGGACGCCCAAAACTCGATAAAGACGGCTGGCCTATTGGCTCGCCAGCCCAAGACCTGCGGCGTCTCCTGAAGGAAGATCGTGGATTGACACCCAAATCCCTCTCTCAGCCAGATACTAAGATCACTGTCCGCCCAGAGCGGACTCTGCGCACGCTCCAGTTCCAAACCGAACGCAACCAAGGGAACGGCAAGCGAGGGCATCAATCAGGTGTCGGATTAACTGTAGAGTTTGACCAAGAAGTCCAAGGTCC
>PJQF01000400.1_pt1 | contig 10602 bp, 10 predicted proteins | sample 1503741 | NCBI WGS metagenome assembly PJQF01 (sample SAMN07775949, study PRJNA414020) | Biofilm metagenome, whole genome shotgun sequencing project. | isolation source: biomolecule (vanillin) treated reverse osmosis membrane biofilm | place: India: Nagpur | collected 2017-03-21 | reverse complement strand
GCTCTTCCGATCTGACTCATCATATATGTCAGATAAAATTCTCTTCAAAGGAGTCAATGGCTTTGAGTTAAGATTTAAGTTCTTTTTGTATTTGAGTCCAAAGCACGAATTGTCAGCGTAGTGTAATTTGTCAACGTGTTGAAAACTGGTCAGTGGGAAAATGTCGATTTGTATTTGTCGAACGAGATTTTGTCGACTTGGTCTAATCTGTTTACGGAGCCAACCCAATTGTTGCCAACGTTCAGCTTATTGCTGGCGGGCAATTAAAAAACTTCGCCCTTTCCAACACGATAAAGATATATAAATAACTACAAACTTTAATGACGCACAGTCCCGCCCGGTTGCAATAAGCTTTTGTTGTGGGCTGGGCCGCTTCACCCAATTTTGTTAAGGAGTCCAACTAGAGTCAACTGTGTCAACAATACAAAATATAAAATGTAAAGTCTTGAATTTGCTGTCCTTCTTATCTGGTTTAATTCCGTGTCCTTATGTCGTCCAATTATTGGGATACCCCAGGTTAGTCCCGCGATCCACCACTCACTACTTAAAAATGAAAACAGGTCTGCCGTCCCTTTAAATTCCTTTTGTCTCAGTCGCTTGAAATATTTTATTTTCATTATCATGATTGAAGGAATTAGAATGATCCACAGTCCAAAGAGTCCCAATGCCGAAATCTCAATTACGTTTCTCATCCAATTTTTAATTCGCAGTCGATAATTTGTCCAGCGGCCTTGCCCACAACTACCTGTGTTTATGACGGCTGCGGTTTCGAAGCCGTGTCCTGTCCCAGGTGTTGAAACTAAATATAAAAACTAAACTTCATACTTACACTTCCCCCGCAGCTGGCATAAACACACTGTTGGCGGCTGGGCACATGGTCTGCTCTTTATCGTTAATCCTTTCTTGTCCCTCGTTCTATTTCAGTCCCATTTTCGTAAATTATCAATTTCTCCACACGACCATTTCGCCCTTGAATAAATTCAAATTGTACGTTCCCATAGTCGAGATAGAATTTTGAATAAGATTCGGAATATAGGTCTGCATTCCAGTCCCCGTCTTTTACTCTTAATTGTTTTTGGTTTTTTGTTATTAAAATTATCCTGTCCGGAGTCATTTGATAATTGCCAGTGTACTTATCTAAAATCTTATCAGTTAATTGAACATTGCTTATTGGTTTATGGTCATAACTAATTACTCGACTTAGTTTCCAACCACTCGATTGTTTCTGCCAGACATTTGTAAACTTAGCTTCCTCAATTAACTTTTCTGTTTTGTTATCAATTACCAAAAAGAAACGATGTCGACCAGTCTGAACAGCTCCGAAGTCTTTAATTGGACTCACCTCAACACTTTCCCGTATCAATTCTCGTCTTAATTTTTGTCGTTGTCGCTGTTCTCCACAAAACGAGGTCATGGATTTCATCTCGGCCTCTCTGGATTTCGTCAGTCCGCCACGGTCATGGTAAAATTCAAAATCATCTGTCAGAAATGACTCATATGTTTTTAGGTCACAATTGTTTAATGCATGAAAGAAAATACTGTCGAAAGATATTACTTGTCCGAATAATGATTGATGGTCGACCTTACCGATTGTCGTCTGACCAAACAGTTGATTCCCAATTATCAGAAGTAAAATAGTAAGTCGTCTCATCTTTTTTTCGAAGTCTGTCAGTCGTTAGTGCCTTGCCGCCAACGCTTGGCTAAATGCAGTTGCGGGATTTTGAAACCGCCTCTTGTCCGCGTGACCAAACGATAGACGAAGATAAGATTTAAATTAAACACGTCACCCCGCAATTGCATTTAGCTTTTGTTGGCGGTAGTGCAACTTACTCTAATTTATAATTTATCTGATACCGAACCAGCCTACATAATTAGAACCGTCATGATTCATTCGAAGCTCTTTTCTATTAATGTCTGATGGAAAATCATGGTCGGGTATCATGTGAATAATTCCTTCCTTTGAACTCCACTCAACACTAATTACTCCGTCATTGTTTGTGACCTTAACTCCAAACATTCCCATCCAGTCGTCCGTGTCGGTAAAAAAGCCACCAAGCTTAGTAATAATGCTAATTAATTCTCCAGCAGTTGCTACATAAGGATCGCCAGACTGTTTGATTATTTCAGCAGCAATCTCTTGGTATTTTTTTGTTGTCCCGCCATCTTCCTCACAAATAGAAACATTTAAGAAGTATGTCTCTCCCGGCTTCAACTCTCCGTGAAATAATGTTCTGTTAGAGATGCAGTGGGAATCACCTGTTGGATTATCAGTTCCTTGATTTCCATCGTTCATGTCCCAATGTGTCGTAGTACTAGGTATTCTTGTATAAAAATCATTAGAACCTTTTTTTGTTCCTAAGATTGTGATGTAAACTTCATCCGCTCCCTGTTCTGTAGTCTTGTCACAGCATAATAAACGCGTAAATAGGTCAAATGACTTGGTCTTCTTGGAGATGTCAATTTGCTCCTTCAGTTCTATATTTTCTTGCTTCAATTGACCATTTTCAGTGAGGAGATTGGAATTCTGGCCGGTTAGATTTTCATTTTCGGTTTTAAGTTTCTGGCTAAATGTTTTAACAGAGTCGTATTCTGTTTTGGTTGAAAAGTACAAAGACTTATAGTGACTACACGAACTTAAAGTCACTAGTAGGGCTGAAATGATTAAAAGGAATTTGGTTGGGTTTTTCATATTGTCTGTGGGTTTAGTATTAGTCAAATCAAACTTAGTATGTCCATCCTGTCTCAGTTGCATTACCGCCAACGTTTGTGTATCTGCAGTGGTGCCTTTTCGAAGCCGCGTCCTGTCCACGTAGAGAACGTTGAACGAAGATAAAACTTTAAATCAATTCGTCACGGCACCATTGCAGAAACATACTGTTGGCGGCAGTAATTACAGTCCACGTTCTCCCTCGTGGTCCAAGTCAATCTGTCCAACGTTACCATTTATATTAGGTTCAATGTCAAACGTAACAGGAATTTTATTTGGCTGTCCCAACAAATTTGTCCCCTTTTGGAATTTGTTATCAGAGATAGTCACTTTGTCTTGATACCAACAGTCGAAAAAGTTAACGAAGTCATTAAATTCATTGTTTGTTATTCTAACTTCATTTCCGTCTGCATTATGTCCACCCGCTTGAAAGTCTAAATAATTATCAAATGTACAGTTGTCAATTGTTAGTCCGCCAGGAAAGTATGTGAATACAAACTGACATTTTTTAAAATGTGAGTTTGTAAATCTAACAGGTTTCAGAAACTGTGTCACGCTGCCTGAAAAATATTCTATAATGCAGTTCTCAATTACAACTTCTTTGTCCCAAGTTTCACTAGTTTCAATTTTAACTTGTCCATCGACATAACAATCATTCAAAGATTGTCCGTCTTTTAACAAGTCGGTCGCTCTCTCAGGTGTAATGTTATGTCTTGGTTGTCCCGTCATAATTATTGCCGCCAACTATTGTATTAATCCAACTCATGGCACCTATACACCCAATTCTGGGTGTATAGGTGCCACAATGGTTATTATTTTTAGTTTATAAATGTCGGCTTTTTTCATAGGTCATCAAAGGGACTCTTTACATTTCGAATGCTTTTTGTGCTCACATGCGTATAAAGTTCGGTCGTTTTGCTGCTATTATGTCCCAAAATTTCTTGTATGTAACGCAAATCCGTACCATTTTCAAGTAGGTGAGTGGCATAGCTGTGACGTAGCCAGTGCAACGTAACAGGTTTTTTTATCTTGGCCTTAGCAACGGCTTGTGCCAATACATTGCTAAGACTTCTTTCGTCATAGGGGCCCTTTGTCTGGCCTTCAAATAGCCACGTAACTGGCCGAAAGGCTTTATAATACTCCCGCAACATTTCCAGCGCCTTTACAGATAATGGCACAATACGATCTTTCTTTCCCTTTGCTTGACGTATAATAATCACACCTCGCTTACTATCAATATCAGCCGGTTTCAAATGGAGCAATTCGCTCCTTCGCAAGCCACAACTATAAATAAGAACCAGCATCGCCTTGTGTTTTAAATTGCTAGGCGCATCTAGTATCAGCTTTATTTCTTCCTTGCTCAGTACATTGGGCAGCTTCTTTTCCCGAATGGGGCGTTCAATCAAATTTACTTCAAGTTGTCGATTCTCGGTAGTGCTAAAGTAGAGTTTAATCGAATTGATTACCTGATTTTGATACGAGGCAGAAAGCTTATTTTTAATTATAAAATCATGGTTGTAGCGAATAACATCTTCATGACGGATGTCTTCAATAGGTTTATTTTTAAAGAAAGTTAAAAACGATTTTAGCGTTTCGGTATAAGTCTTAATGGTGTTATCACTATATCTTTTAACAGACAGCCATTGCCTGTACTTTTCTAGTTGTTCATCAATAGCGGAGCTACTGTTGCTTTCATCGGGTAGCGGAAGTTTGAAACGTTTACGGTTTTCAATCGTGTCCGGTAAGTGCCAAGCCTTCATCTGCTTACTCCACCGCGCATCGCCCAACGAACGCAATCGGGCTGTAAGAGTATCATCTTTTTCAAAATACACCACAATGCGTTCTTCACCTTTGTGGGTAACAAGTTGTGCTTTCCATTCCATCATGAATTAAAAATAATAAAAATCAACCTTTACTGCTTAGGATGGTCTTTGTAAGCACAAGGTATTCAGGCGCAAGCGGGCAAGTGCATGGATAGATATGAAGTATCGACCGAACTGACGGTATATACAATACGTGCGATCCGAAAGATATTATTAAAGATGAGAGTCTGCAGGGCAAATGCCACTTTACCTTTGCCATACGCTGTTCTAATAGGCCGAACTAGCATTTATTAACAAGTAGCCTTTACTTAACGCTTTTGAAAAATGAAACACCCCTCAAACCCCACTTTTGCGTTAAATAAGACGATCAAATTGTTTGTATATCGCTAGTTCAACACAGCAATTTATTTTGAAGGATAAACGGAACGTATAAAGTATGATTTAATAAATCTGATGATGAGCTTAAAAAGCAGATAATAAAACAAAAACGAAAGGCCGAATTTATTGAGTATGATTAAGAAATATGTCAAAGTAAATTCGTGATTAGCCGAATCACTAATAAAATTCCAGAACGAAATTGGAAAATGGATTATGGAAGATGGATTTAAGATTACCACAAACAAGATGAAGAACAAAATAAAAGACATTGACAAAATTCCATATAATAGAATAAAGGGTCGAAAATCTAAATGGATTGCTTGCCGTTTAAACAAACTTGTAATAGTTTTTTTTACATATTTAATAGAGTCTTCTTGAAGATTGGGAATATTTGCTACATCGGAGAGGATCCAGTAGCCATCTCTTCTCAAAAATGGATTTAAGTTAAGTAGTGTCCTGAATAGAATGATAGAGGAAAGCCATGCATAAATGATTTTATCTGTAAACTGAAAGATAGCGATAAAAATACCAGAGACAATCAGTTCAAAATATATACCAGCCAAATTAACGACTATTCTATTTTGCTTTCTTAAAAACCATGCTTCTGATACATTGCAATAAAATACTGGATAGAAAAGATAAAAGCCAACACCGATTTCGCCTGCTTGTTTTTGATAAAATTGAAGTGCGCTCGCATGACCAATTTCATGAAGTAAAGAAATAACAAAACCAAATAGCATGAAATATAGAATCGCCATTTCATCTACTTTTATTTCTTGCTTTGATTGGAGTATATCTTGAAAAAAAATAAAATTGTTTATTATCGACACTACGAACAAGCAAATGAGTGACACAAAGAAAAAAATAGCCCCCACAAAAATAAAACTGAATTTAGAACTAATAAGGTTAACAATCTTTTTAGGTATAAGTATGAATCTTAGCGAAAGATAATTTAATGACCTTCTTAAATCCGCATCTGGATTACGATCGATAAAGCCTCTTTTAAAAAGAGTTCCATATAACAATTCATAAACAGTTCCTTCATCAATTAACTTTCCAGTAACTTTTGAAATGTTATTACTTAATTCCGAAATACTTAAATCACCATTAGTTATTGAAAGTAAATCTACTGTAAGTTTATTTACTCTGATTTGGTGATTGAGTTGGGTTTGATAAAGAATGTATTCGTTATCTGAAACCATGTGTATTTCTACATCTCTATTCAATTGAGGCTTAATCGAATTAAAATTCAGAGCGACCATATGCATTTAGTGCTGAAAGACAAACCGATGTGCTAAATAGCCGATTGAACTCAATCGCTCTTACGTTTAAGCCACTTCTTCTATCAGGCCAAGATTTCACTTCGTTCGGATTACTAATTTTAAATGATGGTAGTCTCATCGCATTTGTTTCAGGCCATGAACCGTCATCATTTTGATTTTCAATAATCCATTCAATTGATTTTTGAACCTGTCTCCGCCTCGTGCTTAAACTTGAAGATAGTATTGAATTAGCCATAAGGCCGGTATAAAATGCGCTTTCCGTCTGAAAAGAATCTCTCCAACTCCCATTCTTATTTTGTTGATGCAGTAGGGATTCAATGGCCGCGTTCCGAACTGGAATTAAGTCAGCATCTTTACTTTCGGATATAGCCTTGATTATAAACGATGTAGCATAAATAGGGCTGGTCCACCAATATGAATCCCATACCGAATTCTTTTGCCTGCTTAGAATAAATGACTTCAATAACTGATAATGATTTTCTATTTCAAATGATTTTCTTAGATGACTCAACAAATAAAAACTCACAGCACTAACGCAATTGTGAGATTCTTCCCAAGAATCAAATTTTTCAATATGATCAAAGTTCATCAAGGCATTTAATGATTCTCGATCATCCATATGATAAGTAGCGAAGCCACCATCCGAAGTTTGATATTTCATCAACGACCCTAAATATTGGCTTACATTAATCCCCATAGAATGAAGAGACAATATTCCAAAATTTGTTGAATCTCCATCGGTAGGCGCAATTTCATTATACCTAAAACCAAGATTCTGCTTGTCAATTAAATACTCTTTTATTTTATCGAGTAAAATAAAATTATCAATGTTCTTGGTGTTGTAGATAAAAGAATAGATAAATGCTGTAGCCCAAATACTACTGGCTCCTGCACTATTCAAGTATTCTTCCCAAAAACCATCAGCGAATAACTTCTTCGCGAGATACCGCAAAGCAAGATTAATTCTGTTTTCAATTTCAACTTCGTTTAAGTGTAGAACTTTGCCATATTTCTGATTAGAAAGTTCAGCTTTTGATTGGATTTGTTTAAGATAAGAAGTTTGTTTAATAAGGGTAGTTTTTGTTAAATAAATATGAATATTGTTAGCATCTACCCATAGTGTCGAATTGCCAATAAACGGTTTCGAAATATTGACTGCAGTTTCAAAGTTTAAAATTGCTTCTTTTAAAATGGCTTCTGACACGCCAAGTACATAAGCATATTTCTCAAGGTATACTTCATCTAGGCTATCAAAATTAATTCCTTGTTGCTCACATTCAATCTTTAGTTTATAGATCGCATAGTTACTTTGTTTGTTGATTACATCTTCTTTTATATCAATTACATCATCATACATTTGCCGGGCAATTGAGAAATGTTTGTGCGCCATTAGCATCGCGTTGTATGCATCCGAATTTAGTTCGTGATGTGCTAGCGTAGCCAAACTATCTATCGCAATTTTACCAAAGGCAGATTTAAAATCAGCGATTGTATAAAAGTAACTTTCGTTAACAATATCTTTTTTTTCAAGTTCCTGCGCTTCAAGATATTCTTTCTTGCGTTTGTTCCAAAGAGTCCAAAAAGTGGAATCTAAGGGAAAAAGAGTTGCTAAGATTTTGATCGATTCCTCTTGACAGATAAAGCTAAGTTGTAAATACTGGTTTATGTTCTTCTGAGCTACTTGTGAATCTACGATTTTGTCTAGGTAGAGCAAAGACCGGTAAAATAAAAACCCTGCGATGCACAACAAGTCCAATTTTTTAGACACCTCTACATTAAATGCGCCCCTGAATAAATGAGGATAAAAAAGATAGTAACCTGAACGTTTATCTAACCCCGAACAAAGAGAGTCTTTAATAGTAGATGAGAGTGGAAGGTTATCTATATAACTTTTGTATTTGTTTCCGGAATTTTCTAACTGATAAACAAATTCCTTACCTAGTTGCATAAGTTGTTTGTTTTCTGATTATAATAATTTTTAGAGAAATGCTACCGTTTTAGGATGTTTTCAGACGCTACATGGAATCGAAGGAAAATCTGAACATGGTCTGATGATTCACTTTAACTGAATTAGCTCTTTAATCCATTCGCCTCTAAATAGTACTAAAAAGAAAGATCAATAGCCTGTCAATAGTGCTAATGAAATATGGCAGGAGTAAATAAACTCCTATTCTTAAATTTAAAGGCAGTACTGATTTACAGTACCGCCTTTAAGGATATTAAGAGCAGCTTATAGTGTAGGTATATCAGACCAATCGGGCGTATAATAAGGAACACCTTCCGGATCAGTTCCCCATTCGCCAAATTCCATTCGCTCTTCCAGCTCTTCTACTTTAAAGAGTTCAATCATTTTTTCTTTTGTAGTCATAATTGTATGGGTTTTAGATTAAACATGAATGCAATGTTTTTATTAATTGGTTAAAGCGATCATCAAAATTGATTGCATGAAATAGAGGTGCTGTAAATAATCACCGCCTATTTTAAGAAAAGAAGATTTCTTATAGTGATATTCGTTTACTAACATGGAATATTCCATAAGTAAGTATCTTCTTCAAAGTCTTTGTCGAATGGGCAATTGCTATCTCCAGTGCCTTCGCTCGTCCATTCGCCAAATTCCATGCGCTCCTCCAGCTCTTCTACTTTAAAGAGTTCAACCATTTTTTCTTTTGTAGTCATAATGATATGGGTTTTAAATTAAACATGAAGGCAATTTATTTATTTGTTTAATTGACGCAAATAATATTAAATAAAAAGAAATAATTAAAGGTATATAATAACGTTAGTATATATAGTATAGCAGTTTATAAATGGTAATAAACAATATGCAAGTAGACTACAAGCTTAACTTACTCTTATCTTATTTTGGTTAAATAAAACGAACATTTCGCCATATATCGGTACACCTCCCGCTGTTCAACATCTTCCATAGTACATCTCCAACCACGTATAAAGCACGTTTTCAACCTGCCCCTGCTTTCTTTTATTCCTTGTGCTCGCTCGTAAATACACGCCATCTCAACCTCTTCTTATTTGACATTTTTCGTTAAATAAAACGAACGAATTGTTTATATATCGTTAGTCGAGAGTTCCGCAATTCATGCAAACAGGCAAATTTCTTTAAATAAGGCGTTTTTGAGTTTGGCACGAGTTATGCAAGCGTCTTTCGCATAACTAAAAACAATCAACACTATGAAAAAGAACCCTGAAACTGGAAACGAAGTAAACATCTCTAACTTCGATGAACTGCACAAACGCTGTCAAGCCATCGGCATCACTTACAAACCCTCCAACGAGAGCATTTCACTGCCGGCCCTCGCCAAACTGCTTGCCGATGCCCAACAGGCACAAAATGCTGTCAACCTCGCCTTGTCCGATTTGCAGAAGAAAAGCAAAGCGCGCAGTGCCGCTTTGCGAAGCATCAAGCCTATGGCTACGCGCGTCATCAACGCACTCATTTGCTCCAATTGCTTGCCCGGTTTAGTAGATAATATGCGCAGCATCTTGCACAAAATTCGCGGCACCCGTGTCAATCCCATCATAAAACTCGATCCCGTTGTCGATGACCCCAATGGCAAACGGAAAAACCATTCTGTTTCGCAGCAAAGTTTTGTGATGATGATGAGCCACGTAGGTAAAATGATTTCGTTGTTGACGGTCATTGCGGAATACCAACCCAATGAGGAAGACCTGCAACTAGACGCACTCAAAGCTTGGGCAGCAGATCTGGAAGCAAAGGATGATGCAGTTATTGGTTCTGACATCGGATTGGATAGCGCACGAACACTCCGCGATATCATACTATACCATCCTAAAAACGGCTTGGTTAACCGAGCAGCCATCGTAAAGGCATACGCCAAAACGATTGGTGAGATGGAATATCGAAGTGTGTCCTCGATCCCCTTTAGAAACAAAGACACGGACTAAAAGAATCAGGCTCGCCATAAACTTATCTAATTCGATCGCCTCGCATTCGGAACAGAGATAAACCGGATCAAATCTTTTTCCTTCCTGACCCAAACAGGTAAGTATCAATCGCTGTGAGTTATCCAACACGCACAGCGATTTTTTTTTGCTTCTGTTTTCGGAAATCACCAAAATGAATTAATATTTCACCTTACGCCCTGCTTGTCATGCCAGGGTCAGATCGTGCTACCCCAATGTAAACTCTTGAAAGGCCAATGTAAACTCTTGAAAGGGCAATGTAAACTCTTGAAAGGCCAATGTAACTTCTTGAAAGGCCAATGTAAACTCTTTAAAGGCCAATGTAAACTCTTGAAAGGGTAATGTAAACTCTTGAAAGGGCAATGTATACTCTTGAAAGGGCAATGTATACTCTTGAAAGGGTAATGTAACTTCTTGAAAGGGTAATGTAAACTCTTGAAAGGGCAATGTAACCTCCTGCAAGGGTAAC
>PJQF01000399.1_pt1 | contig 10725 bp, 5 predicted proteins | sample 1503741 | NCBI WGS metagenome assembly PJQF01 (sample SAMN07775949, study PRJNA414020) | Biofilm metagenome, whole genome shotgun sequencing project. | isolation source: biomolecule (vanillin) treated reverse osmosis membrane biofilm | place: India: Nagpur | collected 2017-03-21 | reverse complement strand
TCTCCCGATCAATAAACTGAATTTTATCAGGTTCAATAAATTGATATACCCGAATGGGGCTTTCACCTGCGGAGCGATACAATTGAAATCCTTTTAATCCTTCCATCTTATAATTCCATTGCAGAATAATGCGTTTGCCTTCGCGATCTACTTTGGTAAGTATCTCCTGAATAGCAGGGCGAACGCCATAATCCACACAAGTAACCACTGCTACAGAAGGCTTTGAAAACAACCCTGTGCTATCCTTGACAACCAATTGATATTTGTAACGCTTACCTAACTGAACCGCTCCATCCCGATAAGAAGTTGTATCCTTGGGTAGTTCTTTCAAAAGCATTCTGGCCGTGTCGCCCATATCGGAACGAAAAATTTGATAATGAGAAATATCTTCGCTGCTACAAGGCTCCCAACGCAAATAAATAGCGGTCCCCTTTGACTCCGATAAAGTAAACGGACTTTGTGAGGGAGGAATAATATCCGGGCGCTCCAAGGCAAGCGGGGTAGAATAATCAGACAGATTGTATCGGAGGTCGGAAGCGATTACCTTATAAAATATTTTTCGGGTGAGTGTATTCAAAGTCACACTATCTTCAAAGACAGGTTCCTTAATCACATCTTTTGTGATCTGTACAAATTCTTCACTCAAACTGTTGGCACGAAATACACGATAGCCAATCAAATCAGTTTCTTTGTTGGGAGCCCACTGAATGATGGCAATACCTTTTTTAGAAAAAGAACCCTTCAATTGCGTTGGTGCAGATGGAGGTGTATTGTCTTCCAACTGCACCATGTAGGGAAATGAGGTGGTCGTCTTTCCATCTTTTCCAAAAGCCCGTACCACGTAATAGTTAATGGGGCCCGGTTTTTTATCAAGAAACGAATTTGTTCCGACTTCCAGCATTTTTGTATTTAGGTCTATAAAAGGTCCTTTCGTTGAAGCAGCTCGAGCTATGGCAAACCCTTTTATATTGTTTAAATTCTCTAGTGGGTACTTCCACTCAATATAAGCAGTGCCGTTGCGTTCTTCCGCAGCAATTACTACCGCAATCACACCGTTGGCAGAACCGAGCCCTACTCCTTTCACTACTTCCGATGGCTGACCGAATTCGCCAAATGGAGTAATACCAACCACACGGTAGAAATAGACTTTATTATTCTGCGGTAAAGAATCCAAATAGTATGAAACATGACTATTTGCAGCATACGTAGGTCGTGCCGAAGTAAAAGAAAGATCGTCTGTGGGTTTAAATGTTTTTCCTTCGTCATCGCTCCGCTCTACGCGATACGAAGAATAAATTGTTTCATGATACAAGGTATTCCACCGGATCATAACCGATTGGTCACCAAATTCGGCCTTCACCTCTTCCGGAGGAGGAAGCTCTAATTTCTCCGATGGATCCACATATACTGCTCCACTATCAATCAGATAATTTTTGTTCTGTTGAAAAACCGTAATTCGATACAAGTACTTTTCATTATTTTTGATAGAGCGATCTACTAAACGTAATCCCATACAGGTTGCTGCGGATGCTGATTGATCCGCAGTAAACAAAGCAAAACTCCATCGGTTATCGCGCTCAGCACTTTGATTGGCAAACTGCATGGCATTGGTAGATGGATTAGTGAGTGTAAACGACTTTCCGTAGATTGCTTGAGCAGCTATGGCAGCATATTTATCTTTCTTGGCAATACTCTCCCATTTTTCCAGTGGCCAAGGTTTAACTTGATTACCGATGATAACGCGTGTTTGATTGGCATCTTTGACCACTTCACCTTGCCGTACAACCGTGTATCTCTTTACCACATACCCTACTTTATTGGCCATCTCCCAAGCTAATGCTGAAGTAGGTCCCCAACGCAAAACAACAGAATCTTCTTTTGCTCTTGCGATTACTTTAATCCCCGGTGTTTGTGATTCACTCCATAGCGCAAGTAGAACACCCAAAAATGAAACAAGAAACTTGTAATTAGTCATATTGAATCGTCCACTATTTTATAATCAGGATGTTTGAGAAACCATTCTCGGGTTGATTGTAATGCTGCTCTATAATCTGTTACCGATAGGTCACCGCTTGAGTCCATTTTTAATGGAATGTTTTTAATGACCGGTACCAATAATTCCATGACCCGGTATGCACATGTTTGATGTTGTAGATTCTCGGCATCTGCCGAATGACAGTCGGTTTCATTACTTTGTAATGCTTCTACTAAAAGCTGTATCGCCAACGGCTGGCGTGTATAAACTAAATCTGGAAATATTTCATAAACTACTTCATCGTTAGTCTCCAACGACCGAACGCGACTCAAAACATATTGCAAGGCATCGGCATCTCCCAACCGGCTGAGCACAAGGTAGGCTGACCACTTCTCAGATCGATTTAATTGCTTTTGTTCAACTTGAGATCGAATGCCCACTATTTGATCTTTCAAACCCACATAGCCGACTAATCTTAGCCACTGAGAATAGTGCATTGCTTTTTGTCGAACTATACTTCGGAGGGAATCGCGTGAGGCAGAAGAAAAATCATTGCGGTTAAATGCAGACAATTCTCTGACGACCAAACCTACCACACCAGAATCAGTCTGACGGCTTGATCGGATTAGTTGATCCACCGCCCAAGATCGGTCTTCTAGTTTTTTACTTTTTTGGCCTAGTCGAGCTAGTAAGAGATGCGCTTGATAACGAACTTGTGAGATCAAATCATTTTGGTAAGTCACAATCGCTGACCATCCGATTCTATCTGATTGAAGAAGCTGAATCTCCTTATCTAAACTGATGGCCTGATTTTTTCGCAAAGCGTTGAAATATTGCTCCACGTGATTTTGAGGGAAAGCCTTGGGTGAGCTCAGAACAAAAAATATTAATAAAGCAATTCGTAAAATTTGATTCATCAACTCATGACTTAACTATTGACTCATAGCAAACACTCTAACAACTCATTAAAACAAAAAAGCTGTCGGGTAAACACCCGACAGCAATGGCAATTGTAATTCATGAATTACTTCTTTCCACCACCAAAGAAGAAGCCCACACGGAAACCTAAGTAGTTGTTCTTAAATTCTCCAGTACCAGCTTTTGTTGCTGGAACAAAGTTGTAATCTAAAGACAAATTGAAGTGACCGTAATCAAAACCTACTCTTGGATAAAAACCAAAACTGGATTCTGACGGAATGACTTCTGTAACGGTATTGTTATTAATTGTTGTTATTCCTGTGATCTTCGACAAAGAATATATACCCAAACCTGCACCAACGAAAGGTCTAAAGGTTGAACCTTCGCCCAAATAGTATTGACCATTGATCGTATAAGATCCAATGGCAGCTACATCAATTTTGGTACTAGGCAACGCATTAGAAAATCCTCTCGTAACCAAAGCAGACTCCATTCTCAAACCAATAGAGAAATTGTCTTTAATGCGATAGGCGGGCTCAAGCGTGATCAACACTCCACCACTACTTCCTTCGCCACCGGCTAATGCATAGCCGAGGCCAAGGCCAACTTTAAACTTTTTGTACTCTTGGGCATAGCCGGACGAAGCAGCTACTAACACCAAACATGCGATCATTAGACTTTTTTTCATTGTTTTTTTCATAATTGAAAATTGTTTTTGTTTCCGATTCCCTAAGAAAAAAGCGTGCCAAAGTTTTATCTTATTAATTATCAGTCAATTAGCGATTTTCACACCTGCTCAAAAGTCGATTTTTCGTGATATATCAAAAACACTCTCGTTGTATATCGTTTTTTTCACCTTGAAAGGCTACTTAAATCCAGTTCTGATTAGGGTTTTTGTTAACGTAACTACTTATGGTAATTACCAGTCAATCTGCAAAGTTCGAGTGGTCGTAACCTTATTAATGCCCGGTAGTTTGTAATCAATTTTAAATCGATAGGTTCCTACCGCGAGATCGGAATATGGGGTGGTCATTAACCGTATTGCGCCAATCGGTGCAGCATTCCAATTCTTATCTACGAATAGATCAAATGCTTTCTGCCGCAACTCATAGAAATCTTTGTAAGCATAAAATGAAAGGCTATATACAAAAGCGATCCTACCCGATAACTTAGTGGCATCACTCGAGAACAGATCTTCCTCTGACAAACTGAGTGCGTTATCTTGTTTGATCGAAATTCCCCTCAGCGGAGGTACTCCAGCCAAAACCGTATTTCTCCAAGCGATGTTCATCTTAGGAGCAACGGGGTAATATTCGTAAATCAGTGGTTTAATCTTCTCCACATACCAAGGGTTATCCGGAATTGCTTCTAATTGAACGAGCGGCTCTAATCCATTTAAACCAACCAATTCGGTTTTGTCAAATACTTCACTTAAATCGGCTATAGCCGATGCTTCAAAAATATTGAGACCGGGAATGATACGTGCGGCTGGTCGATAGCCAACCATTGCATTCAATTTGTCGTTCAGCGAATTGAATTTGCTTGTGCGGAAGTACGAATTATATAACCGCTTCTCTTCTACTTTTGTAACCGTGCCTTGAATTTCTTTATTCGTGCTTGTTACTGTACCTGCACTGGAAGATGAAATTTGTTTATTGGAAGTTGTTACGTTCTTATCTACAGCCTGAGGGGTGGATGTTGGGACTTTCAAAAATTGAATCGTCATCATTTTATCGGAAGGAATGGCCGGTAGATTGTAGCTAATGAATCCTGCGGCATAGGTAACTGGAGAATTCGAAGAGGTGAGTTGACCAGCCGGAGTAAATCGAGCCACAAAATCATAACTAGAGGTTCCATCCTTCTTTTCAAACAAATAGCTCTGCCCTACTTTCAACTTCATGTACCCTTGGGGATATTCATTTTTCATGAAGTTGTGCTGTGCCGTGACCGGATAACTGTATAACACATTATTTTCAGGAATGTAATCCGGAGCAACCCCAGTTGTAAATTCTGTCTTGCCTTCTTCGCCTTCGGGTTTGCCGCCTGCCATCATCGATTGCCAAGAGCCATTCACTTTCTGCTCCCACAAAACTATTACAACAACTTTTACTGTGGATTTTGGTGGCAAAATCTCTTCCGGAACAAATAGAACAACATCTTTACTCTCATTCCATTGTAAGTTTCCGGGAATATCTTTTCCATTGGAAGTAACTTTAAAACTGCCCAATTTCACTCGGTAGGCTTTGTAGTTGCCATCCAGATCAAGCATCTCAAAATCTTTATCAATTGCCAGGTTAAATGCAGCCTGTGGTGTAGTGAACACATCCACTTCTCCGTCTGAAGATTGTGGTTTAACATCCGCGATCACTTTTACACCAGTAACAGCGCTAACTCCTTCTATTTTACACTCTTCTCCGATCGTAATGCTAAACTTACAATCGCCTTTGATCAACCCACCTAAAATGGAAAATTGCCCTCCTACTACGCCTCGCATCCAGAAAGGATTAGGCAACTTAGCTTGTAACACAGCCGCAGCGCCAATACGTAAAATTTCAAACTCACCTTGAATAAACCAGAGATCGACAAACACACCAATGCTTCCCTGAAAATAAGCCCACGCTTGCCCTGAGGCGTACCATCCGTTTATTCCAATGGGGCCGCCACCCACACATCGGGCACTACCGTAATTCTTCAACATCACATCGAAGCCAAGCCCTGCACTAAATTGTCCGTAGAAAATGATGATCTCGATGCGCGGAGTTTTCACTTCCAGACTAGCACCAAATGCAAAACCGCCTCCGTTGGCCAGCGCATTTTCATTACGCATGAAATCCAAATCCATTCCACCTAGAATATCAGAAACTGTTTGTGGCGGTGGTGGCATACCGGGTAAGTAAGTGCCCACCATGAAGTACGCGCCTGCTTGCACCATGCCGATAAAATTCAAACCAATGCGTTGCTGAGGTGTGCCAATGTAGATGTACCATTCATCGGGTGCAAAATGCAATACAGCCGAGCCGGCCAATCCTTCAGGACCAATTCCTCGCAATACACCTCCAATATTCACATACGTATCCAGATTAGCGTGAAGTGCGCTATTTGTGAAGTCGTAAACGATATCCAAAGAAGCACGGAGCGGTGCGCCTTTATCGCGGGGGTATTTTATCTCTGACATAAAGTACCCATCTCCGCGGAAGCGAATCATGCGCACGCCACCTGAGTTATTAAAACTCATTTCGAATGAAGCATCCCCATTCAATGCTTCTGCACCGGGCATTACACCGATCGTTACCATGGCTTTAAAGCCAATGCTCGTATTGGGATCAGGCAAGTACCTTGATTCACTGCGTGAAGCACCCACCGTCATCTTATCGGATGAGCCGGCTCGCGTGATAAAATCTTTCGCACTTAGTTTAGAATCGGTTTGGAGCGACATGTGATAATACGCACCACCTCCTAATCCGTAGAATCCGAAACCTCCCATGCCGATAGGAACCGGAGGTTTTACCATGCCATCCACATACCAATAGCGGAGGTCTTTTACATTACCAAACTGCGCAATGGATTTTAGCGAAATAGAAAAACCAATTCCAAATGTAGCCTGCACTTCTCCTCTGAACCCATTTCCATAAACAGGATCGGTATCGAATAAGCTTAACGAACCCGCCACATTGACGACACCGGTTTTCATGTCGATTTTGACATCACTGAACTTGATGTCTTTGTATACCCATTGCTGTTTCTTTACCGTGACCTCTCCTACAAGTTCTTCAGATTGTTTGATTTCTCCGTACACACCAATGGTAGCCTCGGCACTCAGGCCTTTGTCCGAGGCATTCATCAATCCCAATGTTCCCTTCACGATCAATTTTACTTCGCTGGAGTTAAAAGTAAAATCGAGCTTTTTGATGGAGAGTGGAAATGTTGCAGCCCTCTGCTCTTTTTTGCTTGCCAATGAAAAAGTGCCGCTTGTAATAAATGGAGCCTCCGAAATCAAATGAACATTTTGAAATGCAATATCATCGAGATTTATTTTCGAGCCACCTTTGATTTTTATCTTTCCATGTAAAAAAGCTTCCGGTTTTAATCGCCTGTTCTCTTTCCTTACACCGATAGTAGAATTGCGATCAAGGAACACTTCAGCTGCTAAGACAGAAGCTTTTAACTCTCTGTTGGGTTGAATGATAAATTGAAAATTGTTTTCACCGGCTTCTTCATAGACAGATGCCGAATACTTAACGGGATCGGTTGGATCGAACAGAGGTATATTGACAAGACCCCGTATTCCCGCTCCTTTCAATTGGTTTTTTACGATTACAATTGCTAACGAATCAACAGAGAATGGCCAACCATTGAGGGAACCTTCGTCTCTGCCAAATAAATTCATCACCTCAGCGGCACCTGAAACACCCATGTTATCGATGATCATGTTGCGTATGGTGATTTTACTTCGCTCTTTAGAGGATTGAAGTTCTTCGTAAATTTTAACCGTTACTTCGCGTATAAAAAAACCCTGCCACAAATTGATGTTGCCACCGGAAGTCATATAATCTTTCGGAAATTGAAAGCCGGGTGGATTTGCGATATCACTGAAATCGATGACCGCATCGCGGACTGAAAAACTGAGACCTTTGGCTTGCGGAATCTGAAATGGCGTAATGCTGGTGGATGCAATGAGCGAACCCCAGTCGTTACTTTTTACTTCCAACGTTGCTGTTACCTTGTCTGGTGTTGTTCCACCATCCGATGCATCGGGAATTAGAAAATCTGTATCAAATTCAAATATCCCGTTAAGGCTTACGGACTTAAATCCATTGCAGTCAAACTCTACATAGTTCTTTCCATCCGCTTTTAAAATTAGATTAACATCTTCACTAATGGCTATGTTTTCCTCGGAGGCCAGTTCTAGCTTGGAGGAAGTCGATGAACCAATGCCACCGGGTTGAAAACCTATATTGCGCCCTACAAAAGTCAATTCGTGGCCCGTTGGTTTAAATTGTAAGACTAAATAGGCATTAAAGAATGCGCCCTTGGTAGTAAACTTGGCGTCATCGATTATGATCATGTAGTTAATGCCTCCTACCTCTTTCACTAGCCCAACAGGTAAATTGACTAGATTTTCTTTGCTGAGCTTCTCAATGGTATTATTCTTTTTCAAAATATCCTCATACAGCGCTTTGATCTTATCGGCCAGTGAAGGATCGGGTGAGGATTGTGCATAGAGCAGCGTATTCTGTAAAAAAGAAATAGCTGTGATCATCAAAAACGAAATGACCGACTTTCGCAAAAGGCTAGTGAAGTAGAATTTATTCATAAGGGTGTTATTGCATACAAAATCATGATCGCTAGTCATGACGGTTAGTTTGTTGCTGCGAAAACACTACGGAAGGGGAATTCCGTCTCATGCGGGGGAAAACCAGGCTGCACGCGTACCTAGAACAAAATGAGATGGGGAGGTTTTTGTTTTGTATTGGCAATTTAAGAAAATAGGCGTCATTATTAGCAACCGCACCCATTAGATGATTCACTTTTCCGGATTATCTATTTTCATGGTTATATATGTTATTGCTTTGACCTTTTTCATATTTCAATTAAAAACTATATCCATAATTAAACGTGGCAGTATATTCTGCGAAGCCAGTTTTATCCGTTTCTGCTGCAAACTTGGTGAGTGACACCACATTGATTGAGAATGCGTGTTTTTTCTTAACGCTGTAACTGCCATTGGCACGCAGGTTCATCACGTTGTTTTGTAAAATCTGATTTTGAAATTGCTGATTGTAGGTAGCGGTGAATGAGCAGCGCAGTTTTTTCTCCAGGAATGATTTCGTAATAGAAAGATTAGGGCCTAATGATAATGTGTTGGTGCTGCCGATGTCGCCACGGTTGTAATTAACCGCTGCGGTGAGTGTAAGATTTGAAGCGGTTTTGGTGTAGCGATACGCGAGGTTTCCGGTATACACGCGCGTGTCGTTGGAGGGTACATTTGTTTTGGCTGTTTCATCGGCCATCTGAAAACTGCCATTGAAGAAAATGCCTTGCTTCACTTCTTTACTTCCAAAACTATAGGACACTGAGCTTGTGATGTTTTGATTGATCTGATAGAAATTGAGTGAATCCAACGCATTGTTAAAGAAAGGGTCAAAGCGCGGACGCACACGCGTAAATGTAGTGAAGTTGGAATAGGAACCCGTGACATTCCACGCCTGACTCGGATTGAAATTAAAATTGAACGCGCCTACCGTTCGGCTGGTCGCATTTACCTTGGCATCGTTGAGGTTATTCCGCTGCGTGCCTACGTTGGCCGACAAGTCGAGCTTGTTGTTAAGCAATCGCACGGAAGTGCTGACGGTGATATTCTCCATGTCGTTATTAAAAAAGTACGCTCCCAGTGATTGATAACCGGGGTCTATGCGCTCGTAATTCAATTGCATATGAATGGCTCCGCCCGTATATCCCACACTCGTTTTCATGGCGTGATGATACTCTGAACTGGCGCGTGGTGTAAACCATCCGCCCACGTATGCAAACGCGTTCGTCTTTTCGAGCTCTGTTGTGGTTACACGTGTATCGCGCGAAAGCGCACTGCTGGCAATCTCCCCGCTCCAGGTAAAGTGAGTGCCTAATTTCTTTTTGGCGATGGCGCTCAATACCAGATTCTCCATGGGGAATACTTGAGCTTTCACCGGTGGTTGTCGCAATGAATTGATTTCATCTTCGGCTTTGAAGAGAATGAGATCAATGGAGTTTTGATTATCTCCATAGCCCGTCTTGATGGCATAGCCCACTCTGCGATAGGCAGGCTGCGATTGACGAATGGTATCTTCATCCACGGCCTGATTAAGTGTGCCATACATGGCGTGCAGCCGGAACTTGGATGGTGTAAGCTCGATGGCGGCACCGGAAAAGATATGCCCGACCAATGAATACGATGAGTACGTGAGGCTGTGGTATCCTGCGTATACTTTCGCCCATTTGTAGGTGGGTGTGATGCTGAATTGATTAAAAGGCTGCCGGAAACTGACTTGTTGATTGGAGTAACTAAAACTAACCGGAATGCTGACTCCGTAGATGTCGGCCGTGACGTTGCCGGACAAAAAGTAATTGAGCGGATCTCTTCGAGCGTTGATACCGCTGGCGGTATAGCCGATCGCAGTCGCGTTGAATCCTCCAGATACTTTGATGGCATCGGGTTTGCCGATTAGCTCCAGGTTTTGCGTGAGGGCATCGAGGCAAATACACGTAAAAATTGTAACGTAAAAACTTCTCATTCCATCCAAAATAGTTGTACGGACTACACCGGGCTGGGAAGCAAAAACAGGTAGTTACCAATGCGTTTGAAGGTAAAGTCCTAAGAAAAAACAGTGCCAAAAATTAACGTCAAGATAATCAGTGGCTTAACTTTAACTGAATAGGGAGATGAGGGTGTTTTTCGTTTTATATCAAAAACACTTTCGTTGCATATCAAAAAATTAGACGATATCGCCTCCGGCATGTTGGCGATTTTGTGGTGGTAAATGGACATCGCCTCCGGCACTATGGCCATTGCCTCCGGCAACACGGACATTGTCTCCGGTATCACGGACATTGCCTCCGGCACGATGGACATCGCCTCCGGCAACACAGACATTGCCTCCGGCACTACGGACATTGCCTCCGGCATAATGGACATCGCTTCCGGCACCACGGACATCGTCTCCGGAATGACGGACATCGTCTCCGGCACTACGGACATTGCCTCCGGCACTACGGACATTGAACCTTCCTAAAATTACTTTGAACCTTCCTAAAATTACTTGACACTTTTAAGGGTAGTTACTAAAAGTGTTTTA
>PJQF01000398.1_pt1 | contig 10728 bp, 4 predicted proteins | sample 1503741 | NCBI WGS metagenome assembly PJQF01 (sample SAMN07775949, study PRJNA414020) | Biofilm metagenome, whole genome shotgun sequencing project. | isolation source: biomolecule (vanillin) treated reverse osmosis membrane biofilm | place: India: Nagpur | collected 2017-03-21 | reverse complement strand
GTCCACCTGGGAGCGCCACTCGCCAATGAACATTTCGATTACGCTCATGGCCTCGGAGGGATGGACATCGGCTGCGGGAGCTACATAGTCGTCAGCCAGCACGTCCGGGAACTCAAATGTTTGATCGATGGTTAGGCGTTTGGCTGCGGCCAGGGCCTTGTCCCAGTCCTGGTCCTTTTCCTGGAGGACGGAGTAGTGGCGGCCATCCACACAATCGATGATCGCATTGATCTCCTTTTCATCGATGCTGAGCGCTGTGATCTTCCCCCGGAACGGAGGCAGGCTTCGGAGATTCAGCAAGCCTGTGACCGTTTCGGCATAGCCAGACGGGAGGTGAATGCCCTGAAAGGCTTTCCTTTCTCTTTCCAGTTCTGGCGGCAGCGCCGCCACCTGGGCTGTGTCAGAGACACGCTTGTAGCTGCCCCTGGTGGTGGAGATGTGCTCACCGGAAGAGCTTCGGGTCACTGTCTGCCATGAGATGCGGTCATCACTGGCAAAGGTGGCGGTGGTCACACGCAACCTGTCCCCGTTCGGAGGCAGTGTGCTGGTGAAGCTCTTCGCGGCGCTGTCCCACGCCATTTTGAGCGGAGGCGGACTGCCCAGGGCATAGGAGGTGTCCAGATAGCACTTCAGGTCAGCATCATAAGTGATGACGGCGATGGCTGGCATGGCGGGTTCCACGCCGGGATTACGCTCAAAGGTGAGCTCACGCCAAATGCCCGTGCCATCAGCGTTCCAGTGGCATCTCATCAGGATCCTGGCCTTGGGATCATCTTCCAGAGTGCCCTGCCATTCGCCGATGTAGCGGCCCAGAACCTCCACGTCCGGGTTTTGAGGCTTCGCCTTTTGCTGGCGCTGCTCCTCCGTGAGCAGGGCATCCTTCAGGACGGCGGGGAACTCATAGGTTTCACCACGCTTGAGATACTGGACCACGCGCCTGAGATCCTCGGTCTCATAACTTCCTGAGAAATGAATGAAGCGTGTGTCAGCGGCCTGGACGATGACCGAGTAAAGCTCTGACCCGGCCTCAACGTCGATCACGCGGGCGCGAAACGGCAGGCTGTCACCGCGGCTGGTCAGCTTCCGCAGACCAGGCATGGACTGCGCTCTCGTCGCATACAGCTCAGGGCCTGCTCGAAGAAGCTGGATCACATCATTGTAACCTAGTGCATCCAGGATGCACTGCGGGAAGGCATACCTGCGTCCCTGCTGGAGACTCGAGATGAATTTCATCTCCAGGGGAGATGCCGTTTTCACATCGTACACGCTGACAGTCATGGTGCCTGCACCTTGAGCACCGTAGCTGATGTTGTAGGAGGCCTCACCTTTGGTGAGGCCGGTGATCTCACCGTAGAACGGCTCTTTTAGAAGATTGGAAAGGATGTGTCCCAAAGACAGAGCGTGCGGCGCCTGAGCATGCGCAGCACCACCAGCACCCCAGATCAAAAGCATGAGCCCGAGGAAATGACAGCGAGCGGGCAGGCGCAGAGTCCAACGGGCAAAGAACATGAGCGAGGGAGCCACAGATCGAAACAGAACGCTAGTAAAACCCTTCATGGTTTGATTCTCTCATAGTGGCCGGTGGCCTCTGCGACGATGGTGCCGTCAGCCTTGGTCGTCTTATGGAGCCAGTCGATGCGGTCGGGAGATATTAGACGATACTCCCGGCGCATGGTGCTGCCAGCCGTTGGATAAAAAGTGGGTGCCTCCGCGATGAGTGTCCGTCCCTTGTCATCCCAGGTCATTTTGTATTTCGCTGGGATCATTTGAGGTGACGACTCCCGCAGCAAATAGCTATCCGCAGCCCCGCCGTGGCTGATGAGGGTGAAGGATGGAGCCAGCTTTTTGCTGCCGTCTTTGTCCCCAGCGTCCATCAGCAGGGGAGCTTCACACCAGATACCTTTGCCATCGGACTTCCAGAAGTAGCGCAGCGTGTGCGGCCCTGGGTATTTGGGGTTGGGTTCGCCATCCGGGCATATCTTCCAGTCTCCCACGAAGGCTGCCAATGGCAGCATGGTGGAGTGGGGCTTCTTTCCAGTGACAGTATACTCGTCTTTCAGCACGTCCGGAAAATCATAGGTCTCGCCTCGCTTCAAGCGCCGCACGATGACCCGGCTCTCTTCCCAATCTTCCTCCTCGTCATGGTGTGTCTGGTGGATCAGGTAGGCGCGGCCATCCGTGGTGGTGATGGCGACCATCAGGATCGCTTCACCTGCATCTATCATGGTGATCCTGCCACGAAACGGTGGCAGCTCATGAAGTCGTGAGAACCGGGAAATGGCGCTATTTTTGATCCAGTAAAGCGTGGGCGGCCTTTCGATGAGGAAGGACCTCGTTCTGTCCGGCGGAATCTCCGGCGAGGAACAGGCAGTGGAGATGCGAGTGTAGGTCCCTCGCGTGGATGCCAGGCTTTGTGTCACCGTCTGCCAGTCGATGCGGTCATCGCGGGTGAAGGTGGCCGTGTTCATCCGGGCTTCACCTCCCAAGGCTGGCAGTGAAGTGGTGAAGGCGTTCTTCTCAGGATCCCAGGTGCTTGTTAGTGGAGCAGGGATGGCTTGTGCTGGATTGACCGCCACATAGCACTTCTGCGTGGTGCTGTAAGTGATGTGCGCGATGTCGATGCTCGGCGGTTCGACTCCTGGATCGCTGTCAATATACAGCTCCCGCCAGATGCCGCTGCCATCAGCCTTCCAGTGGCATTTCATGAGGATCTTCGCCACGGGGTTCTTCTCCAGCGTTCCTTGCCAGGTGCCGATGTAGCGACCCAGCACTCGCGCTTCGGGGGACTGTGGTGTGGCTCTGGACACGCGTTCGTCAGGCGTGCGCAGCACATTGTTCAGCGCGGCTGGAAACTCAAACGTCATACCGTGCTTCAATTGATGGACCACCCGCTTGATGACGTCTGTTTCAAAGTGCCCAGAGACATGGAGAAACCGCGAATCCGCCGCCTGCAGCACCACCGAGTAACCATCGTCATTGAAGGCCTGCGAAAGCACGGTGGCACGAAACGGTCCGTCCTTGCCGAGATCAAGCACCTGGCGTGGCAGGATGCTCGACGAATCCGTGCTCGGAAGCGAGCGCACGAGAGTGACGGCATCATCGAAACCCCAGACATCCATCAGATACTGGGGAAACGCATAGCGCCCACCCACTCTGAGACGGTTGATCAACTCCAGCTCATGCTGCTTGGCACTGGAGCTCTCGAGGGTTATCCTTTGATCACCTGTCTGAAGGGTCAGATGGTAGCTGGTGGGGCCACTCCTGAGTTCGGTGACCTCGCCAACAAAGGGCTTGCCAACTAGCAGCGAGGTAATTCCCGTGCTCCACGCTATAGGCAGAGCGCCGCTCGCTGTCACGCAGGCGGATAGGAGCATGGCCAGAACATGACCGAGGCCGATGAGCGGAATGCGTCGAAGGGAGAAGATCATGCGGATGAAAGTCCATCCGGAATCAGCGCCGGTCATCAAGAAAAAAGACGGGGCTTTTTCTGCTCAACGCACGCGCTGAAACTCCGGCAGCATGAACACGGTCCAAAGCGTGTCTGCGATGCTTTGCTCGGTCAGGTCATTACCCAAAGCTCCAATGATCTCGGCGACCTCGGCTGCGCTGGCCTCGCGGCAAAGTGCGGCTCGATAGAGCCACTGCGTGAAATCTCTGAGACCCTTCCACTGTTTCTTGGCGAGAAGATTCTGCGCTCCGCGAGCGAGCGTGTCCGTGAGGATGGCTCCATTGGAGAGATCGATAGCCTCCAGCGTGGTGAGATCATCGGGACGCATGGAGACAATCTGGTCGCGGTTAGGTCGGCCCAGCGTGCGCATGAGGAAGTTGCTCTTCACGAGGCTTGCACGCACCGGGGCCTTGGTCGTCTGGCCGGCCTGTGCCAGCAGGGCAGGGACGCTGCGATTTAGCACGGTGGTCCATGCAGGCACGGGCTTCACCACGGTGGCTGGCTTCCAGCCTTCCTTCGGTTGCGCGCCGAGGCGGCCTTCCTTGCCCTCGTTGGCATTGGGATGGAACTGCCAGGTGGCATCCGTCACGATCTTGATCTCACGGCCGTCCTCATGGCGGATGCGGGATTCAAAGTAAGCCCCGGCAGCATTCGGTCCTTTGCCTGCATTCTTGGCGATGATGGTGATGTTGTTCGCGCCCTCCACCAGAGCTGCATGCAGTGGGACGGCCTCAAACTGCTGCCATTCATCCCCCGAACTAATTTTGCGACCATTCACGTAGAGGATGAAGCTGTTGTCTGCAGTGACCACGGCGCTGGCGCTGCTCACCGGAGCGTCCAGCTTGAAGGTCTTGCGCAGCATGACCGTGTCACCGGCGGGCGGATGGCCCTTCTTGGCGGTGTCACCCCAGATCCACTCTGCGCTGAGCTGGATGTCCTTCACCACTTGCGGGTCCACTTTTCCGCGCATGATTGGCGCATCCATCTTGGTCGGAGACGTGCCCGTGAGATGCCAGATCACATCCACAAACTGCTCGGCAGTCAGACGGCGGCTGCGCGGACCAGCATACACATAGCCATGATTATCTGCGCCTTTTCCCATCACTTCAGAGCGGCTCTGATAGGCCTGGCTCCCGGCGATGTGCGCCAGTGTCTTTTTCAGGTCATACTTGTTGTCGCTGAGATAGGTCGCCAGGTAGTCCAGCAGGTCTGCGCTCCACGGTTCTGTCTGCATGGCATCCAACGGATGCACGATGCCACGTCCCATCAGCCGATGCCAGAGTCGGTTCACCAGCGTGCGTGTGAAGCGTCCATTCTGCGGATGGGTCATCAGCGCCGCGAGTTGTTTCAGTCGTTCTGGCTGTGCTGCCTTGGCGTCAATTTGGCCTAACTCTGGAAACAACCATGAAGCCTGTGCCATGCGCCCCGTCGGTTTGTCACAGCGCGCGATGTCCAGCGGCCGGGTGGAGTAGATGGCGGCAAGACCATAGGCTTCATCCAGCTTCCAGCGATCAATGAAGCTGTCATGACAGGAAGCGCACTTCATGTTGATGCCCAGGAAGCTTTGCGAGACGCTCTGCGCGAACTGGATCTCCACCGTCTGTCCGGCGCTCACATCCCCGCGCCATTTGATGCCGTCGATGAATCCGCGGCTTCCATCTGAGGGTGGTGCGATGAGTTCCCGCGCCATCGCATCCGCTGGCATGTTGTTGATCAGCGCGTCGTAGAGCCACTTGCTGATCTGCTTGCGCCCGCCCGTGATGAAGCCTGTGCCACCATAGTCATTGCGCAGCAGGTCGTTCCAAAACGTCAGCCAGTGCTCCGCATACGCGATGTCATCCGAGAGCAGAGTCCCGATGAATTTTGCGCGCTTCGGGCCCTTCGCCGAGTTGTCCGCAAGGAAAGATTCCAGCGCTCCCGGGTCTGGCAGCAGCCCTGTCAGATCCAGTGCTGCACGACGCGCAAAGGTGGCATCATCAATTTCACCCGGCAGCGGCTTCTGATGATCCTTCAGATACTTGTCCAGAATGCGGTCAATCGGGTGATCCCGGCCTGCTGCCGATGCTGCAGGAAGCTCCGGATGCCGTGGCGCCAGAGGTGGTTCATATGAGGGCTTCTTGAACGCAAAGCCCTCCTCCCAAGGCAGATCTTCGGCGATCCAACGTTTCAACAAAGCCACTTCCGCCGCGCTGAGCCGGTCTCCTTTAGGCGGCATTTGCTCATCCGGGTCTGTGGAGAGGATGACCTCGATCATCCGGCTCGCCTCCGCCTTGCCCTTCACGATCACGGACCCGTTCTCACTGCCTTCCAGAAGATCCGTCCGGGTGTTGAAGGAAAAGCCACCTTTCTTTTTGTCCCCCGCATGGCAGTCGGCGCAGTGCTTCTTCAGCACCGGCACGATCTCATGGGAGAAATCCACCGCGCTGGCAGTGAGGGTGGTGAGCAGGAGAGAGAGGCACAGGCGAATCATCTGCACTTCATAACGAGCACGAAGCACCGGGTTCTTGCGGCACTCGACTCTCTTGACCTTTTTGGCCTCCGTGACGAAAGCTCCGGCCCTCATGGAACTCATCAACAACGCTCCTAATGTCCCGGCTGCCGTCGGTCCATACTCCCAGGCTGTGCGCAGCAATGGCTTTCTCTTCTGCTCCGGACAAATTCCGATCAATCCGGAGTCCGGCAAGATCGAGGCCACGGACGTGGAAGGGCAGGCTCATCAGGTGCTGGCAAACATCAAGTCTCTGCTGGCCTCCCAGGGGCTGGACCTGACCCGAGTGGTGAAGGCTACTGTTTTCCTCACCAGCATGGCTGACTTTCCGAAGGTGAACCCGATCTATGACGCGGCTTTCAGTGGTCACAAGCCTGCGCGCTCCACTGTGGCTGTGGCAGGGCTGCCTCTCGGTGCCCTGGTGGAGATCGAGGTGATTGTGGAGCTGCCTTGACAGGCAGCCCGGATTACTTCTCGGCCTGTTTCTTCAGGCGGAATCCCTGTACACGTCCGTCTCCGCGGTAGAGATAAATCTTTTCCACATCCTCCTGCTTCATCACGAGCCAGGGGGAGAGGAGATTGCGGCCGTTCTTGGTGAAAACGAGATTGTCCGCCAGATAGACGCAGGAGTGGTAGGCATCTCCGGTCTGCTTGCTGAGGAAGAACAGGATGTCCCCGTATTTGTACGGCGGCTCGATGGGCTCGAACTTCTCCAGCACGGCGCTGGTGGCCAGGCGTGAGTCCAGCAGGTACTCATGCGGATCGTAGTTGAAGAAGTTCAGGCTGGTCCAGTGGCAGTCTGGAAGGATGCCCTGCTTGCCCATGTCCATGCTGGGGTAGGTGTAGATCAGCTTGCGGACCAGGGCAGGCAGCATGTGGGACAGTGGCAGCGCCTCGACCCCGTCTGTGTCGATGATGGACTGGAGCAGCGGCTCGACGTCCTTGCGGCGAAGCCCGAGGCCAAGCGTCCAATAGTTCACCAGCTCCTCGATGTTAGTGCCCCGGTTGGCCTCGATCTTCACCAGCAGGCCGCGCGTGCGCGTCATGGCCTTGAAGATGGATCTGGCTTCGGAATCTGACTGGGCATAGCTCAGCAGAACGGCCAGGTCACTGAATGCGGTGGTCTGACCTCTCTTGTAAGAAAGCTTGTCGATCTTTTGGACAAGCTCCGGCCTGAGCTTGCTGGTGCGGTACCACTCCGGCACAGTCTGGCCGATGATCAACACAGGATCGACCTGGAACTCATTGGCTGGGTATTTGGCCAGTTCAGTATAGATGATGGCGCGTGTCTCAGGGCTGATGGCCTCGACATCGGGAATCTTGGGGAACAGGTAAATCAGCCCGTCCGCCGTCACCGCTGTTTTTGAGTCCAGCAGATCAGTCACCATGGCCGTGGAGAGTCCGGCACGCTGGAGAAAGGTGGGCAGCTCTGCACGTAACTGCTCAGGGAATGCCCAGCGTGGCTGAGTATTTGGCAGAGGAAAGCTGTCGATCAGGCCCTTGGGTGCCTCGAGATAGATGTAGGTGCAGCGCAGGTTTCCCCAGGGGCCAGGATTGGCGTAAAAGACATTGGGATTACCGCTCTCTTTGGGGGCCGCAGCCACGGCGGGCTGTGCCTGAGAGGCGGGGTTTTGAGTCACGAGGAACTGCTGCAGGTCCTCAATACTGGAAATCTGAGCGGAGAGTCGGGTGCTGAGGCAGAGTAGAAGAGCAGCAGAGTAAAGTATGCGGGGGGGCATGAAAAATGAACTCGATGGCTGTGCTGGTTGGAGATTTTTAGTCAGCGGGTGTAGCGTTACACACTACATGACGATTGGCTGGATGCATATATTATCTTCTGTTTTCGCGGTGCGGAGACGCAATGTCTGGGGTGACGTCGGACAGAGGTGCTTCGGCGGCATTCAATATCGGGTGATCGTTTCGTGTAAGTTAAGGATCACGCGGCATAGGCTGGTCCATGCAGCCAGCTCAGCATCAGCGCCGGCCGGGGGTGGCTTGAGGCCTGTGTTCAGGAGCTTGATGGCCTCTTTCTGGCTGGATTGGAAAGTCTGCCGCTGGCTGGCCAGGAAGGCCTGCAGGCTTTCCTGTTCCTTGGGTTTCGGCAGACGGGCCAGGGCACGCTGGTAGAGGAGGCTGATCTTGGATTCATCACTGCCACCAGACGGCAGGCTGGCCGCAAGGAGGCGGGCGGCTTCCACGAAAGTGGGATCATTCAGCAGAGTGAGCGCCTGCTGCGGGGTGTTGGAGACATTCCGGCTGCAGGTGCACTCGTCACGGTTCGGCGCATCGAAATTCGCCAGCATGGGATGCAGGAAGGTGCGCTGCCAGTGCATGTAGACACCGCGCCTCCACTGGCGCTCATCCGTATCAGCAGCGTAGTCGCGGCTTGGGAACTGGAGGTTCTCGTAGTAGTTGGCGGGCTGGTAAGGCTTGACGCTGGGGCCGCCGATGTCATCGAGGTCCAGAATGCCCGCGATGGAAAGCGCATTGTCCCGGATGAACTCAGCATCCAGACGGCGCGGATTCTGGAAGGCCAGCAGACGATTGTTCGGGTCCACCTCCTTGAGCTCGGGGCGTGTCCTGCTGTCCTGCAGGTAGGTGTGGCTGCTGATGATGAGCTTCATCATGTGCTGGATGTCCCAGCCTGAGTCACGAAACTCAAAGGCCAGCCAGTCCAGCAGTTCAGGATGGCTGGGCGTCTCACCCTGGGCACCCAGATCATCCGTGGCGGCTGAAAGTCCCACGCCGAAGAACTGCTTCCAAAGCCGGTTCATGAAAGCCCTGGCCGTCAGCGGGTTCTCCGGTGAGCAAAGCCAGCGTGCCAGATCAATGCGTGACTTCCGACTACCATTCTCTGAAGGATTCTCTGGATCAAGGAACCGAGGTGGCGCGGGCATGCAGATCTCACCGCTTTCATCCATCCAGTTGCCACGCGGCAGCCGGCGGATCGGCATGGGGTTTTTCACCGCCACGGTCACTTGTGTCCAGGTCTTGCCGCCGTTGCATTCAATGAAGTCGCCATACAGCCTCCGCCATTCAGGATACTCGGGACTGTCATATCCCGCCTGCGCCAGCCACGCCGGGGGATTCGCGTCAAAGGGCTGCAACGGCTGCAGGGGAGCCACACCGGCCACCCGGATGCGCACGCTGCCGAGGATGTGGTTAGGCAGATGCACGATGAAGACATCCTCCTGACCCAGAACCGGCGGCTGCTCGACGAGCCAGACGCTGGTGTGTGCCTTGTGCGCATCGGCAGCGCGTGTTTTCCAGCCTGACACAATCCCGATTCTCTCCACCGTGCTGCTGTAGATGGGCTCCTTGAGGTCGGCATCCGCATGCAGAATCGTGAAGTTCGTCTCACCCTTTGCGCCTGCTTTCTTGAGCGAGAAGGTTGGCTTGAGGCTGATCGAACTCTCACCACCTCCACGCACAATGCTGTCCTGGTGTTCGGGTGCCGGCAGCAGCTCGATCTTCACCGCCGCGATGCGCTGCCCCTTGGCGCGGAAGCTGAACGTCGTGCTCTGCATGCCCTTGGTGCCGAAGTAAACCTGCCCGCCGCTGCCCGTGCGAAACTCCGCTGGAGGCAGCTCAGCCCTGCCCTCCTTGTCCTTTTTCTTTGGCTGCCCCTTGGCTGGCGGTGGCTCGACGGCTTTGGATTCGACCTCGGCCATCAGCGGCAGCCATGGATCATCCTGGTTCTTGTGCAGCGTCACCATGCTGGCTGCGCGCCAGTTTTCATACGCCTGACGCCTGGCCGGATCTCTCAGCACGCCCTCAGCAAGGGCCAGCATCTGCGTGGCGATGCGTGTTTGCTTCTTTTCCAGATAGGGACTGTCCACCAGGATCTCCGGCGGGAAGGGATGGTCATTGCTCCAGCCTTTCAACTCCTCAGACTCACCGGCACGGTAGCTCGAGTAAACCCCGTACTGCTTGATGTCTGCGAAGTAGGCGGACATGGCGTAGAAGTCATGAGCTGTGAAGGGGTCAAACTTGTGATCATGGCACTCGCAGCAGCCGAGGGTGGCGCCCAGCCAGGCGCCGCCCACCGTGCGCACGCGGTCTGCCTGGTATTTCATGAGATACTCTTTGGCCTGCGCGCCGCCTTCGCGTGTCATCATGTTCAGGCGGTTGAATCCTGATGCCACGCGCTGCTCAGTGGTGGCGTCCGGCAAAAGGTCTCCCGCGAGCTGCTCCAGGGTGAACTGGTCAAATCGTTTGTTAGCATTGAAGGCGTTGATCACATAGTCCCGATACGGGTAGATGCGCTGGTTCTGGTCTCCGTGGAAGCCCACGGTGTCTGAGAAGCGTGCGACATCCAGCCACCACGCCGCCCAGCGCTCACCGAAGTGCGGTGACTTCATCAGTCTCGCCGCCTGCGCCTTGATGCCGTTGGCCGAGGCATCCCGGAGAAAGGCCTCCTGCTCGGCCATCGAGGGAGGCAGCCCCACGAGGTCCAGTGACAGGCGGCGCAGGATCGCCCGTGGGTCTGCCAGCGGGGCGGGGGAGATCTTTTTCTCGCTGAGCTCAGCCTGGATGAAGGCATCGATGGGGTTGGTTCCTGCCTTTCCAGGCACCGCAGGCCTAACAAGCGGTGTGTAAGACCAGTGCGGCTCGTATTCCGCGCCCTGCTTGATCCATTCCACCAGTATCTGTTTCTGCGCATCCGTCAGCGTCTTCTTCGACTCCGGCGGCGGCATGATGTCATCCTCATCATGAGTCTGGATGCGCTCGATGAGGGTGCTCTCATCAGGCTTGCCGGGGCGGATGGCCTTGGCCGTGATCGCATCCTCCC
>PJQF01000397.1_pt1 | contig 10731 bp, 8 predicted proteins | sample 1503741 | NCBI WGS metagenome assembly PJQF01 (sample SAMN07775949, study PRJNA414020) | Biofilm metagenome, whole genome shotgun sequencing project. | isolation source: biomolecule (vanillin) treated reverse osmosis membrane biofilm | place: India: Nagpur | collected 2017-03-21 | reverse complement strand
GCTCTTCCGATCTGTTGGATACGTTTCTCTACCACGCTTCGCATGATATCCGTAGACCGATTTCTACGTTGCTGGGATTGGAAAGAGTTTCACGCTTTTCACAAAATGGTGAGGATCTCAAATTCCTTTTTGAATCTGTGGTGAAAACAGCTTCCGAAATGGATAGCATGCTGAGTAAATTGCAAATGGCTTATTTGCTCAACCGACCGATAGAAGACAAGAGCTGGATTCGTCCCGACTGGATTATTCATCAGATGACGGAGCGATACAAAGATAATCTGGTGAGCGAGGCAATTGCTTTTGAGCATGTGCAGCAACCGGAAGTGTCAGGGTATTTCAGTCACAGTTTGCTGCGGGTGGTGATTTTAAATTTGGTGGAGAATGCCATCCGCTTTCAAAAGAAAATGGGTACGAACCGGTTTATCCGTATCGTTACTGCACAGGTCGATCAGCAGGTAATAATGACCGTGCAAGACAATGGTATTGGTATCCAGCTGGAATATATGGACCGGATATTTGATATGTACTTCCGGGGTTCAGAGCAATCGCGAGGCAATGGAATTGGTTTGTATCTGGTAAAGAAAGCATTGAAGCTGATGCATGGAAGTATCCGCGTGGAGAGTGAATATGAAGTAGGGACCACTTTTACAGTGACTATTCCGATTGATCGGGTATCGGATCAATAGATATATGCAATTCTCCACTCAAATTTTCGGTCGGCTATTTTCTAATGGATTGCTATAGGTGAGTTATCGAATGGTGGAGCTATGAGTCAAGACGTAATTAATTTAATGATATTCTATGCTATCATCACCGTGATAGCCTTGGTATTAACAATGAGCAAGTGGAAATCAGTCCGGCTATTATCAAGCCCACTGGCTATTTATATAGCATTAATACTTTGGACGCTTGCCGGATTTGTTTTTGTATTAGACAACTCAATGAGTTTTGGCTGTATTGCAGGAAGCGGATCTAATAGAGTTCTGAATAGTCAAAATATACGATACAGCAGTATATCGCTATTGCTTTTATCGGTTGGATACTTCTTACCGGGTAAAAACGCGTGGATAATTCTTTGTTTTGAGCTGTTGTATTGGCTGATCAAATTGCTGTTTATTAAAGGAGGATATGCCGTAGGATTAGGAGGTTTCCCTGATCTTTCTGTGGTTTTTTTTGATTCAGTAGCATTGACACTGCGATTGCTATTTATTTATACCCGTCAGAATTACATTTCCTTTCATCGATTGTTTTTGATAGTGATTTCATTTATTCTTATGACCGTAAAAATTACTAACATTTAGTTGATTGGGTAATGACACGCTCGGAGCATCTATCATTTTGCAGTGTTTGCACGAATAGGAAGTTTACAACCGAGGTGGGATTTATTTGTTCTTTAACTGATAAAAAGGCAGACTTTGACATAAGTTGTCCTCAATTTAGTTTGGATATAGAACAGCGAAATGCTCGAAATAAAAAGTATAGAGATGAAATAGATACCCATCTCAACAATGAAAAAACCTTCATCAACAGTTTAAAGAACGCAAAAGTCAGTTTGGACTATTTAGTAAAACCTGATAACCATCTTCCTTTGTCGGTTGATACTCGTAAAGAAACGATCATAAAAGAGTCGAGCAAGAATAAATATCTTTTGTTAATTTCTATTATCGTGTTACCGATAGCAATTGCTTATTCTGCTTATAAGGAAGACCGCAATTTTCAAGATATGATTTGGCTCTTAGGGGTAGTTTTAGTGATTTGGTTGTTATTGATTTATCTCTACCGATCGAATGCAGAAATAGTTCGTTTTGGGCCGCAAGGAATAATTATCCATCAAAAGGAATTCATCCCATGGAATACGATCGATTATATCCATCGAAAGGTAGAACGAGGTGATGTCAATAATACTGATTTTCTAGTGGTTCGTTTGAATAACCTTACATTCAGAGAAATTAATGTTGAATATTCGAATATCGGAATCAATCAACTAGCCGCAATCACCTATTGTTACATCAGATATTGTAAGAAGAATTGATTTTTATTCTCTGATTGTTGTCAACTGTCAATTGCCCTTTTGTCAATTTCAAACAAACTGCTCCGCCCACTCTAATCCATTTGGCAATTCAGACGAAGTAAATTCTAAATGAACCACGCGTCTGTGTTTTTGATTCACCGCTTTCGCGGAAGCATGAAGTAGGAGAGGACGCATCAGGTGAATGCCACCGGCTCGTATCACACAATCATACGCCAGACTGTTTTGCGTGATCAACTGAATCTCAGCATCACTTAATTTTTTATTCTGCGAGCCGGGAATGACTTTCAATGCTCCGTTGTATTCATCCGCATCATCTAAATGCACCCGAATGGTAACGGTGTTCTTCAAAACCTCTTCCGGTGCACAAACACTAAAGAATCCATCTTTCTTCGACCAACCGGAATACCCTTCTGTTTCCTTTTTACCGGCTACATTAATCGTAATATCCTGATGCCAGGTAACGTACCAATTGCTGTCCGGTGTCTTATCAAAGAAAATAGCTTTCGACAAACGCAAGTCCGGATGAATCTTCTTTAAAATAGATTGTAAGTTGGCATTCAGTACAACTGATTTGAGTTCAGGGATGGCAACTAACAAGCGCCTGATTGAATACGCCTCTTTCTCAGGATTGTTCTTAAAGTACTGATCAATGGCAGTTTTAATTTGATTCAACTCCTTGCGTGTGTACACGTAGCGGAGCATCGTAAATCCTTTGTGATAAAACTTCTTTAGTTCATTGGCAATGGAACTATTGGTAAACTCGTATTGATATAAATCCAGCGCATGTTCATATTTCTCTTTAATTCTTCGCTTCAGTCGCTCGGGACTAATTACTTTAATGCGATCGCCAAAGCCAAGCAACTCACGCTCCAATTCAAAGTTGAGCTGAACATGTAAAGAAAAGATAGTGCCATGCGGTTGCTCATCAATAATCTGCTGACTGTGATGAATGGGTTTTGTAGCAATGTAAGGAGCCGTGTCACGGTCGGCAAAGATCTTAATTTCCTCCGGAAGGGTAGTGGGTTCAACGGTTACACCAATTACATGATTAAAATATTCAGCCGGATGAAAACCTTTGCGTTCAATATACTTGACTGATGATGGCTCAATGGAAATAATCCGGTCGAGTGCCAATGTAAGTATGGGAGCATTTCTACCTTTATTGCCCAACACAAACCAGCGATTGCGATACTCCTTTAAATAGTATGCATGAAAAGTAAATGTCGAAGCTTCTTTCGCACGAAAGCTTTGGTAGGTAAGCTCCACGGCATTCTTTTGCAGAATGGTTTGATAGAGTGTTTCAATATGTTCGAGCCCTTTCAGATGATCATTCTTTTCAAAGTCAATGATCGGCTCTTGATTGGTTTTAGCTGTGTGGATTTTGTTTTCCAGTCGTTGCACCATACCACTCAACTCCTGAAAGTGACTAAACCCTTTGAATTGCCGGAGAATTTCCACCACTTCGGTTAACTTACCTAAGTCTTGTTTAGTAAGCGGAATATTGGTGATGGAATAGTTGGGATCTTCATAGGTATAATATTTCTTTTCCAACACCTGAATAGGAGCATTGTATCCCAGCTTATCGCTGCGCATCAATTGTAAATCCATTTGCACCGTTCTCCGACTCACCCCTTTATCAATGCCTTCATATTCATAGAGAGCTTCCGAGCAAGCTTCAATTAAATCTTCTAATGTCCATCTGCGCTGTCGGTTTTTGAGACATTCATCTATGGTGCGAAAGCGAATTAAAGCATTACGATTGACCGGCATAAACAGAATTATTTTTGAAAAAGTATCGAAAATAATTTGTGTGCGCAAATAGATTGCGCAGCAGCGTTTCAATTTTGTTGCGTGATAAGAGAAAGCGGGCGCCACTCCGAAATAGGTCGGGGTGGCTTTTGAACGAAAATGAAAAGTAAAATATAGATGACGGGCAACCGGTAAAGACTTTCTTTCAGGCGAAAGGCTTGAAATGAAACGGGGAAAAATGGTCAGTCAAAGACCGGATGAGGGCTTCAACAACCCCATAGTGTTGTCACTAATTTCGGTGGCAATATGCTGCTTTGGCTGAGAGTTGTTTCCTTATCTGTGGGTTGAAGGTTCGAATCCTTCTCTTTAAGATAGCTCAATGGTAGAGCAACAGCTAACGCGGGTTCGAATCCCGCTCTCAACTGTGAATTGAGACTCGTTTGGTGAGTAATGGAAGGGTAAAATCCTCCATGCGGAAGTTGGGTTGACTTCCTTAAAAACAGCCCGCTCAAAAGAAGTTTGAGACAGCTCTGTGCAATCAGTTAGCGCCATAGCACTGACGGCACACTTGTTATTTTGCTTTGCAAGAAAGCAGTTGGTAAAAGCCAACCATTCTCTTTCTTATGGCCCGCTTCTCAGCGCGCGATAAGAAACAGTATCGGCAGAGTTTTTATTCAAGCATTCTTCCGCAGGATGATGAGGAGATGTTTCAGGCTTCTTTCTTTAAATAATACTTTATCAGAAGACATAGATTAATGGAAAATCAGTTGGCTACGAACCAACAGAGTGAAGGTTCGAATCCTTCTGTCTTCTCCACATCTTTATAAAGCCGAGTAGGCATCTCAGGAATCAATAACCATTTACCGGTAATTACATTTACTACGATCGTGCGTATCTCCACTTCAATGAAGTGACATGTATCGTCAATGAGCATGATGTGGAAGATTTCAACTTCGATCTTAGCGAAACGCTACGCATTTGTCTGCCTGCTATGCTATCACATCACCGCCACCTGGGCTAAGTGGAGATTACTGGTAACGCTCCAGTCCTTCCCGGCTTCAACGGGACGCTTCTACTTAGTTAGCTTAATCTCCAATAAATTGGGTCGAGACAGATGGATTCGAACCATCATGTAGCCAGTTACGGTTTCAACACGATATAAGCGTGAGCCGATATGTCTCGTCATCTTTCGAATCAGCTCAGGATAGATTGGAGTGTCACAGACAACAAAAAACCCCGAGTGTCTGACCCGGGGTTTTGTTTTGTTAATGTATAATCAAAATCAAATCGTAACCACGCGCAGACTTTCCGAATACGTAAAACGTATACTCGGCATGCGATAATGATTAAAAAGTGATTGCTTCTTGTTCATGATGGTGCAAATATAACAGAGGCGTATTCGATCAAACAAGTACTCAAAATGAAAAGTTGTGTTTATTTCTACTGCGCAAAAAGACTGCATAGACAAGTGTCATGAAATATTTTTAAAAAATAAATTTGGAAGAATACTAGGAAGAGTAATTTAACTCAGACTACTTTTGCCTCATCATTCTTCTTATCACACCTTTTTAAAGAAGAAACTATGTTTGTACTACGTTTTCATATCCCTAAGTAGCTTTTAGTTGAGATTCTCAACTAATCGGTTCGCTATTTCTTTTACACTCAATAACAGGTAAGCAGTACGAGAACAATTTCTATTGTTTTCGTGCGCATGTCTTTAGTTGCTGTAGCAAGGAGTAGCTCTTTATTTACTTTTTTATAGAGCTTAACAATGAGTACAAATACAAATTATCAGGATCTGATCACCAAACGACAAAAATTACGCGAGGTATCGGATGCATTGAAAAAACAATTTTTAGGTCTGGATGCTATCATCGATGAAGTGATTTCATTGCTCATGCCGTGGTATCTTTTCCCGGACGCACAATTGCGCCCCACTGTTATTAATTTATGGGGATTGACGGGTTCTGGCAAAACTGCATTAGTTCATCAACTGATTGAATTTCTGGAGTACAAACAACTTTTCGCCCACATGGATATGGGCGAGTTTGAATCCGATTCAGCTGCGTGGATAAAACGAATATTAACGGAAGACATGGAGTTCTTTGATCAAAAGCCGGCCGTCCTCTGTTTAGATGAATTTCAGTTTGCTCGTACACTGAATCAGAATGGTGAAGAGCTGGGTAAAGATAAACTGCGTGTGATTTGGGAGTTGATTGATTCAGGCAAAATATCCTACATCCCAAGCAATAACACTTACTACCTGTATCGGGCAGAAAGTTGTTTGAAGCGAATGGAGAAAGCACTTCGTTCAGGTGTTCAGCTACAGCAAGGTGTTGTCGTCTCAGAAGTAGATTGGTTTGTGAAGATTTTTGATGGATTTTATTTCGAAGATCACGATCGATACAATCAGCCTATCAGCAAAGACTATTTTCTTTCAACTGATTTTCTGGAAGGAATGTGTGGACTTTTCTTACATGGAGAAACCCGCAAGGAAGAAATCAAATCTTTTATTACGAGTTCTTCTTTGGAGGAATTGGCCAATCATATTCTGAATGCTTTACACACACGAACAGCTTCTCGGCAATTAGATCTTTCCAAGTCGTTGATATTCATTCTCGGCAATTTGGATGAGGCCTATCGTATGAGTCACAACATGAATCCGGATATCAGTGCCGATGATTTTTATGAACAAACATCCAAAATCACCATCGCACATATCAAGCGGGCGTTGAAAAAGCGGTTTCGTCCGGAGCAAGTGGCACGCTTAGGAAACAACCACATCATTTACCGCTCGTTCAATCAGGCGCAATTTCGCCAATTGATTGAGGTACAATTTCAGCGCATTGCTGAATTTGTTCAGCAACAATTTGCTTGGAATATTCAATTTGATACTTCCGTAACCGATGTGATCTATGCCGAAGGTGTGTTTCCATCACAAGGCACGCGTCCTATTTTTACCACGATCAAGAACCTGATCGAGTCACGCATCAGTAAAATGGCGGTGATGCTGTTGGAAGAAAATTTGCCCGTGAAAAACATTCGCTGGTATTATGAGCAGCAACATTTTTATTTTGAACTACGCGATGAACAAAATCAGTTTATTAAAACCATCAGCGATGAAGCGGTTTTGAAATTGGAAAACTTGCGTAAAAGCTGCGATCCTGAAATTCAGGCGCACACTGCAGTGCATGAGGCAGGTCATGCTGTATTGGCTGTGGCTACTTTGCATATCATTCCAGCATTGGTTGTATCACGCACAGCTTCCGATTCGGCAGAGGGATTCTGTCAAATCAACTTCCCGAAAGGGCCCGTTACCCGCGAAACGCTGCGCAAAGATATCATCATTACGCTGGGCGGATATGTGGCCGAAAAGTTGATTTTTGGCGAAGAATATACCAGCACCGGTGTATATGCTGATGTAGAAGAAGCTTCATCATTAGCCAACAGGGCAGTAAGAAATTACGCGATGGGGAAGGACCCCATTCACATGGCGATTAAGACAACCAACAACAACGATGTATTTCTGGTGAATCAGAAGTACGAAATTGAAGCGTTGGAATTAATTAAGGAGTGTGAGGAAGAAGCCATGCAATTGATGAAGCGAAACAAACTTTTGCTTTTGAAACTGTCGGAGTACCTTACTACACATTCACGGATGGAAGAAACACAGATTGAAGAGTTTGTGGTGAAGTACGGAGCGGAAGCGTGGATGAATCAAGCCGCATTTGTAAAGAAAGAAAATTATTACGCTTTCAATACCATGCTGCAAAAGCAATTGAAGCAATTCGAGATTTCGGCTGTTGATGATCTGCTGCGCGAGTGCTATGAACTACAAGAGTAATTACTTGTATAAACCGGCCGCAATCTTTTCGGGAATAAACTTGGGTACTAAATAGGTAAGCTGTACGGATATCCAATTAACAAAGCCCGGAAGGATTTCGGCCTTTTTATTAAACATTCCTTCTATTCCAATCTTGGCTACGTCCTCTGCTTTCATGCTGAATTTCTCTGCCTTCTCTTTCAACGCTTCCATGCCGGCACGGTCAATGAAGTTCGTAGAAGTGGCTCCGGGGCTCAAACAAGTAACAGAGATCGAAGTATTCTCAAGTTCTAAACGCAAGCCGCGGGTAAACAACAAGACAAATGCTTTCGTGGCAGCATACGTAGCTAAAGTAGGCACTGCCTGATAGGCGGCTGTGCTGGCAACATTTAGAATATATGATTGAGCATGTTTCTTCAACTCAGGTATCAATGCGTGACAAAGATTTGTCACCACAATCATATTGAGTTGCATCATGTTGTTGAGACTCTCCTTCGATGTAGCGTCTACTCGTCCCCAGATGCCGTAACCTGCATTATTCACCAGAATATTCACAGCAAAGGAATTCGTGGTGATCCAGTTTTCAATTTGAGTAATCGCATCCGGAAGACTTAAATCAACACTGAGGTATTCGGCTTTGATGGAATAGGTGGCACGAAATTCTTTACAGATTTCTTCCAGTCGGGAAGAAGATCGTGCTATTAATAATAGATCAATTTTTCGCTTGGCCAACTCTCGGGCTAATTCCAAACCAATGCCACCGCTGGCACCGGTTACTAAGGCGTAGGCCATGCGCTATTATTTATTCGTGAGTGAAATAAGACGCTGATAGAATAATGGCTTGCTGTTTTCCGTGCGTGGTGTAAACTTTCCGGTAATGATCGGAACATACATCACACGTCTGCGGCTTTTCTCGCCAATAAATGGAGAACGAGCCACGCGGTGCCACAAACGGCCATCATGCACCGTCAAATCTCCGGGCTCCACATTCAAGCCAATTTCATTCTTGTCCGGCTTGTGGCTTAAGAAATAAAACTTCTTAAATAGGAGGGTGCGCAAACCTTGATTGTGCGTTCCGGGAATCAAACGCAAACCACCGTTGTCGGTGGTGGAAGTATCTAAATGGATTCCGACATTTAACATCGGAAGGATTTTCTGACCGTAGAACACATCGCGCAAAGCGTCTGTGTGCCAGCCCAACTGGCTATAGTTACTTTCTTCGGTGTTGATATAATGATTGAATACAAGACCATCTTTCTCTGTTTCGCCAATACGGCAATCATCCGTGCCGATGAAATCAAAAAGAGCTTTGAGTCTTTGATCTTTTAATAAATCGGAGAATAATGGACTGTGTTGATTTAAGAAGGCAAAGCGTTGTACAATTCTCTTGCCGGTAATGTCTGTGCCATATTTGATGGGAACTCCATTGATCATCTTATAGCCTTGGCTAACCCACTCATCCTGAATCTTTTCAGCTTCGCGCAGCAACGTGTCAACAGTTTCTCTGGAGATGAAATTCTTAAAATGAATAAATCCATTTTTTTCAAAGAACTCTTTCTGCTCGTGGGATAAAACGTCTCCTAAAGTAAATTCAGGATAGTTATTCAATGATTTTTTATGTGTGCCATTTTTGGCTGCTACTCCATTCAACTCCATAGTACTACATTAACTTAAATCAACGTCAAAGTTAAACTAATTTTAACAAAATTATAAACGCAGGGATTGGGATTCAGTTCAAAAAAAGGCTTTTTTTTAATGGATAACCGCATAAACTGACTTTAATCAGTTAAAAGTGTTCGTCTATTGAGTTGTTCTATGCCCTTATAAACCAGCCAAGTAATCGTCCACGCTCCCAGTATATCGATTGAATAATGAACGCGTTGCCAGATCAATAGCAAGCCCACGAGTAGCGTTGATATCAACAGAATGGCTTTCAGATTTTTTCTTTTTTCAATGAAGTATACGATCGCCAAGGTACTGGTGTGCCCTGAGAAGAATAAGTCCTTCACGAAAACTGCGTTGCCACCGTAAGCCACTTTAGCTAGAAATGGGTCTTTGAGTGCAATCAAGCCATCGGGTGCCTCTAATGTGAAAAAGTAGATAGACGCTATACGAAGGTAATTGACAATCACATAGCATTGCAGACTAAGTAAGATCGCTTCTGGATTTTTGAAATTAGTCACGAAGAATAGAGCAGGAGCAGCAAAGATGATAACGAATATGAAGTTCGACCAGTCGCGAGGCTCAAAGAGATTCATGAACCAATCATTCAGTTGAATGCCCGGCTTCGGCTGAATTACGTTATTAAAAAACACGGGTAGAATGACGATAAAGCCAACTAAGGCAATGACATTCAAGGCAAAATAGAGCTTGTACGGGGTGCTGTTGAGGGCATCCTTCCAGGTCATGGGCTAGTCTTTAACTTCGATCAGGAAATAGTTTTTCTTGCCCTTTTGCGCCAACAGAAACTTGTTGTGAAGTAATGCCAAGGCTGGCTTCGCGTTGCCATCGGTAATCTTCGACTTGTTGATGCTCACACCTCCGGCTTGAATCATTTTGCGCGCTTCTCCTTTGGAAGGGAAGATGACGTTCTGCGTTGTTTCTGATAAAAGCTCGATGGCTGAACCGCATTGCTCGAAGGCGGACTTGGTGATAACGGCCTGAGGAACACCTTCTAAAACAGACAATAAGGTGGCTTCATCTAAGCTGACAAGATCCTCGGTAGTAGAGCTTCCAAACAACAATGACGATGCTTTTAACGCTGTCTCGAAAGCTTCCACGGAATGTACCCGGATGGTAATGTCTTTCGCCAATTCTTTTTGCAGCTTGCGCTCACCGGGTGAAACCTGGTGTTCGGCTACCAGCGCTTCGATTTCTTCTTTGGTGCGCTGGGTGAAGATCTTGATGAAATTAGCCGCGTCTTCATCCGAGGCATTCAGCCAATATTGATAGAACTTGTAGGCGGATGTTCGGTTCGGATCGAGCCACACATTGCCTTGCTCTGACTTGCCAAACTTGGTACCATCTGCTTTTTTAATAAGGGGAGTGGTGAGTGCGTAAGCTTCTCCATCCGCTTTTCTGCGAATCAATTCGGTGCCCGTCACAATGTTGCCCCATTGAGATCGGA
>PJQF01000396.1_pt1 | contig 10765 bp, 10 predicted proteins | sample 1503741 | NCBI WGS metagenome assembly PJQF01 (sample SAMN07775949, study PRJNA414020) | Biofilm metagenome, whole genome shotgun sequencing project. | isolation source: biomolecule (vanillin) treated reverse osmosis membrane biofilm | place: India: Nagpur | collected 2017-03-21 | reverse complement strand
GTGCCTCTGCTGCACCTTGCCGTGGAGCGTGTGCCTCCCGTCGTGATTCATCCTGAAGTGGAGAAGGCCGTGTTCACGTTCAATGCCTTTTCCGCCACGGGCACGGCGGCCATGCTGGCAGGCATGCTGGCAGGGGTCTGTCTCGGTCTTTCGCCGATGAAGCTGCTCCGCGTCTATGGCGGCACGCTGTGGAAGCTGCGTATCTCCATGCTCACCATCTCTCTGATGCTCGCTCTGGGCTATGTCACACGCTACAGCGGCACGGACACCACCATGGGGCTCATGATGGCGGGCACGGGAGTGCTCTTTCCCTTCTTCTCTCCGATCATCGGCTGGCTCGGCGTGGCGCTGACGGGCAGCGACACGTCGTCGAACGTTTTGTTCGGCAATCTCCAGCAGGTCACCGCCAACCAGCTGGATCTCTCACCTGTTCACATGGCGGCCTCGAACAGCAGCGGTGGTGTCATGGGAAAGATGATCGATGCCCAGAGCATCGTCGTCGCCAGCGTGGCCACGGGCGGGCATCCAGACAGTCCGGACGCGGGCACCGTGCTGCGCAGTGTCTTCTGGCACAGTGTGGTGCTGGCCTTGCTCATGGGTCTGCTGGTCATGGCGCAGGCCTATCTCATGCCGTGGATTGTTCCCGGGAAGTGAAGCTGGGGCACATCCGGTGACATCCAGTCGTGAAAAACTGCTCGACTTGTTAGGCAAGAATAATGCCTTTGTGCTCGGCGGGCATATCCACCGTTTCTATACTCTATGCCGCACGGCACCGGGCGGTGGACGCCTTGCCCAGCTCTCCATCAGCCATGTCGTGGGCAACGCTGATGTGAAGCCTGGTCATGCCGCCATCACGATCAACGGCGACCAGGTGCAGGCCGTGATGTATTCCGGCATCACGCGAAACGTCTACAAGACGGTGGACCTCATGAAACTGCTGGCGTCCTGATTGAGGGACCATCATCAGGAGTGGGGGCCAAGATCGTCCGGCAGGCTCTGGAGCAAGCTGGGGCCGCGCAGGTTGACCATGAGCAGATGCTTGACGATTGGCGGCTCAGCGCCTCGATGAAAGCTCTGCACTGCCTCTTCGATCCGCTGATCTTCTACGGTGGCACGTTCATGCTGGCGCATGTGCTCCGCCCAGGAGCCGACGATGAAGGTCTCACGATAATGCGTCGGATCCTCCAGATCCGCGAAGAGCGAGCAGCGGAAGGCGCCATCCCGCAGACGTGTCTCGCGCAGATGCACCATCGCGGCCTTGAATGCCGGGGCCTCCTGGGGATCGATGTGATACTCGATGGTGATGAGCACCGGACCATCGCTTGGCGCAGGCTCGGGGAAGGTCGTGTGAGGAAGCCAGTGGCCTGAGGGTGCCAAATTTAACTTCTCCACATGACTGATGGGCAGCAGGCGTGTGAGCAGCGCGCTGACGAGCAGGCAGCCTGCGGCGATGCCCAGGGTGATCGGCGCGTTCAGATGACTGGTCAGCTGTCCCCAGGTGATGGCACCGATGGCAAAGGCCCCCTGCATCACCACGAGGTAGATGGCCGAGCTGCGCGCACGCACCCAGTTTGGGAAAGCGCTCTGGGAAGCCACGCTGAAAGTGTTCATCCCTGTGATCCAGGCCGCCCCGGAAAACACCAGCACGATGCCCATGGCGACTTTCCCAGGCACCAGTGCCACAATGGACGTCGTGATGGCTGCGGCAATGCTGGCACCGAGAAGCACATGGTCAAAGCTGTAGCGTGCACGCAGTCGCGGCAGGAAAAACAGCGCCATGATGATGGCCCCGGCTCCATAGCAGCCCATGAGCACACCGAAGTCCGAGGCGCTCCACTGACGTGAGTGCACGATCACGGGTAGCAGAACCACCGTGGCCACTGCTGCAAACATGTGAATGCCACCCCTGAAGAGCACCGCCTGCATCGCGTGCGCATGCCGCGCATAGCGGATGGCCGCTGCCATCGCACCCAGCATCTGCTCCCGCTGCGCACTGCGCGGTGTGGCGATGTACTTGCCCGTGCTCATCGCCAGGATGACTGCCACGAAGGACAAGGCATTCAGCGCGAATACTGGTGCAGGCCCCAAGGCAGCCAGCAGCAAGCCGCCAAGGATCGGGCCTAACGAACGCGCAATATTGAAGCCCACCCCATTCAGCGCGATGGCCGAGGACAATTGGTCCTTTCCCACCACCTCCGGAATCAGCGCCTGCCAGGCAGGCATGGTGAAAGCCGCAGCCACACCGAGCTGGAAGGTGGCGAGCAGGAGCAGCGTCTGGGTCAGCGCTCCCGTCCAGGCCAGCGCCGCCATGCCCACGGCTGTGAGCAGCGCGCCTGTTTGTGCGAGCAGGATCAGCCTCCGCCGGTCCACGAGATCCGCCAAGGCTCCGGCCGGCAGAGCCAGCAGGAAGAGCGGCAGGCTGGACATGGTCTGCATCAAGGACACGAGAAAGGGCGAGCTCGTCATCGTGGTCATGGTCCAGACCGCCGCTGTGTCGTTCATCGTGGTGCCGATGTTCGAGGCCACGCTGCCCAGCCACATGCCACGATAGACAGAATTGCGGAGCGGCGACCAGGAAGACATAGGAGATCTAAAGCATACGCAGTGACTGCGTTTCCGCGACGTCCAATATTGGTGTCTGGCAGGGCTCGCCCTGTCTGCCTGTCCGCCGCGATCACGTGACAAGGCGTGACTCGAAGACCGCGTATCAATACAGTATCTCTTTCCCATGCTCACCCGCCGCCAGCTTTTGCAAACGTCCGGACAAGGTTTCGGCGCGCTTGCCCTGAGCTCGCTGGAAGCAGGCGAGACGCAGCATCGCGCGCAGGTGGTGCGACCCAAGGCCAAGCGGGTGATCCAGCTCTTCATGGGCGGCGCGGCCTCGCATGTGGATCTTTTCGACTTCAAGCCTGCGCTTGTGAAGCATCACGGCGAACCCTCGGATTTTGGCGAAGCGGTGGAAGCCTTTCAAAACGGACTCGGCCCGTGGAAGAAGCCCGTGTGGGACTTCCGTCCGCATGGTCAGAGCGGGAAGATGATCAGTGACATCGTCTCCGCGCTCGGCCCCTGTGTGGATGACATGGCCTTCGTGCATAACATGGTCGGCAAGACCGGGGTGCATTCGCAGGGCACGCTGCTGCAGGCTACCGGCTTCAATCTGCCAGGCTTCCCAGGCATGGGTTGCTGGGTCAGTTATGGACTGGGTTCGCTGAGTGACAATCTGCCAACCTTCGTTGTGCTGCCGGATCATCGTGGCTTTGCCTCGAATGGCCCGAAAAACTGGGACAGTGCTTTTCTGCCCTCGCAGCATGCAGGCACTATCATCTATCCCGGTGCTGAGACGCCGATCAGTGATCTGTTTCCGCACAAATCTGGCCGCTACATCTCTGCTAGATCGGATCGCGAAGGGTTCGCGCTGCTGGAGCAACTGAATCGGAAACACATGCTGGCTCGCGAGGATGATTCACGTCTGGAAAGCCGCATCCAGAGTTATGAACTCGCGGCGAAGATGCAGCTCGCTGCGCCTGAGGCCCTGGACATTTCCAAGGAACCTGAGCATGTGAAAGCCATGTATGGCATCCAGGAGCATCGCAAAGTCTGGCCGACCGAGATCAATGCCGAGGAGGAGGCCGACTACATGGGCCGCAAATGCCTGAGCGCTCGTCGTTTGCTGGAGCGCGGTGTGCGCTTCGTGCAGATCTGGAGCGGTAATGACAACGGCTTTCCTCGCCGCAACTGGGACAGTCATGAGGACGTGGAGAGAGATCACGGTCCGCTGGCCTGGGGCATGGCGAAGGCGGTGAGTGCCTTGATCCTGGATCTGAAACAGCGCGGCCTGCTGGATGAGACCATCATCCTCTGGACCACGGAGTTTGGCCGCATGCCCAGCACCCAGGGAGGGAAGGGCAGGGATCACAACCCCTACGTCTTCACCAACTGGCTCTGCGGTGGTGGTATCCAGGGCGGGGTGACCGTAGGCGAGAGCGACCAGTGGGGCTACAAGCCGCTGGACCGTGCCAATCCCACGACCTGCTACGACATCCATGCTACCATGCTTCATTTGTTAGGCATCGACCACACCAAGCTGACGGTACGTCATAACGGCATCGACCGTCGGCTCACGGATGTGCACGGGCACGTGATTCGTGGCTTGGTGGCGTGAGGTCGCTTGCAGGTTGGCTAGGTTAATGAATGATCGTGATATGGACACGTTCGAAAAATGGCACGCCTGCTTTGTGGATGTGAAAACCCTGGTCCAACAGGTTGAAGCACGGAGATCAGCGGGGAAGCTGAACCGGCGCACCCGAGAAATTTGGACTGCTTGCATCTTCACTCTCTGCTTGGAGAACAATGAGAATAAAAGGTTCTTGATTGGATTTCCTGAACGTGGTTTGCCAAATGGACCAATCACAGTGAATCAGGTTTTTGCGGATGACTTTGGCGAGATAGAAGATTGGGACATCATTCTTGTGGAGGATTTTGGTCCTGGCGGCAAAGAGGAGCGCGATATACACCAGTGCCAACTCGTGAGTTACTGCTATCGGCAAAATCCGAGCACCGACGATCTAATCGAATTTATCGAAACAAAGAAGATAAAGAAGTGTCCACCAGGGACAGACTTAAGGTTGATCGTTCATCTGGATGACCAAAAGTCGTTTTCTTTCGACTGGGTGAAGATTTCTATCCACCTCCAAATGAGGAGGCCCCATTGCCCTTATAGCCAAGTCTTTGTTTTAGCTGAAACAGCAGACTTGGAGCGCCGGCACTGGTCTTGCAGACAGGTCTATCCATTAATGATTCAGTTGAAAAACCTAGATCTGGAAACGGCTAGGGCGATTCTCGCGAGCAGGATAACCGCTGTAGGTCAAAATTCAGCCGACTGAGCTAGACTCGGGTCATGGTCATTACTTGCACTTGGAATAGGCCCAGATCGCTTTTGTCATGAAGTCCGGCTTGTTCACCTTTTTGTGCGTCCCCCCAATTGTAACCGCATTCGTGTGCCAAAGCGCTCGTGCTGCGGACTCTGTTAGCGATGCGACCACCGAAGTGCTGAAATGTGGCTTGCTCCCGTGGGCTGTTGGCAATCCCGCGTCAATCAGCTCAAAAGTCATAAGGATCCTCTGGATCTTTAGTCCTTGGCGGCTTGCTTGGTGGGAGTGAGATGTCGTCATTGCAAGGGATGCTTACTGTGTAATTGTTCAAACCGTATTTTAGCTGTAGTTCTTCCGGCGCTAAGAGGCTGCGACATAGGCTCGACAAGAGATCATTCGCGACTGGATAGAAGGCACACCCAAGCGAGTCTTTGTGATGAAAAACTGGATAGATATGCTTATCGTAGTCGCAGGTGAAAGTCGCAGACTTGCTTTCACTACCCTCTTTGAAAGCCCAAGTGACGCATCCCTCACCAAGCACACACAGTGATCGTATTACATTGTGTCGTTCAAGGCTTTTACAGATCGTGTAAAAGCGATTCACGATATCTTCAAACCTAGTGCCTGGCGATAAGCCAACTGCAATGATCGCGGAGTATAAGGGGTTGGATACGGAATGGGGACAACCTGATACCCAGCGGTTCTCAGTTATTCTGTTTCCTGGAGTTACTGGCCGGTGCAGTCGATGGACCGTGACCAGTTTGCGCATGGCTTCATCAAGCGTATTGAAGTTCAATGAACTCTTAATTTCGATGGCAGAGTAAACGCTCTCGATGGGAAAATGCAATTTACGAGAGAGCTCCGATGCTCCCGTTTTTATGAAGGGAAACCAGTGCTCATTAAAAATAACCACATCACAGTCACCGGCTGTTCGGCCATAGCGGTCATTTATAGTTCCACAGCGGACTGTGTATCTAGTTGGTAGTAGCTGCGAAAGTTCTTCGCGGAATATGTCTTCTACGCCGGGGCCTGCATCATAGTTGTCTATCATTGCCTCTTTCTCGGCGGCGGCACGAACAAGGATGCGTTGTTCGATCTGTCGGCAGCGTTTCAAAAAGAGATTGGCAAGACGACCTGCCGCATCCTCGCGTGGTTGCCACATGCTGGTATCTGGCAGTTTGTCATCCCAGTTCATATTGGTCTTGAGTATTAAGGAGCTTATAGCTACGAAAATGATCTGGGAGTATCAAGATGGATCCATTGAGTATGTTGAGGGGGCCAAACATCTTTCTTTTCACTGGAAGTCCGGGCTGCCAGAATGCGGCCTTATGACTTCGATCAACCACCTCGCTCTTCTGGGATTCATGGCCTGCCTGCCTCTTGGCGCATGGGCTCAACGTGCCGCGCCCATTGTCTCTCCGGAGATCGGCGAGAAGGGTGCCGTGGTCTTTCGTCTGAAGGCTGGCAAGGCCCAGGAAGTGGCTTTGCGCGGCCAGTGGGATCAGCAGCAGGTGGCGATGACGAAGGATGCTGAAGGTGTGTGGTCCGTGACCGTGCCGGAAGTAAGGGCGGGTGTTTGGGAGTACAGCTTCATCGTGGATGGCATGAGCATGATTGATCCCGCAAACCCGGCCCAGAAGCCGCAGCGCACATCCACCGCCAGCATCCTGCACATTCCAGGCACGCCGCCGATGGTGTGTGATTTTCAGGAGGTGCCTCACGGGACCGTGCATCAGCACAGCTACCACTCCAAATCACTTGGCAAGCGCCGTGAGCTGTGGGTGTACACACCTCCGGGGTATGAGGCAGACGCAAAGAAAGAGTATCCGCTCCTGGTCCTGCAGCATGGCTCGGGCGACCGCCATGATGGCTGGGTCACGCATGGGAAAGCCCACTGGATCCTGGACAATCTCATTCACGAAAAGAAGGCGGTGCCGATGATCATCGTGATGATCGACGGACATCCGCTGGGGATGGTGCCGCGTGACATGGCAGACCGCCGTGCGGCATCACTGGCGGCCTTCAAGACAGAGCTCATGAGCGAATCACTGCCGCTGGTGAAGTCGACTTATCGGGTGAGTTCAATACGTGAGGATCATGCCATCGCCGGACTTAGCATGGGTGGCTGGCAGTCCCTGAGCACGGGCATGACGCATCTGGATGACTTTGCCACCATTGGCTCCTTCAGCGGTGCCGTGGATGAGAAGGAGATCCAGGCAGCGCTGGATGATGCGCAGGGCACGAATGCGAAGCTCAAGCTGCTATGGATCGCCTGTGGTGAGAAGGATTTCCTGCTGGAGAAAAACCAGCAGCTCGTGGCCACGCTGAAGGCGAAAGGCATCCAGCATGAATGGCGTCTGACGCCGGGGGATCACTCCTGGCCCGTGTGGCGTGATTATCTGGCGGAGTTTGCGCCGAAGCTGTTTCGTTAGTTGTTAACGTAGATCACTCACGCCGCCTTTGAGTTCAAAGAGCTGCATGATCTCGGCATCGCTCAAGGCGCGGTCAAACACCGCGAGGTCGTCCTGATGGCCGACATAGGACGCGCCTAGCACGAGTGCCACGGAAGCCGGCTCCCAGGCAAAGCTCAGGTCCCAGCCATCAATGCTGCCCTGCATTCTGCCATTGAGGTAGAGCGCGCCGGATTGTTTGGCAGACTTGTTGTTAATCTCGGAAAGGGTGAAGACCACATGTGTCCAGGTGTCACGCGTGAAGGGCGGTTTGGAGACCTGCACCATGGGGCGCTTTTCAAACGGGATGTCCGCCCACTGCACGTTCGTGGGGTTCCAGATCTCGAAGAGCGGGCGCACGGCATAGCGGAAGTAGCGCGGGTTTTCGTCCTTGGAGAACTCGAGGAAAATGTAGCCCTTCTTCGTGTCATCACCGGTGATCTGCACGGGATCGCAGTAGCCGGGCTCCAGGTCTTCATCGGGTGTGAGACGCAGCCAGACTGAGACGGTGGCATTCCAGTTCTTGTCATTGTAACCCAGCACGTTCACGCCGCTGAACTGCGGACGCGTCACACCTTTCTTGGGAAAGTGGATGCAGCCGCCGAACTTGCCGCCTGTTGGGGAGAGCTTCACGTCCTCGTTCGGTTCGCAAGGGACGAGGTCCTTGCCCTTCTTGACCATCGCCGTCGTTTCGCCCTTGCTGAAATCCGCGTTCAGCGTGGAATCAAACGATGCATGGAAAACGAGGGACGACTTGAGTGCATCCTGAGCAAGGATGGGCGAGGCCAGAAGGAAGAGCAGGGCAGGGAGCTTCATGATCGGAAACCAACGCTGGCTGTGGCACAGTCTTTACGGATGGTCCCAAACCAGGGTGCCCTTAAGCAGCTGCCAGCAGCGCCCGCGCATGCTCCCGAGCAGACTCGAGCTTGCCGCCGAGCATCCGCGCCAGCTCCTCCACGCGCTCGCCTTCGGCGATCTCGCGGATGGTGGACTTGGTGCGGTTGCCCTCAATGTCCTTGGTGACGACGAAGTGGCTGCGCGCCAGCGAGGCGACCTGCGGGAAGTGGGTGATGGCGATGACCTGATGAGTGCTGCCCAGCGAGGCCATCTTGCGGCCAACGGCCTCGGCAATGTTGCCACCGACGTTGGCGTCGATCTCGTCGAAGACCATGAGCGGGACGATGTCCTGTTTGGCCAGGGCGCTCTTCACAGCGAGGAGCACGCGTGACATCTCACCACTGGAGGCTGTGAGGCGCAGAGGCTTCAGAGGCTCGCCCGGGTTCGGGGCAAACTGGAAGTCCACCTCTTCGAAACCATGGCGCGCGGGTTCGGTGAGCGGCGTGAGCAGGGCTTCGAAGACGCTGCGCTTGAAGCCAAGATCTGCCAGGTGCGTGGCCACTTCCTTGGCCAGCTTTGGCGCGGTCTTGCCACGCTTCTCGCTGAGCTGCTTGCCGAGCTTGTCCACCTGGGCGCGGCGGTCTTTGACGAGCTTGCCCAAGCGCTCGAGCTCCTCGCCACGGTTCTCGATTTTCGAGAGCTTGGCCTCGGCCTCGGCCTGGAATTCGAGGATGGCCTGCACGGTGGAGCCGTATTTGCGCTTCAGGGTTTGAATGGTGTGGATGCGCCGGTCCAGCTGGGCGAGCTCCGCAGGGTCGATCTCCAGGTCCTCAGCATAGTCCTGCACACTGCTTTCGAGGTCGGTGAGCTCGATGAGCGCGGACTGGAAGCCTTCAAACATCTTCGCAGAGGCGGGGTCGATCTTCTCAAGGTCGTGAATGCTGCGGCCGATTTCACGCAGGGCATCCAGAACTCCGCCTTCCTCGCCGCTGAGACGGCTGGTGATGGCTCCGCAGAGTTCGGCCAGGCGTGCCCCGTTCGCGGCGATGCGGTGGCGGCCTCCGATCTCCTCCTCCTCACCCGCCTTCAGCTCGGCGGCGGCGATCTCGTTCACCTGGAACTTCAGCATGTCCAGCTGCTGGGTGCCGGCGCGCTCGCTGTTTTCCAAATCTTCCAGCTCTGTCACGGCGGCGCGCCACTGTTTCCAGGCTTCCTCATAAGTGGTTAGGTTGTCCTCAATGCCGGCGAACTGGTCCAGCATCTCCATCTGGCGCTCCTGGGAGTTCAGGGACTGATGGTCATGCGGGCCGTGGAGGTCCACGAGCAGCTCGCCAAGTGATTTGAGCACCTGGATGGTGACCGGGGAGCAGTTCACGAACTGCTTGTTCGCGCCGCCGGTGCTGATGGCGCGTTTGATCAGAAGCTCACCGTCCTGGCAGGCTTCCAGTCCTGCCTCCTCCAGCACCGCATCCACGGCACGGGTATCTTTGAGATGAAAGCTGGCCTCCACCGTGCAGGTTTCCTGACCGGTGCGGATCAGGCTGCGGTCCGCGCGCTCTCCCAGGATGAGCTTCAGCGCGCCGACGATGATAGATTTACCTGCGCCAGTCTCTCCTGTGACCCCCACCAGGCCCGGAGCCAGTTCCCAGGTCACATCTTCCACAAGGGCGAGGTTACGGATTTTCAGGAAGGAAAGCATGGCGCGGGGTCAGATAAATGGGTTGTGTTCGTTTGAGTATGGCAGGTGTGCAAATCTTTTCAAGATGCGTGCTGCGACATTTCAGGCGAAGTGCGGCGGACTTTGAAACCTTTTCTCCATTTAGCCACGGCCCGCACTCCTGACGGTGCGGAGATGACGCTGCACTCCCACGACACGCATTTTTACATCCGGGTGAACCGTCAGCCGCTGATGGGCACCAATGCCTCGGAGTCAGAAAAGGTGCTGGCGGAGCTGGCTTGTGCGCCGCTGGGCGGTAGGCCGAAGGTGCGAGTGCTGATTGGCGGGCTGGGGCTGGGCTTTACCCTCCGTCGTGTGCTGGACCTGCTGCCTCAGCAAGACGCGGTGGTGGAGGTGGCAGAACTGCTGCCCGAGATCGTGGCCTGGAACCGCGAGCACTTGCGTGAGGTGAATGGCGCGCTGCTGGATGATCCCCGGGTGCTGGTCAGTGTGGGAGATGTTTTTCCAATCATTGAGCAGTCTCCGAAAGGTGCTTACGATGCCATCATGCTGGATGTGGACAATGGCCCGATCGCGATGGTGCAAGACGGCAATGAGAGGCTGTACCAGTCCCAGGGATTTTCCGCGATCATGCATGCGTTGAAGCCAAAGGGGCGTGCTGCCTTCTGGTCTGCGAAGGACGATCCACGCTTCGAGAAGCGGCTGGCCAAGGCCGGTTTCAAGGCTCAGACAGTGCCCTGCAAGGCCTACCCGCAGGCCAAGCGCTGCACTCACGCCATCTTTGTGGCGGACCGACCTTGAGTGAATCGTGAGCTTTGATCAAAGCATTTTCACTCTCGGATTCTCCGCTTTATTGGTTAGGTGGGGCAGGATCCGCTGAGGCTTCGTTTTCCACCAGCCGGGCAGGGGTTGCGTCTGCTTCTGAGATC
>PJQF01000395.1_pt1 | contig 10834 bp, 8 predicted proteins | sample 1503741 | NCBI WGS metagenome assembly PJQF01 (sample SAMN07775949, study PRJNA414020) | Biofilm metagenome, whole genome shotgun sequencing project. | isolation source: biomolecule (vanillin) treated reverse osmosis membrane biofilm | place: India: Nagpur | collected 2017-03-21 | reverse complement strand
CCGGTGAGCGGCCAGCTCAGCGGGATGGACGCCGATGGTGACCGCATCCTCTTCAGCGCCGCCGGCGCCACCACGATCAGCCAGGGGACGCTCACCTTGAACGAGGACGGCACCTGGACTTACACCCCGGCAAACGGCTTCACAGGCGTGGCCACCTTCCAGTTCAAGGCTGCGGACAATTATGGCGGGCAGAGCGGAGTCAGCACGCTCGTCATCAGCGTCAGCACGAATCCTGCGGACAGTGATGGAGATGGCATTGCCGATGCGTTCGAACGCAGTGTGTGGGGAGATCTCGCCTCCGCAGATGCAGACGGTGACGCGGACCTCGATGGCCAGAGCAATTACTTCGAGTTCCTGGCTGGCACCAGTCCTCTGGACAGCGGTGAGCGTCTGGGCACCAGCCCCACTGTCAGCGGTATGAGTGGCAGAGACGGCAGCGTGCAGCTGCAGCTTAACCATGTGCGCCCGGGGGTGAACTACCATCTGGAGACCAGTGTTGACCTGGAGGTCTGGAGCCGCATCGGAACCTTCACGTTCGATGCACCGGGCAGCGCCACGATCGAGGACCCAGTGCCCTCGACCGGGGTGCCGAAGTTCTACCGCATGAGCCTGGAGGCCACTCCGGCGGTGATCCTGCCGTAAGCTGAGGACAATCAGTCAAGCAAGATCATAGAATCATTCAGAGGGTCAAGACGAGCGCCAAGCTTGTCTTGGCCCTTCTGAGTTTCTACAGGCGCTTGAGAGACTCTTTGGTTAGGCTGACTGGCCTGCTTTTACCAGCCCACTGGTTGAGTCCAGGCTTTCTTGACATGGTCAGGATGCGGTGGATTGACCATGGGCTGATCGGAAATGACGATGGCACGCACATAGAGCTCATCACCAGTCAGTGTGTAGCTGGCTTCCAGCCCTTCACGGGTGGCGAGCACCTTGCCAATGTCAGCACTATGCTGCAGGCGCTTGGGCTGCGGATCCTTTTCCGGAGAGGCGACTTCTGTCACGGCGCGATCATAGTTCTTGAGCGTGCCGCGGAATTCAGTGCGGTATTTCGCGCCTGGCTGGCCTTTGATCTTCAAGCTCAGCTTGCGCGTCGTTTTGTCAAAGTTCACGTCTTCCAGCGTGACGCCGGTGGAGGCGTAGAAGTCACCGCGCTGCATGGCTTCGATGAGGGCATTGGCATCCAGTTTGCCCGCACGGACCATGACCCAACCACGTCCGGGCGTGGTGGCACCACCGTGGTAGTTATGGCTGTCATCCGTGCCCACGCCGTAAAGCGGCGCTGCCTTCAACTCGGCAATGCGGATGGTGTTTGCGATGTCCCAGATGCGCTCGCAGGAGGAGTCGGCACGGGTAGGATCGCCATCGTAGTAGGTGCCCGGGTGGCCGTTGTAGACCTCGAAGAACTTGTCCTCGATGACGTGGGCCAGGTCGTCCGCCGTCATGGCCCAGCGGAAGTTCGGGTGGTTCAGGTGGGCGATGATGGGGCGGCCAGTTTTCACCGCCTGTTCGGCGATCATCTGCAGGTTCTGGCGCATGGTCTCGCGCAGTGTCTCGATATCCTTCTTCGGCTTGATGACCTCTGTCAGATTCACAGCATTGATATGGATGAGGGATTTCTCGAAACTTGCGCTAATTTCCTCGGCTTGGATGAGCAGGAACTTTCCCGGTTCCTCCAGCTTCACGCGATATTCCTCTAAGGTCTTTAGACGGACTTCGATCTCGTTCGCGCCCGTGTTTGCTGCCGTATCTTTGCTTGCTGCCGTGTCTTTCTTTTTCTTGCGGGTCACCACCCAGTCATCGCCATAGCGCTGGCGGTATTTATCCAGGACCTTGGGGCCAAGGGTGATCTTCTTGTGTTCGATGATAGTTTCGGCTACCCACTTCTCTCCGGCATTGAGAGTATTGTGGTCAGACATCCCCAAGAAATTGTAGCCCTGGTCCTTGTACCAGGCGGAGATCATGTCCGGGAAATCATTGCCATCACTCCAGAGGGAATGGGTGTGCGTATTACCCTTGTACCAGCGGTCTTCAGCGGTGAGCAGGGCAGGGAGGAGAAGAGTGGCGAGGAGGACTGGCTTCATCATGGCAGGTCTCTTCAAACGGTCGCGCCGTTCCAAATTGGCAGCATTTCACACATTTTAGCCACCTTCGGCTCCATCCTTCATGCCCGCTTCCTGGCTGCCAGCTTGTGACGCTGCATTTTTCTTACTTTCCCTTTCCGTTTGCTGGGATGTTAGGTAGTCATGTTTTTCCTTGTCGTTTCCGGTGGCTTCTGAGAACAAGCTTCCCGGCAAACCCCAACCTGCCAATCATGAAAACCTGCGTTCTCGCCCTGCTGCTCATCGCCATGTCCGCTGCTGCTCATGCCTCCGTGTCTTCAGAAGTCTGGGGAAAGACTGCGTCTGGTGAGGATGTGAGGCTTTACACCCTGAGGAATTCCAAGGGCGTGGAGGCACGCATCACGGACTGGGGCGGCATCATCGTCTCCATCAAGGTGCCGGACAAAGCGGGGCAGCTGGCGGACGTGGTCCTTGGTTTTGACACGCTGGAGCCCTACCTGGGCAGGCACCCGCACTTCGGCTGCATCACCGGCCGGTATGCGAACCGAATCGGCGGGGCAGCCTTCACGCTGGATGGTGTGCAGTATGAGGTGACCGCGAACTCCGGCAAGAATCACATCCACGGTGGCAAGGAGGCCTTTGACAAGAAGCTCTGGGTTTCCACCGCGCTGGCTGACAAGAACGCCGTCGAGATGCGCTACACGAGCGCGGATGGAGAAGAGGGCTTTCCTGGCAAGCTCGAGTCCATCGTGACCTACACACTGACGGAGGCGAACGAGCTGCGCATCGACTACCGCGCCACGACAGACAAGCCGACGGTGCTGAACCTGACGAATCACAGCTACTTCAATCTGGCCGGTGAAGGCAGCGGAGACATCCTGGGCCACGAGCTGATGATCCCAAGCGAGCAATTTACCGCCACAGACGACCATCTGATCACCACGGGTGAGCTGGAGAGTGTGATCGGCACGCCTTTGGACTTCACCAAGCCCGAGATCATCGGGGCGCGCATCAACACCAGCTACAAGCCGGTCGTCCAGGGCATCGGCTACGATCACAACTATGTTCTCAAAGGCAGCGGAATGAAGCTGGCGGCACGCGTGAAGGATCCGAAGAGTGGCCGCGTCATGACCGTGAGCACCACCGATCCTGGCGTGCAGTTTTATTCGGGCAACCATCTCAAGGGCACGAAGGGCAAGGGCGGCCACGTGTATGAGAAGCGCCACGGTCTCTGCCTTGAGACTCAAAAATTTCCGGATAGTCCGAACAAACCTCAGTTTCCTTCGGCGGCCCTGCGCCCCGGGGAGACATATGAGCACACCACCGTCTTCCAGTTTTCCGCCGAGTGACCGCGCGCTTTTCGATTCCCCTCACGCCTGACCTTGCTCCGTCTGCACCTTTCGTGCAGGAGCAGGACTTCTCTGCACGCCAGTACCGTGGCAAGCGTGAAAACCAGGAGGACTACTATGCCTTTGCGGATGCGGCAGAGCCGGGGGAGCAATCCCTGCAGAGACTGCTGCTCGTGGTGGGTGACGGCCTCGGCGCTCATGCGGGAGGCAGTGTGGCCAGCTACATCGGCGTGAATTCCTTTGTGCGCGCCTTTCATGAGCATCCCGGCAGCCAGAGCTTCCGTCTGCGCACGGCGCTGGACACGGCGAACGAGACGATCGGCATGATCACGGCGCGCATGCCGTCCGTGGCTCCGCCCATGGGCACCACCATGCTCTCCGTGCTGGTTTCCCGCACTCACATGGAGTGGATCAGCGTCGGGGACTCGCCTCTCTTCCTTTATCGCAAGGGCCAGCTGCTGCGCATCAACGCGGACCACTCCCTCACTCCCATCCTGGAAGAGCGGGTGAAGCAGGGGCTGCTGACCGCGGAGGAAGCCGCGAACCATCCTGAGCGCCATACGCTGCAGAGCGCCGTGCTCGGGTATCCCATGGCCTTGATCGATTTCCCGCAGGAGCCGATGGCGCTTCTGCCGGGAGACATCGTGATCGCGGCCAGCGATGGCATCTTCACGCTGGACCACAAGGCGCTTGAGGAGTTGCTGAGCTTTGGCAGGCACACCACGGCGGACAAGATCGCCGACGCCATCCTCTTCGCCATCCGCCGCATCAATTTCGACCGCCAGGACAATGCCACGGTCGGTGTGGTGAAGATCAGCTGACCTACACCAGAAATCCTTTTTGTTCGGCCAGATGTTTCGCGGCGCGCAGCACTTCCGCGGCAGCGGCGAGAACCTCATCCCGCGTGTTCATGCGTGACAAGGAAAAACGCAGGGTGCTGCCCGCATGGCCTGCATCATGCCCCATCGCCTCCAGCACATGAGAGGGATGCAGGGAGGCCGTGTGGCAGGCGGAGCCGCCAGAGCAGGCGATGCCGCGCTGGTCCAGCACGATGAGCATCCCTGCCCCATCAGCGCCAGGCAGACAGATGCTGGTGGTGTTGGGCAGGCGTGGCGCATCCGCGCCATGCACCATCGCACCGGGCCAGCCATTGATGAGCAGCTGCTCAAACTCATCGCGCAGGCTGGTCATTTCGGCGGGCTGGCCGCTGGAAAGCCAGGTGACCGCGAGTTCGGCGGCTTTGCCCAGCGCCACGATTCCCGGCACGTTCTCTGTGCCGCTGCGTCGCCCTGACTCCTGGCCTCCGCCGATGAGCAGCGGCCTGAACGGCGCGTGACGGCTAACAAAGAGTGCGCCAATGCCTTTCGTCGCATGCATCTTGTGCCCGCTGAGGCTCAGATAATCCACGGACGCCGCCTTGGCATCGACCGGCGCTTTGCCAGCCATCTGCACGGCGTCGGCATGCACCAGGGCGCCCGCTGCATGAGCCATCTCGGCGATCTGCGCCATGGGCTCGATCACGCCGGTCTCATTGTTGGCCCAGATGGCAGACACCAGCGCTGTTTGTCCAGGCTCCAGGGCCGCCTGCAGTGCATCCAGCCGCAGGAGTCCCTGCTCATCCACCGGCACACGTTTCACACGGCCGCCGCGCTGCTCCCAGCGTTCCGCGCATTCCAGGACGGCGGCATGCTCGACCGCACTGATGATGAGCAGCGGCCGCTGCGGCCACTCCTGCTGGGCAAAGAGCAGCACGCTGTTGATGCTCTCCGTGGCGCCGCTGGTGAAGATGATCTCCTCAGTCTGCGCATGGATCAGCTCCGCCACCTGGCCGCGCGCCTTTTCCACCGCGCGCCGCGCGCGCCGTCCGGCAGCGTGGCTGGCGGAGGCGTTGCCATGGTGCTGTGTGAGAAAGGGCAGCATCTCCTCCACCACCGCCGGATCAGGCGGTGTGGTGGCATTGGCATCGAGGTACGGCATGCCCCCACCTGTGCCTGTTAAAATCAGGAAGCACACGTGAAAATTCAGCCCTCGTCATCATGGCTGGAAGCGTGCCCGGCGCTCGTGGTCCAGCAGGGCCAGGATCTCCTCGCGGACTTCTTCAAAGGCCGGCACTCGTGGCTCGCGCCGCTCCGTGACGAGCAGCACATGCCAGCCCAGCCGGGTCTCCACCGGGCCGCTGGCGGCGCCTGCCCCGAGTTTTACCACCTCCTTCATGAAGTCCTCCGGCATGCGGCCGGCAGTGAACCAGCCGAGATCGCCGCCTTGCGTCTTGCTCCGCGCATCTTCGGAATACCTGGCGGCCAGCGCGGCAAAGGAGGCACCGTTTTGCAGCTCGCGGTGGATGCGCTGCATCTCCGCGCTGCGGTCCGGCTTCTTCCCTCCATGGCGTGAGAGAAAGATGTGAGACACCCGGTGCAGGGTCGGGACCCTCAACTCGCGCGCATGAGCCTTGTACCAGGCACGCGCCGCCTCTTCCGGAATGGCCTGAAAGCGTGTTTCCAGGAAGGCCTCGTCTTCCAGGGCGCTTTGAATACGCCCGCGCACATCAGACCTCGTCAGGCGCTGCAGCCCCAGCCTTTCCTCCCGGTCCGCCTCACCGAGGTGAAACTGCTTTTCCCACAGCTCCATCTCCTCACGAACGGCCGCTGTCACATCGGCTGTGTGTCGTGAGGCCAAGCGCAGGTCACGCACCTGCCTGTCCCCGCTCATTCTCTGCCTAACAAAAAGATCGGCCGATCCGGAGTGGCGGAACTGCCACGCGCGCCTCGCCTCGGCAAAGGGGTCTGCGGAGACTTGTGCGGTCCACAGCCACGCCGCGGCGGCGCTGCCTGCCAGGAAGAGGATCCAGAGTGTGGCGCGCTTCATCGCTTGGCTTTTGCCTGCATCACCTGCAGGCGGCGGTCGTCGTGCTTCATGCGGCGCATCGCATCCACATCAGCGAAGAACAGGTCCAGATCACCCTCACGCGCGGCCAGCATGGCTTCAAAGCCGGGCAGCATCTCATAGTAGGAGGAGATTGTGGCCAGACGCGCGTTGTTCACCGGTTTCTTGAACCAGCGCTCGATCTTCATGGTGCCACCGTGACGGCGGTCGAGTGCCAGCGCACGCTGATGGAAGCGCGCGAGCGCGGCCTCTTTCTGAAACCGCTCCGTCTCACGGCTCCGGTAGGTCTGGGCATAGACCTCCTTCAGCTCCTCTCGGGTCTCCAGGGCCAGCCGCACAAAGTCCCTCTCCACCCGGGCCTCCTTTTCATAGGTGGCCAGTTCCTTCAGCCTGCCACGTGCGCGCAGCCAGCGCCGCGCACCTTCCTGCCCCACGGCAGTGGCAAAGGCCTCGTTGAAATCGGTGTCCCCGCTGAGATAGAGCCGCTGGTGGGTCAGCTCATGGAAGATGAGTTCCGCCAGATCCGCGTCATCGCGGGCGATGAAGGTGTTCAGCAGCGGATCACGGAAGAAGCCAAGCGTCGAGTAGGCCTCCACACCGCTCACATGCACATCATAGCCCTCGGCGCGGAGACTCTCCGCCTCCTGATTGGCCAGGGACTCCTCAAAGAAGCCCCGGTAAGCCAGCCGGCCTAGGAGAGGATAGGTCCAGGTCTTTGGCTTCACGCTAAACTCAGGCGCGGCAAAGACCACCCACACCGCATAGCGGCGTCCCAGGTTCGCATAGCGGCGGTACTGCCCCTTGGCTGGCAGGTGCAGCTCCTTTTCCGCGTAGTCCAGGATATCGGCCACGGTGGCCAGCTTTTGCTTCAGCAGGGGTTTGGACTTGGGATCCGCCGCCACCACATCCACCGGGCGTGCCTTGCGCAACATCTCCATCTGCCCCCCGGCTGCTTGGGAATAAAACTTCAAGGTTGAGCAGGAACACAGCCCTGTGATGGCCAGAACGCCGAGTATGAGGGCTGAAAATGCTTTCATCAAAGGTGAGACTAAACCTTGCCATCCTGAAAATAGCACCAATTCTGTCAAAACAATCTCCACCCGCTTCTAGCCATGTCCTTCATCCACGATGATTTCCTCCTCGCCTCGGCAGCAGCTCGGCGGCTTTATCATGAGTATGCTAAAGATGAGCCGATCATTGACTACCACAATCACCTGTCGCCTAAGGATATCGCGGAAGATCGCAAGTTTAAAAACCTCCATGAAATCTGGCTTGAAGGAGATCATTACAAATGGCGTGCAATGCGCTGTAATGGTGTGCCAGAGCATCTGATTACCGGCTCAGCCTCTCCCAAGGAAAAGTTTCTGGCCTGGGCAGCCACAGTGCCGCACACTTTGCGCAATCCTCTGTATCACTGGACCCACCTCGAACTGAAGCGTTACTTCGGGATCGATGAGCTGCTGAGTGAGAAAACAGCCTCGGCCATCTGGGACCAGACCGAGTCTGTGATGACCAAGTGGGGCATGAGCGCCCGCGAGATCCTGCGTGAGCAGAAAGTGCGCGCTCTCTGCACCACGGACGATCCTGCGGATGACCTCGCCTGGCATGAAAAGTGTGCCACAGACGGCTTCGAGATCGGTGTCTACCCCACCTACCGTCCGGACAAGGCCTTTGCCATCACCAACTCCCTGGCCTGGAATGCCTGGTGTGACAGACTTGGCAAACTGGCGGATGTGGACATCAACAGTTTTGACAAGTTGCTGCTGGCCCTGGAGAAACGTCATGATGCCTTCCATGCCATCGGCGGCCGCCTGAGTGATCATGGCCTGAACAGCTGCTTTGCCAACTTCGGCGGCGAGGTGGCTGCCCGCCGCCTCTTTGACCGCTACCGCGGCTCCAACGTGAAGCGCATCTACCCGGATGACATGGAGATCATCGGCACCTACGTCATGATGCACGTGGGCCGCCTGAACGCCAAACGAGGCTGGACCATGCAGCTCCACCTTGGAGCCATCCGCAATAACAATGCACGCCTCGCCCGTGAGATCGGTGCCGACGTCGGCTGTGACAGCATTGGTGACTACCCGCAGACCGAGACCCTGTCCGCCTTCCTGAATGCGCTCGACTCCGAGAACGCGCTGCCAAAGACCGTGCTCTACAATGTGAATCCAGCGAACAACTACGCCTTCGGCACCATGGCCGGCAACTTTGCGGACGGCACCACTCCGGGCAAAGTGCAGTTCGGTTCCGGCTGGTGGTTCCTGGACCAGAAGGAAGGCATGGAATGGCAGATCAATGCGCTGAGCAACCTTGGCCTGCTGAGCCGCTTCATCGGCATGCTCACGGACAGCCGCAGCTTCATGTCCTTCCCTCGTCACGAGTACTTCCGCCGCACGCTGTGCAATCTGCTCGGCAGCGACATCGAATCAGGTATTCTTCCTTCCGACTTCGATCTCGTCGGTGGCATGGTGAAAAACATCTGCTACGCCAACGCCAAGGCCTACCTCGGTCTCGAGAAGTCTTGAGATCAAGGTTGCGTGACAGGACGCAAGATGAGTTAACCACTCATGGACACTTATGACCCGGCAGCAAAGGCTTGGGTCATAAGTGTTAATCAGTGGTAAAGAAAGCCTGCTTGGAGCTGCCGTGATTTCGCTGCTACCTCCGTAGCGCGCTCATCAGGTGCTGAAACTCCTCATCAGCCTGCGCCGTGCCCTCCACGGTGTCCGCGATGCGCTTCTTCACCAGTGCCCGGAAGCGTTTGCGCAGGCGCATCACGGCTTGTTTCACGGCATCCACACTCATGCCGAGCTCCTTGGCGATGTTTGCCTGGCTCTCAGCCTCGGGATCACCCGTGAGCCAGGGTTTGAGAAGCTCAAAAGCACGCTGCTTGTCCTCCGCCATCATCTCGGCCTCCAGATCACGCAGAGCAGAGTCCAGCAGGCTGATCGCCCACTGCCGGTCAAACGCCGCATCCGGCGCCGGGATCCTGGCATCCTCGATCTGCAGGCCCGGGGCGCTGCCTTCCCCCGTGTCCTCAATTGACGCATGCTCCGCCCCGCCGCCGCGCTTTGCAGCCATCGCATGGGCGCGCTGGTCTGACAAAAAGTGTTTCAACGCGCCCAGCAGATAGGAGCGGAACCTCCCGCGTCCTTCCTCCGCCTGGTCCAGCCTGCCGCCCTCCAGCAGCCGGGCGAAGAATCCGTGCGCCAGATCGCGTGCCGCATCCTCCGTGCGCCCTTCACTGCGCAGGAAGGCCACCACCGGCGCATAGTAGGCCGCGCAAAGATCACTGAGCGCGGCCTTCGCGGAGGTGTCACCACCGCGCGAGCGTGCGATGAGGGTCCAGCGGGTTGCTTGAAAGGGAGAGCTCATGGGGGCGGTGCAGTCTTGTCACTTGGCGGCACGCCACCTTCGGATTTCGTCTCGGGCACTCCGCTCCGGTTCTCAGGCCGAGCCTCCGCGGAGCTGGTCTTGCCAGCGACCGGAAGCATCACCCGGTCACCCGGGTTCATCTTCATCGCCAGAGTCTTCTCGTTGACTCGCATATCGTTCGCGCGGCCATGCTGCTTGCAGTTCAGAGAGTGCGGCATCTTCCATTCACTGACACCGGCCAGTTTCAAAACATCCTCCAGCGTCATCCCCTGAGTCCAGGGGATGTCACCCTCACGTGGAGTGCCGAAGACATGGACCACAGGCACTTGCAGCGGCGGCAGCACCACATCCGCATAGGTCGTCTTGCGCACGTCACGCACACGCATCTCGAAGTGGTCTATATCATCCAGCCTCACGCGAAAGCGGCATTGGTCCATGATATCTTTGCCACTGGAAGTGGCGCTGACAGCGCCAAGCCGGGCTTCACCTTTTTTGAGATGGGCCACACACTGCACCTGCCGGTCAGGAGAGCGGCGCAGCCAGCTCACAAAGGCATTTCCATCCTCACTCTCACCCACGCCACCCTTGATCCAGTCGGTGGTGGCCATGCTGTGGGAGGGATCCTTGTCCATGGTGCTGGTTTCATCCCACGGACCCAGGCTGTAGCTGATCTCAAGCTGCGCATGAGTCGGAAGCTGGCTGCGAGGCCCCACACTGATGACGATGGACTCGATCCTGTCTCCAGACAGGTCCCACGGCTTCCAGTTTTGAGTGCGCGCCAGAGTGCCGCTGGGGGAGACAGGTTTTCCGTCATTGTCCACTAGGCGTGCGTTGAGGGTTGAGGTGGTATCGAAGTCCGGATGCCTGAACCAGGCACTGAGCCAGCACTCGTCCTTGTTGTTGCCGCTGGCGCTTGAGGTGGTGCGCTCCAGCACCTTCCGTAGATTTTCTGTTATCTCCACAGGCTTGCCGGTTGGATCATGCAGTCCTTCCATCCAGGGCTGGTCATTGGGAGCCATGCGCATAAAAAGCAGCTCAGGCACCTGTTTCAAAGCCTTGGCCGTGGCCGGTGCTGGCACCATGTCACTGAAAGGATCCTTGGGCGTCGTTGGAGCACTCCCTGTTAGGCCTTTTTCAACAATGGCCGGCGTGAAGTGGGAAAAGAGCAGT
>PJQF01000394.1_pt1 | contig 10891 bp, 7 predicted proteins | sample 1503741 | NCBI WGS metagenome assembly PJQF01 (sample SAMN07775949, study PRJNA414020) | Biofilm metagenome, whole genome shotgun sequencing project. | isolation source: biomolecule (vanillin) treated reverse osmosis membrane biofilm | place: India: Nagpur | collected 2017-03-21 | reverse complement strand
CAGGCTTGAATCCGTGGGTAACCCGGCAGGACGCCGGGTTAGCCGCACTGGGCCAGGGATGGCCCATTGCGGCGGCCCACGGATTCAAGCCGGAGTGCGGGCATGCCGAGCCTAAGCGAGGCACCGAGTGGTGGGGCAAAGCGTTTTTTGGTTACTTTTTTAGGCGCTTGTAAAAAAGTGATCCGCTGTAAGAGCGGAACCCTAAGCCGCCGTTACCGCAGCAACGGATATGTACTCATATCTACCTAAACGCCTGATCGACATGCATTGTTAAAGGCCAGCAATCCATATCCCTTTAATTTGCGGGAAGTTTCCTAGACAATCCTTTGGCCTTGCGCCTGCTCAGTCCACTGGCTAGCCTTCGCTCCGTCGCTGCATATCAGCGATCGGGTGTGAGATCCCGTGAACCTTTAGGCGCCACGAGCAATATGCTCTATGGCGGCTGTGTGCGGGCAGACTTCGGTCTGGCCGGGTGCTCCTACCTACTGGTTCCGGTATCTCACCCCGTACATAGCTGCCACCCTTTTGACGTGTGAGATCGGCAAAAGAAAGGCGCCCAACCCAGTAGGTAAATCATTCATGAAAAAAATCGTCCCAGACCCACCCCGCTTCACCCTCGACCGAGAAATCTTCGAACGCGCCCTGAGCCACTACCTACAACCCGACTCACCGCCGTCCTTCACCCCACATCCAGACCTCAGCTTCGAAGACGCCCTCGCCCAAATCTGCGACTTGCTACGCTGTGCAGCCGCCACCGCAGCCGTCTCCAGCCAAGGATTGAACGGCGATCAACGCCACATCGCCGGCGCCACCGAGCACCTGATCAACAGCGCCAGAGCCCTCGCCGACCGCGCCCTGAACTGCCTGCACGCCGCATAACCCCTGTTGGCGCTGGCTTGCCTGCGATACAGCAACCTCGGTCTTTCTGTCACACCGAGGTGATGCCATCGCAGGCAAGCCAGCTCCCACAGTTGATCTGGGTCAGCCGCGGGCACGGTGTGGGCTTTTACAGGTAAACTCCCCTCCTTTTCATCTTCTCCACGGAGTTCGCCTTGCGTCTGTTCCACACCTCCGACTGGCACCTCGGCCAAAACCTGCATGGCCAGGAACGCGACTTCGAACACGCCTGCTTTCTCGAGTGGCTGCTGAGTCAATTAAAAGCCGAGCAACCGGATGTGTTGCTGATCGCCGGGGATATCTTCGACACGGTCAACCCGCCGCTCAAGGCCCAGGAGCGCCTGTATGACTTCATCATCAGCGCCCACGAACAAAACCCTAAACTCACGATTGTGATGATCGCCGGCAACCACGACTCCGGCTCGCGTATCGAATTGCCGGCGCCGTTGATGCGCCGTTTGCGCACGCATGCCCTGGGGCGAGTGCTGTGGCTGGATGACGGCCAACTGGATGCCGAGCGTTTACTGATCCCGCTGCCTGACGCCAAAGGCAAGATCGCCGCCTGGTGCCTGGCGCTGCCGTTCTTGCGCCCGGCGGAAGTCACTGGCGCACACCTGGGCGATGATTACTTGCGCGGCATTGGCCAGGTGCACGAATGGCTGATCGCCGCCGCCAATGCCAAACGCAAAAAAGGCCAGGCGCTGATTGCCATCAGCCATGCCCACATGGCGGGTGGTTCGGTGTCGGAAGACTCCGAACGCAGCCTGATCATCGGCAATGCCGAAGCGCTGCCCGCCAGCCTGTTTGATGCCAGCGTGAGTTATGTGGCCCTCGGCCATTTGCACAAGCCGCAACGGGTGAATGGTGAGGAACGGATTCGCTACAGTGGCTCGCCGATTCCCTTGTCGTTTTCCGAAATCGGCTACAAGCACCAAATTCTCGATGTGACCTTTCAGGGCCAATGCCTGGTGAGTGTCGAGCCACGCCTGATTCCGCGTTCGGTCAACCTGCAACGACTGGAAGCCGCGCCGCTGGCAGATATCCTCAAGCAATTGGCGGACCTGCCCGACATCGACCTGCTCGCCGAAACCCAGCGCCACCCGTGGCTGGAAGTGCGCGTGCGCCTCGACGAGCCGCAACCGGACCTGCGCCAGCAAATCGAGACCGCCTTGCAAGGCAAGGCCGTTCGCCTGGTGCGCATTGCCGCCGAATATGCCGGCAAACGCGGCAGCGACGAGACTGACGACGAGCGCCTGATCGAACTCGACCAGCTCACGCCCCAGGAACTGTTCAGCCGCGCCTGGCAGGACAGCTACGGCAGCGAAGTGGATGAACAAACCTTGAAGGACTTCGCCGTGCTGCTCCAGGAAGTGCAACAGGAGGGCGAACAGCCATGAAGATCCTCGCCATCCGCCTGAAAAACCTCGCCTCACTGGCGGGCCCGTTTGAAATCGACTTTACCGCCGAGCCCTTGGCCAGCGCCGGGTTGTTCGCCATCACCGGGCCGACCGGCGCAGGCAAAAGTACCTTGCTGGATGCCTTGTGCCTGGCGCTGTTTGGCGCGGTGCCGCGCCTTGGCGATACCGGCCAGGCGAAAATGCCGGATGCCGACAGCGACATTTCCATCGGCGACCCGCGCACCCTGCTGCGGCGCGGCACCGGCGGTGGGTATGCCGAGGTGGATTTTGTCGGCGTCAGCGGCCGTCGCTACCGCGCGCGCTGGGAAGCCAACCGCGCCCGTGACAAGGCCAGCGGCAAGTTACAGAACAGCCGACAGAGCCTGATCGACCTCGACAGCGACCAACTGCTGGCCAGCCAGAAGACCGAATACAAAACCCAGCTGGAACTGGCCCTGGGCCTGAATTTCGAACAGTTCACCCGTGCAGTGTTGCTGGCGCAGAGCGAATTCAGTGCCTTCCTCAAGGCCAACGATAACGAGCGCAGCGAGCTGCTCGAAAAGCTCACTGACACCGCGCTCTACACCCAGCTCGGCCGCCGCGCCTTCGACAAGGCCAAGGAGGCCAAGGACGCGCATAAACAGCTGCAAGACCAGGCGACCGGCGTGGTGCCGTTGCCCGCCGAAGCCCGCGCCGAACTCGACCAGCAGTTGGCCGAGGCTCAGCAACAGCTCAAGACCCAACAGGCCCAGCTCAAGCAGTTGGAGTTGCAGCACACCTGGCTCAAGGAGTTGCGCGAGTGGCAGGAGCGCCAACACGATGCAACTGAGCAATTGCAACGAGCGCAAGCGGATTGGGCAGGCCAGGGCCAACAGCGTCAGGACCTGAGCCGCCTGGAGCAATTGGCACCGCAGCGCCATCAGTTTGCGCGCCAGGCTGAACTCGCCACGTTGCTGGCGCCGCTCGCCGTGCAGATTCAGCAGCACCTTGAGCAGCAGACCGCGCTGCAAGCGCGTCAGGAGCAGGCGCAACAGCAGCAGTCCGCCGCCCAGGCCGCCTTGGCTGACGCCCTGAAACAGCAGGCCGACGCCGTGCCCTTGTTGCGTCAGGCGTTCGAACAACAAAGCACCCTCGCCCACCTGACCCAAGACCTGGCCAAGCGCAGCGACGACAAACAGCAACAGGAAAGCGCCTGCCAAGAAGGCCAGGCCTTGCTCACGGGGTTGCAGGAGAAGCAAACCCAAGTGGCCGGGCGCCTGCAACGCCTGGCGGCCGAGCTTGAGCGCAGTGCCGCGCTGGCACCGTTGAGCGACGCCTGGAGCGCCTACCGCGACCGCCTGCAACAGCTGATGCTGATCGGCAACCGCCTCAACAAGGGCCAGAGCGAGCTGCCGCAACTCGAACAGCGCGCCAGCAGCGCTGCCGAAACATTCGCCCAGCAACGCGACGCGCTGGACCTGCTGTACCAGGAAGCCGGTGCCGAGCCGCAGGCGGTCGCCGAGCAGATTCAATTACTCGCCAGCCTGTTGCAAGACAACCGCAAGCAACAGCGCGCCTTCGAAGACCTCACTCGCCTGTGGGACAGCCAGCAACAGCTGGACCAACAGGCGGCTGCATTGACGCAAAAGCTCGCGCACGCCCAACAGCAACGCGAACACCTGAACCAGATCGGCCTGCAGGCCAAGGCCGAACTGACGGTGGCCGAACAGACCCTGACGGTGACCAAGCAACTGCTGGAACGCCAGCGCCTGGCCCGCAGTGCCAGCGTCGAAGAGTTGCGCGCGCAGTTACAGGATGACCAACCGTGCCCGGTGTGCGGCAGCCATGAGCACCCGTATCACCAGCCCGAAGCGTTGCTGCACAGCCTCGGCCGCCATGATGAAAACGAAGAAGCGACAGCGCAGAAAGCGGTCGACACGCTCAAGGAAAAACTCACCGAGCTGCGTGGCGAAGTCGGCGGCCTGATTGCCCAGCAAAAAGAGTTCCTGCAGCAGCAGGAGCTGCTGGCAACCCAGCAACACGGCCTGACACCCAGCCTGCAAGCGCACCCATTGGCCGCCTCGTTGTTCAATCAGGACGCCGCCAAACGCAGCACTTGGCTGGCCCAGCAACTGGCGCAACTGACGCAAAGTATCAGCCAGGACGAACAACGCCAGGGCGCCCTGCTCAACCTTCAGCAAAATGCCGGGCGCTTGCAGCAACAACTGCAAGCCGCCCAGGACGCGAGCCAGCAAGCCCGCCAGTTGCTGGTGGACCAGCAGCGCGAGCTGTCCAACGACCGCGAACGCCTCGACGAAGAACTCCATGCCTTCGCCAGCCTGTTGCCCGCAGAAACCCTCGAAGGTCTGCGTCGCGAACCGGCGGCGACGTTTATGCAGTTGGACCAGCACGTCAGCCAACGCCTTGAGCAACTGGGCCACCAGCGCGATGAACTGGCCGAGCAGCACGAGCGCCAGCAGGCCATCGAGAAAGAACACACCCATCAGCAGCATCGCCAGCAGCAACTGGACGCCTTGCTCCAGCAGGTCACCGAGCTGTCTGCTCGGCAACAGGCCGCCCAGGACACGCTCCGCGCGCTGCTCGGCGAGCACAGCAGTGCCGAACAGTGGCAACAGCAACTGGACCAAGCGGTGGCCCAGTCACGCCAGAGCGAGACCGACGCCAACCACCAGTTGCAAGAGACCCGCAACACCCTGATTCAATTGGCTGCCGACCTCAAGGCGCAGCAGGATCGCCAACAGGCGTTGGCCGCCGAGCAACACACCCTGGGCGAACGCCTGAGCGAATGGCGTGCCTTGCACCCGGAACTGCATGACGACGGGCTCACGCGCTTGCTGGCCTTTGATGACAGCCACGTCAACGCATTGCGCCAGCAGGTGCAGCACAGCGAAAAAGCCGTCGAACAAGCCAAGGTGCTGCTGCAGGAGCGCGAGCAACGCCTGGCCGAACACCAGGCGTTGCACAATGGCAACCTGGCAGCCGAACAACTGGACGCCGCCCTGGCGGCGCTCAATCAGCAATTGGCTGACGCTGAAAAAACCTGCGCGGAATTGCGTGCGCGCCAGTCCGAAGACCAGCGCCGCCAGGAGGCCAACCATGTACTGGCCGAGCATATCGCCAAGGCCTATGACGAGTGGCAGCGCTGGGCACGCCTGAATGCGCTGATCGGTTCGGCCACCGGCGACACCTTCCGCAAGATCGCCCAGGCCTACAACCTCGACCTGCTGGTGCACCACGCCAACGTGCAACTGCGCCAGCTGGTGCGCCGTTACCGGCTCAAGCGTGGCGGCAGCATGCTCGGCTTGCTGGTGATGGACACCGAGATGGGCGATGAATTGCGCTCGGTGCACTCGTTGTCAGGTGGCGAAACGTTCCTGGTGTCGCTGGCGCTGGCGTTGGGCCTGGCGTCGATGGCGTCGAGCACGCTGAAAATCGAGTCGCTGTTTATCGACGAAGGCTTTGGCAGCCTCGACCCCGAGTCGCTGCAATTGGCGATGGACGCCTTGGACGGCCTGCAGGCCCAGGGCCGCAAGGTGGCGGTGATCTCCCACGTGCAGGAAATGCACGAACGCATCCCGGTGCAGATCCAGGTCAAGCGCCAGGGCAATGGCTTGAGCACCCTGGAGGTCAAGTGAGCGAGGCGCTGCTGTATTCGTTTCGGCGCTGCCCGTATGCGATGCGCGCGCGTCTGGCGTTGCGCTATGCCGGCGTGCCTGTGCAGATTGTCGAGGTCAGCCTCAGGGCCAAGCCCGCCGAAATGCTCGCGCTGTCGCCCAAAGGCACGGTGCCAGTGCTCTGCGTGGGTGGCCGGGTGATCGAGGAAAGCCTGGAAATCATGCAATGGGCGCTGGCGCAGCATGATCCGGATGGCTGGTTGCGCCAAGGCGACCCGAGGGTGCTGGCGCTGATTGCCGAGAACGATCAGGTGTTCAAACATCACTTGAATCGATACAAGTACGCCGAACGCTACCCGGAACAGCCGATGGAACACTATCGGGCCGAGGGCGAGGTGTTTTTGCACAAGCTGGAAGGTTTGTTGGCGGAAAATGACTACTTACTGGCCGAGCAGTTGAGCCTGGCCGATGTGGCACTGGCGCCGTTTGTGCGCCAGTTTGCCCATGTGGATCGCGAGTGGTTTGCCGGGACGCCATATCGCCAGTTACAAGCCTGGCTACAGCGCTTTCTGGAGTCGCCGCTGTTTATTGCGGTGATGGCAAAACCCTGAGCCCAACACAATCAAATGTGGGAGCTGGCTTGCCTGCGATGCCGACAACTCGGTCCAACTGATACACCGAGTTGATTTCATCGCAGGCAAGCCAGCTCCCACATTTGACCGTTGCTCAGCTCAAGCTCAGTGCTGAGTCTTGTGGTCCAGTGCGGCATAGAAGTTGGCGCTCTGTTGCAGGTATTTCTGGGTGTAGGCGCTGGTGCTGGTTTTTTTGCCGGAGACTTCCACGCTGGCGGCGGCGGGCAATGCCACAGTGGCGGAAACAGCGGAAGCGGCGATGATCGAGAAGAGATTGAAGTTCATGTCGGTAACCCTTGTGTTCGTTTGGTTAGGTGGCCGGTGAAGGCCTTGAAACCAAACTTACGCCCGAGGGCTGAGCCTTAGAAATGCTTTGAAACAGTAGCCGCTATTAATAGAATTAATACAAAGAGTCAGGCCCCGCACTGCGGGGCCTGTGGCTTATTGACGCACCAGAAACTTGAGGTCGCTGGGGGCATCGATCGGCAATTTCTGCACGGTTTTACCCAGCAGGCCGGTCTTGGGGTCACGTTCGACCACCACGATTTCGTTGCTCTTCTGGTTGGCGATCAGCAGGAACTTGCCGCTCGGGTCCAGGCTGAACTCGCGCGGATGGTCACCTTCGACCGAACGGCGCTGCAACTCCTTGAGGTGCGCGGTGGCCGGGTCAATGCTGAATACCAGGACCTGGTTGGTGGTGCCACGGTTGCTCACGTAAAGGAATTTGCCGTCGCTTGAGGCGTGCAATGCCGCGCCCGCCTTGTCGGACACCGGCTGCCCCGCAGCGAAATCCACCAGCTGGGTTTGGCTGAGCGTGCCGTCCTTGTAATCAAAGACCGCCACCTGAGCGCTCATCTCGGTGGTCAGCCAGGCATGCTTGCCATCGGCGCTGAACAGCAAGTGGCGTGGGCCGCTGCCCGGTGGCAGTGGCACGGAGGCCGGGGTAGCCGCAGTGAGTGGCAGTTCGTGGTTGGCCTGTGGGTCGTAGCGGTAGGCAAAAATCTTGTCTGCCCCCAAGTCCTGCACATACACGTACTTGCCATCCGGCGACGACACCACCGAGTGCACATGGTTGGACGCCTGGCGCTCAGGGTTGACGCGGCTCGCCGGGTGCCCGCTCAGTTGTACCGGTGCCGACAGCTTGCCGTTGGCATCGACCGGCAGAACCGCCAGGCTACCGCCCGGGTCTTCCAGCACCGAATAGTTGGCGACGAACAGGTAGCGCCCATCAGCGGCCAGGCTGGAATGGGTCGGCTCATTGCCCAGGCTTTGCACCTGGTTGATCAGGGTGAGCTGATGACTGTGCGGGTCAATGCTGTAGCTGCTGACGCGCCCGACCGGGTCTTTCTGGCCCGGGCCGTTCTCGTTGACTACAAACAGGTGCTTCTGGTCTTTGGAAACCGTCAGCCACGAAGGGTTGGCCGCCTTGGCCGCGAGCACCGGCTTGCTACTGAACTGGCCCGTACGGCTGTCAAATTGCAGGCGGTAGATGCCTTCGCTGGTGCCGGCCGTGTAGCTGCCCACCAGCAGTTCATAGGTGTCGACCGGCGCGGCGTGCACCGACATCGCCCCCACACTCCCCGCCATCAGCAGGGGCCAGAATTTACGCATCATCATCCGCTTCATCCTCGTCGTTATTATTGCCGGTGACGCCGTTCATGCAGACCAGGCGATGCTCGCCCGAGTCACCGGTAAGGGTCCAACTTTGCAGCGTTTGATCAAACACCGCCGCCTTGACTTGCTCCAGGCTGAAACTCCAGCGTTTCTCGACACGACCGTCCATGCAACGGATCAGCAATTGATGCTCGTCCAGGCCGAAATCGAACGTGTGCAGCCCGTCAATTTCGACCATCTGGCAGTTTTTAAACGCGTCGAGCAAGGTAGCGGTGTCGGCAGTCATAACCATCAATCATCAAAAGGAAAGACGTCATGATAGGTCAATTTGTTGCATCGACCTAAACCCCGCTGCTCATCGATTCGCCCCGTTAACATGCAGCCATAATTACCGCGCCCCCTGCTGACCTGGGCGCCATCAGGATTTGCGCGGATAGCGCGGCCTCGGAAACAGGCTATTACCCATTGTTCATTTCACGGCTAAGCACCGATCGTTAGCTTTCGCTCACCTGCTCACTTCGCGCGGCCAGGGTTAAATCGCAACACCGAGCCAGATCTTAACGACAAGGAAGCTGCACGATGATTCATGGAAACCACCCGCCAACACTGTTCAACTACGCCTTGAGCCCTGTATTGCCATCGCCTCGTGCCCGCCAACCGGGTGAAGCCCGTGAAGCAGCCATTGAGAGTGGCTCCGGGACCTCGTCCCAGGCCGAGTACGAGCACCCCCTGCGCAGACGCAGCCGAGCAGCCGGGCTGACCGCCAATAGGGTCGCCCAGCAGTTCGCCGAGCGCCCCACACTGCGCTCCGTTGTGTCAGGTTTACTCAGCGAGGCGCTCAAAACCCTCTACCCCACGTTGGCGTTCGACCTCGAATACACCGCGCTGGCCGAACCCATCTCGAGCAATCCGCCCCAATATTGCCTGACGCCCCTGCTGGACGTCGCACTCAAGCACCTGACGACCGACGGCGAACTGGACTTTACCGATAAAGAAGGCATTGCCTGCACGTTGATCGACCAAGCTACCGGTCATACGCTCAAGCCGGCGCCCCTGGCGGGAGCACTGGTGCCCGGCATCGATATGCAGGCTATCGAGATGGCGATCCGCAGCCTGCGTACGGCCCTCAAGCGTGGGTTTGAGCAAGCACTGCTTCGTCACTTCACCGGTAATGCCTACAACACCCAAAGTGCCGGCGACGCACAGACCAACCGATGGCTATGGCTCAGCGACACCCTCAGAGACACCCTGCGAACCGCCGCCTTGAAACAGCCCGGGCTGACTGAGCAACAACGCGACACCCTTGACCAAATCGTCAGCTACCCAAATCAAGCGCAACGCGTGCGCGCGAAAGGCGATACGGCAGCCAGCGTATTCATCCTTGAGGCCGCCGTTCGCCACGACGATCGCGCATCCGCACAGCTCAGCCCGGACCTGCTGATCACCCGAGAAGTGGCCGGCCGTACGCAGGTCCTGCATGCGACGCCTGCCGGAGTGGTAACCGCGTATGACTCCTTGCAAGCCTTCGGCGAAGCCTGGGGGCGAAATCTGGAGAAGGCGTTCGTCTTCGATAGCCTTGATTGGAAGCGTCAGGCGCCCGACGCGAATATTTTCGATATACAAGCCGCGACCCTCCTGAATGCCATGTTGGAAAACGTCGCGTCCATTCGACTGCCGGCATCGGGCACGCTTGATGAACTGGACCAGGTATTTTCCCGGGCCAGCGACCCAAGCCCATGGTTTGCAGGGAGCTATACCCCCAACGCTACCAGGCTTGGGCGGCTGCGTGACAATCTACCGGCATGGCTCAGTCACGCGAGTGATGCAGAACGCGATGCCTATCGGCATCATTCACTGGCACTGGCCAGCAGCGTACAGCGCAACAACGGGCGCACCTTCCTCGACGGCATCCCCGATATCCGCACTTTTGCCCGGCAACAGCTGGACCAGCAATTGGCAGGTAAAGGCTACACCGCACAGGATCTGGAAGTGGTGTTCAAGGTCGCCGTGGGTGACTTGGGCAGCGGCTACATCGAACGGGAGAAGATGAGCCTGGTCGACATGGCCCTGAACAACCTCGCGGGTTTGCCCAAGGGGCAGATGGAGGTTTATCTGCGCGGGCAACCGGTCAGCGATCCGCACATGCCGCAGATGCTCAAGAACCTGGTCAGCAGCGTTGATATCGGTAGCCACTACCCGCAACTGTTGAACCGCGAGCTGCAAAGCGATAGCCCATCGGCTCGGGACCGAACCGCGCGCTTTATCGAGCAAGTGCCGATCCAGCTCGCCATGCAGGCGCTGGAACTCAAGCTCAAGGGCGAGGCTGGCATTACCGACCTGGGTTATCGCTTTATCGAAGCGGTTACCCACCCGGGCGTAGGCAGCAAGCAGGTGGACGGCCAAGCGATTACCGTTCGGCCCCTGGCCTTTGTGCGCAAGCCGGGGGCCACACCGGATGTCGCCGTAAACATGTTCCTGATTGAGCCGCTGGCCGCTACCAACGGCCCGCACATTCTCTATCGCCCCCTACTGAAACCGGCGCTGCTTGAGTTCCCCAGCCGCGACGCGCTGCTGGAGGCCATCCGTACGCCAGGCGCGTTGCAGGAGAGTATTCTGGCGTGGCTGAAAGATGACAAAGCCCGAGCAGTCTATGGCAACGGCGGCTTCCAAACGCCCAATATTTCACGCTACTCGGTATTCAATGAGTTCGACCCGCCCACCACGCCCACCCCCACCG
>PJQF01000393.1_pt1 | contig 10916 bp, 8 predicted proteins | sample 1503741 | NCBI WGS metagenome assembly PJQF01 (sample SAMN07775949, study PRJNA414020) | Biofilm metagenome, whole genome shotgun sequencing project. | isolation source: biomolecule (vanillin) treated reverse osmosis membrane biofilm | place: India: Nagpur | collected 2017-03-21 | reverse complement strand
TCAACCTGGAAAACCCGGTGCCGCTGCGCTGGAGCGATGCGTTCTTTTCCGGCAACAGCCAGGTGGCCGCCGTGGGCCTCAACCCGGTGCTGTTTTTGTACGACACCCTCAAGGTCGGCCAATCGCAGTTCGATGAAGCCCAGGTGCGTAAGCATTACCCGCAAGTCGCCCAGTACTTGGGGGTGGATCAACCGGACGCCCAGCAACTGAATTTCACCCGCCACCAGGGTGTGCAGCCCTATCGCCTGGCCGGCGAGCGCCCGCTGAACGTGATCTTCGTGATGCTCGAATCCCTTGGCACGAGCGCCGTCGGGGCCTACGGCAACCCGCTCAATCCCACGCCGAACCTGGATAAACTGGCCAGCCAAAGCTGGTTCTTCAAGCACTTCTACGTACCGGTCACCGGCACCGCCAAGACTGTCTGGGCCAGCATCACCGGCGTGCCCGACGTCACCCGCCAGGAGACTGCCACGCGCAATCCGCTGATCACCCGGCAACACACACTGATCAACGCATTCGAGGGCTATCAGAAGTTCTACATGATCGGCGGCAACGCCGGCTGGGCGAATATCAACGCGCTGATCCGCCAGAGCGTCGACGACGTGCAGCTGTTTGAAGAGAGCGACTGGCAATCGCCACGGGTGGATGTGTGGGGTATTTCAGACTTGGACCTGTTCAAGGAAGGTGACGAACTGTTGAGCAGGATGCCCAAGGACCAGCCGTTCTTCGCCTACCTGCAAACCTCCGGCAACCATCGACCTTTCACGATTCCCAAAGACAACGACGGTTTCCAGGTGGCGAACGTGACCCTGGAGCAAGTCCAGGCAGCCGGTTCGCGCAGTGTCGAGCAATACAACGCAGTGCGCCTGCTCGACTACAACATCGGCCGCTTGATGGAAATCGCCAAGGCCGGTGGTTACTACGACAACAGCATTTTTGTGTTCTTCGGCGACCACAACACGCGCATCAGCCAGATCCCGCACATGGCGCCTGCCTTTGAACAACTAGGGCTGGAAAGCAACAACGTGCCGCTGTTGATCCACGCGCCGGGCCTGGCACCTAGGGTGATCGAACAGGCGGTGGGCCTGGCGGATTTGTTGCCGACCGTTGCGGGCATGGCAGGCGTGCCGTTCACCAATGGCGCCATGGGCCGGGATATCCAACAGCCTGCTCCGGAAGGCGAGCGCGTGGTGCCGCTGGTGTTGCGTGAGGGGACGTTTCCAATCATCGGCGGCGTGACCCAACACTTCCTGTTGCAAATGCAACACGACGGCAGCTCACCGACCCTGCATGACCTGGCCTCAAAGACACCGCGAGAGGATGTGGCAACGCAACATCCCGCAGAGTTTCAGCGTTTGCAGGCGCTGACCCGTGGGCTGCATGAGAGCGCGCGGTTGATGCTGTTCAGAAATGTACGGGAGTGATTATTTGGGTTGGAAGGTTTCGAGGTAGGCCAGGATGTTGTCGATTTTCTCCTGATCACTGATGCCCCAAAAGATCATCCGCGTACCGCTCACTACCTTCTTCGGTGCCTCGATATAGGCGGCGAGTTTGTCCCGCGTCCAGACCACGCCGGAGTTTTTCATCGCGTCAGAATACTGATAGTCGGTGGTGGTGCCGGCAGGCCTGCCGATGATGCCGTTGAGTTCCGGGCCGAACCCACCGCGCGCCCCTTCGCCGACGCTGTGGCAGCCGCCGCAGGTCTTGGTAAAGAGCTTTCCACCCGCCTCGGCGTCGCCGGCCGCGAGGGCTGAGTGGGCGTTAAGGATCAGGGCGAGGGTGAGCAGGACGTACTTCATGGGAACTCCACATCGGCGAATGCGGGCGATTATGCCTGTTTGTCAGGAACGCATGCCCATCCAGATCAGCGCTTCGGTCCACGCTCGATCAGGGGAGCATTCAGGGTCGACAGCCTTTTGCGTGCATTGCAGAGCACAGGGATCGTGCCGCACCTCCCCGCAAACAAGCAAAATAGACCCCTCTGAGTAACCACCCATCGTTTTGGACATATCCAATCGAACCTATCCGATGGTCTTCCACTCCACCTTACTGAACCCTGATGGTGGAGTAACGATCATGGCTCAGCCATCGATTTTAGTACTGGAAGACGACGAGATCATTCGCTCGTTAATGGTGGATGTACTTGAGGATTTTGGGGCTCATGTGACGTCATTTCCTTCGGCGGATGAAGGGATGATTTTTCTGGAGCGGGATGATGAACCGGTCGACTTGATTGTCAGTGATGTTCAGATGCCAGGTTTGCTCAACGGCTATGACTTGAGCCGGGTAGTGGCCCATCGTTGGCCAGAGGTAAAGGTAGTGCTGACATCCGGCAACACTAAGATCGCGGCGGAACTGGGTAGCTCTGTGCGGTTTCTACCGAAACCGTGGAGCGCCGAACACCTGATTGAGTGTGTGCAAACGGCACTGACCCAGCAAAGCCCGCACCTGCATTGATAGCATCGCAACATCACTGAAGCCGAACTTTGGGACAAACACTGCGGTCATTAATGAGCAAGGAGAGACTTTTCTGATCCGCTGGTCAGGCTTTTCGCCTTGTGCGTACAGCCAATGGCCATGAGGTGTGTAGAATCACTGCCCAATTCTATGCGTCATTTATGGCCGGCAGGCCCACAGTTCGAGCTTATTGAATGCATTCACAGGCCCCTGACGGTGGTGTGCCCTCGTTGTTGGAAGCGTTGCGCACAGGCACGGCCCTGCTGCATGTAGCGCTGGAAAAGCGCCTGCCGTTTTTCAGCGAATACCTGGATGCCGACTGGTTTCGACGCTTGCTCCAGGCGTATTACGGGTTTTATGGGCCAATGGAAGCCGCGCTGTACGATTGTGAGTTGATCCCTGATGGCTATGACACAGAGCTGCGTGTGAAAACGCCCACTCTGTTGAGCGATCTTCTCGCCCTTGGCCTGAATGACATGGCTATCAACGACCTGCCCCGCTGCACCCAACTGCCGCTCCTCGATACCCCTGCTGCCTGCCTGGGCGCCTTGTATGTGCTCGAAGGCGCTACGCTGGGCGGCCAGGTACTGCGCCGGGAAATGGCTCAGCGCCTGGATCTGGACGCCGATAACGGCGGTGCGTTTCTCAATGTGTATGGCCCCGAGACTGGTCGGCGCTGGAAAGACTTTCTCGACTATCTGGGCCACCAGCCGCTGGACGCACCAGCCAAACAACACGCGGTAGACGCGGCCCGTTCGACATTCCGCTGCTTTGAGCAATGGCTCGACAGCCAGGAGGTATTGCTATGAAACCCGATGATTTTGAAGAGCTGCTTGCCAACTGTGCGGACGAGCCTATTCGCATTCCGGGGGCCATCCAGCCCCATGGTGTGTTGCTGACGCTGTCTGACCCCGGCTTGCAGATCATCCAAGTCAGCGCCAACGTCGCCAGCCTGTTCAATCATGCACCGGAGACGCTGCTGGACCAGCCGCTGCACCGGTTGCTGGGCGCAGAGCACGCTAAGGCTGTGCAACACATGGTCGAGCACAACAACTTTATCGACGCGCCGCCGCTGCACGTTACTTTCAACGGCACCAAGTTCGATGGCCTGCTGCATCGCCATCAGGGCGTCCTGATACTGGAATTCGAACCCTTGCTGGAAAATTTCCAGCCGCGGGCAATGAATCGTCGCACCAGTGATTTGGGCAAGATGCTGCAACGTTTGCAGGCGGCGAAAACCCTGCAAGCGCTGTACGAAATCAGCGTGCATGAAATCCAAGCCATGACCGGCTACGACCGCGTGCTGATCTACCGCTTCGAAGAGGAAGGCCACGGCCAAGTGATCGCCGAAGCGTCCGCGCCGTCCATGGAACTGTTCAACGGGCTGTTCTTCCCCGCGTCCGATATTCCCGAGCAGGCCCGCGAGCTGTATCGCACCAACTGGTTGCGCATCATTCCCAACGCGGCCTACGAGCCAGTGCCACTGCTGCCCAAACTGCGCCCGGACAACGGTGAGCCGCTGGACCTCAGCTTCGCCACCCTGCGCAGTGTGTCGCCGATTCACTGTCAGTACATGCAGAACATGGGTGTGCTGTCGTCCATGAGCATCTCGCTGATGAAGGGCGACAAACTCTGGGGCCTGATCAGCTGCGGCAACCGTGAACCGCTGCTGGTGCCCAACGAATTGCGTACCGCCTGCCAGACCATCGGCCAGGTGTTGTCATTGCAGATCAGCGCCATGGAAGCCTTGGACCTGAGCCGCCAGCGCGAGGAAAAAGTCGAGTCCCTGGCGTTGCTGGATCAGGCGATGAAAGCCTCGGCGGACAACGTGTTCGATGGCCTGGCCCTGCAAGGCCAAGTGCTGATGGACCTGACCCTGTCCGGCGGTGTGGCGATCATCGAAGACAAGCAACTGCACCGCTACGGCAACTGCCCGGAACCGGCGCAGATCCGCGCGTTGCACAAGTGGCTTCAAGAGAGCGGCGATACGGTGTTTTCAAGCCATAACCTGGCCTCCGTCTACCCGCCGGCCGCTGAGTTTCAGCAGATGGCCAGCGGTGTCCTGGCCATGAGCCTGCCTAAACCGGTGGATAACGGTGTGCTGTGGTTCCGCCCGGAAGTGAAGGAGAACATCAACTGGAGCGGCGACCCGAACAAGCCACTGGATCTGGAAAACTCCGACGCTGGCTTGCGCCTTCGCCCACGCACTTCGTTTGAAATCTGGAAAGTGGAAATGGCCGGCATCTCCACCAAGTGGAGCCATGGTGACCTGTTTGCCGCCAATGACCTGCGTCGCTCCGCCCTGGAAAACGACCTGGCACGCCAAGTAGCGCGTGAGCAACAAGCCGTGCGCGCCCGTGATGAACTGGTGGCGGTGGTATCCCACGACTTGCGCAACCCGATGACGGTCATTTCGATGTTGTGCGGCATGATGCAAAAGGCCTTCAGCTCCGATGGCCCACACACGTCGCGGCGGATTTCCACGGCCATCGACACCATGCAGCAAGCCGCCGGGCGTATGAATGTGCTGCTGGAAGACTTGCTCGACACTTCGAAAATCGAGGCCGGGCGCTATGTGGTCAAGCCAGTGGCGCTGGATGTGAGCCAGATGTTCGAAGAGGCTTACTCGTTGCTCGCACCGCTGGCGATGGAAAAAGGCATCGACCTTTCGTTCAGCGCCGAGCCTGATCTGGTGATCAACGGCGACCCTGAGCGGATGTTCCAGGTGCTGTCGAACCTGATCGGCAACGCCATCAAGTTCACGCCGCGCCAAGGCACTATCGGCATCAGTGCCATGAGCAATGGTGAGGAGACCGTGTTTTCGGTGCGCGACTCCGGCGAAGGCATTGCGCCGGAGCAATTGCCCCATGTGTTCGACCGCTATTGGACCCAGACCGAAAACAATCCAACGGGCAGTGGCTTGGGGCTCTACATCACCCAGGGCATCGTCCACGCCCACGGCGGCAAGATCATTGCTGAAAGTGAAGTGGGGCGCGGCAGCGAGTTCCGGTTTACGGTGCCGAACGTAATTGAAAACTCACCGACCTAAGCGCCAGCGACCTTGTGGCAAGGGGTCTGTGGCAATAGCCAGGCATGGCCTGCTCTAGAGAGCGGGCCCCAACCTCCGTCATATCTTGCAGCAGGGCGTTTATAGCTCGACGCCCGTCCTCCTCTATAAGTTTGTCGCCACTTCGCTCAACAGGGCGAAGTCACCCTCGACTGATAGAAGGATACTTCCATGCTCGGCCCTATAAATTCTCCCCCTCTGCCTGCTCAATACCCCACTGCACCGCATGACGACGCCCCCCTTCAACGCAATAAGCGCAGCATCGACGGCCCTCAATCGCAGCTCGAACCTCAGGACGCTGACGGTTCGGCGCGCGATGGCCGGCACAGGAATACCGGCAGCCTAGACAGCCTGGGCAAGGGCAACTTGCCTTAAACCGTCGTACGAGGGGCAGTGCACTGCCCCTCGTCTTTGTAGGTCGTCGCGTCTTAACAAAACACTGACATCCGTTGCGCTAACCTTTCCGGTTCAACCCTGGCCGGAGCCTTTTACTGCATGCCACATCCCGACACCTTGCCCGCCGTACTCGCCGGCCCTCTGCTGCGGCGCCTGGAACCCCAACGCTTGGTGTTGTGGCTGGTGGGAAGCCGAGCATTAACCCTGACCCTGAGGCTGCAATCTGCCGAGCAGCACCTGGATATCCCGCTGGGCCAGGACCAATGCCAAGTCGTGCAGGTGGGTCGCGAGGCGTTTGTCCATCTGATTGATGTACGGCTGCAAAAGGCGCTGCCGCAGGATGTGATCATCGACTATGACTTGCTCGTCGACGGCACCGGCATAGCCCAGTGGGCGCCCCACTTGCTGTACGCCAACGCCCAATACCCGAGCTTCGTGCTGCACAGCCGTATCCATCAACTGGTGCACGGCTCGTGCCGCAAACCTCACCACAGTGCCGACGAAGGCCTGCTTTGCGTTGATCGCCTGCTGGCCAATGCGCAGAACCCAACCGAGCGCCCGGCCTTGTTGATGATGAGCGGCGACCAAGTGTATGCCGACGATGTCGCCGGGCCGATGCTGCGCGCGATCCATGGGCTGATTGCGCGCCTGGGCCTGTTCGACGAATACCTGGAAGGCGCCGTGGTAGACGATAGCGCCAGCCTCTACGGGCATCACGCCAGCTACTACAACCGCGCCGATCTGCTCCCGGCGCTGGACAGCAACGAGACCCTGCGTGAACGTTTTTTTGGCGGCGTGAAAAAACCGATTTTCACCAGTAGCACCGCCGACAACCATCTGGTGACCTTCGCCGAAGTCATGGCGATGTACTTGCTGGTGTGGTCGCCTGCCCCTTGGAACCTGATCACCCCACAACCGCCGCAACTGAGCGGCGAGGAGTCATCGCGCTATGCGCGTGAGCAAGTGACGCTGGATACATTCCGTGAGGGTTTGCCGGACGTAGCACGGGTATTTGCCCACCTCTCCACCCTGATGATCTTTGACGACCACGACATCACCGACGACTGGAACCTCAGCGCCCAATGGGAAGAAACCGCCTACGGCCATCCGTTTTCCAAACGCATCATAGGTAACGCGCTGCTCGCCTACCTGCTGTGCCAGGGTTGGGGGAATAACCCGGATGCCTTTGTTGAGCTGGTGGGCCAAACGCAGACACTGGTCACCCACACGCAGGACAATCACTTGGACGCGCTCGCGCAGGACCAGTTGGTGGAGACACTGCTGAAGTTCCAGCAGTGGCATTACGTCCTGCCCACAACGCCGGCCTTGGTGGTGCTCGACACCCGCACCCGGCGCTGGCGCAGCGAATTCACGCTCAAGCACCCATCAGGCCTCCTTGACTGGGAAGCCTTGAGCGAACTGCAACAAGAGCTGCTCGATCATCCCTCAGCCATCATCGTCTCTCCCGCGCCGATTTTTGGCGTCAAGCTGATCGAGACCGTGCAAAAAATCTTCAGTTGGTGCGGCCATCCTTTATTGGTGGACGCCGAGAACTGGATGGCTCATCGCGGCGCAGCTCAGGTCATCCTCAACATCTTCCGCCACTCGCGCACGCCGGGTAACTACGTGATCCTCTCGGGCGACGTGCACTACTCGTTTGTCTATGAAGTGCTGATCCGCCACCGCAACGCCGGCCCCAGAATCTGGCAGATCACCAGCAGCGGCATCAAGAACGAATTCCCACCCCGATTGCTGGAATGGTTCGACCGCCTCAACCGCTGGCTTTATTCGCCGCGATCGCCCCTGAACTGGTTCACTCGCCGCCGCACCATGCAGGTGGTCCCCCATATCCCGGAACATGCCGAAGCCGGTGAACGGTTATGGAATTCGGCCGGAATTGGCCAAGTGTTTTTCAACGAGCGGGGGCAGCCTGAGGCTATTTACCAGCACAACGCGGACGGCAACCCTCGGACGAGGATGGTGGCGCCGCAACAATAGCCAATAGCCATCACCCAAAAGCAGCATACCCACTCTATTCAAAGCGTTTAATCCCTGCTGTACAGTAGCCCCAGCCACGGAGTATCGGCGACAACATTGGCAGGCCTAGGCGCCTGCCCACGCAAGGAATGCGCAGATGGACGATACTTCCGGCAACAACCCGCTGGACCATGATTTTTCCCACCTTAACGCCGACATGTTGCATGCCGTGCTGGAGCTGGTCAGCGACGGCATCTGGGACTGGAACGCCAATACCGGGTTCGTCTACCGCAACCCAGGCTGGTACGAAATGCTGGGCTACCCTCGCCATTCCCTGGAAAACAACGTGTTTACCTGGGAAAACGTTATCCATCCGGACGATTACCCCCGTGTGATGACGGTGTTCGATGACTACGTCCACCAGCGTACCCCTCACTACCAAACCGAATACCGTTGCCGCAAAAAAGATGGCAGCTACCTGTGGATCGAGGATCGCGGCTATGTCATTGCGCGCAATGAGGACGGCTCGGTAGCACGGATGGTGGGCGCCCATCGCGACATCGATCTGCGCAAATCCTCCGTTGAACAGTTGGAGCGACGCAATCAATCCCTTGAGGCACTGGTGGCCGAGCGGACGCGCGAGCTGTCGCGGGTCAATCAGCAATTACAACTACAGCTGAACGAGAACCGCTCCCTGGCCGAACGGGACGCCCTCACTCTCGTCGCCAACCGCTACCGCCTGGAAAAAGTACTGCTGGAAGAGTGCGGCCGCGCACAGCGTTTTCGCCTGCCGTTGGCATTGATCGCGGTGGATATCGATGACTTCAAACCAATCAATGACCGACATGGCCACGGCGTGGGCGACCAAACCCTGGTGCACGTCGTGGAATGCCTGGAGAGCTGCATTCGCCCAGGCGACCTGGTGGCCCGGTGGGGGGGTGATGAGTTTATGGTGGTGCTGCCCAAAAGCTCACTGGAAACCGCCAGGGCGTTGGCTGAGAACATCTGCCGAACGATGCGCAAGATCCCGGTGCGCGGTGATCTCACCGTCACCCTGAGCCTGGGCGTGGCCGAGCGCCGCATGGATGAATCCCCCGCCGCCCTGATGGCGCGTGCCGACCAGGCACTGTATCGCGCCAAAGCGGCGGGGAAAGATGGGGTGTCGGAGTAGTTCAAGCCCGTCAACGCACTGGCGGCGGGTACTGAATGCCGCCTCTGCTCCACAGCGCATGAGGCCGCGCTTGACGGGTTCAGCGCGTTGCCACAAACGACTTTTGGCAATGGCTCCTTCCGATTTGGAATGACCCGGCGACTTTATTTCGTTTGCGACAAGGGCTGGCCTGCGGCTTAGATAAAACGACGCCCGCCACTGCCGAGTCCGAGATTCATGAGCCGCGAAACCATCAGCCAGTCGATTTCCATCGTTCATCCCATCAGCCTCAGCCACGGCAAGAACGCCGAAGTCTGGGACACCACGGGCAAGCGCTATATCGATTTTGTCGGCGGCATCGGCGTGCTTAACCTCGGCCATTGCCATCCCGGTGTGGTGGAGGCTATTCGTGAACAAGCGACGAAGTTGACCCACTCTGCGTTCAACGCCGCGCCGCACACGCCCTACATCGAACTCATGGATCGACTGACAGCGTTTATCCCAGTGAACTACACCGTCAGCGGCATGCTCACCAACAGCGGCGCGGAAGCCGCGGAAAATGCCTTGAAGATCGTCCGCGGCGCCACCGGCCGCACTGCAGTGATCGCCTTTGACGGTGCCTTCCACGGCCGCACCCTGGCCACTCTCAACCTCAATGGCAAAGTGGCGCCCTACAAGCAAAAGGTCGGCGTCCTGCCCGGCCCGGTGTATCACCTGCCCTACCCCAGCGCCGATAACGGCGTGAGCTGCGCTGAGGCAGTGAAGGCCATGGATCGACTGTTCAGTGTGGAAATCGATATCAGCGACGTAGCCTGTTTCATCATCGAACCGGTGCAGGGCGAAGCCGGATTCCTCGCCTTGGATATCGCGTTCGCTCAGGCGCTGCGGCGCTTTTGCGATGAACACGACATCCTGTTGATCGCTGACGAAATCCAATCCGGCTTCGGCCGAACCGGCCAGCGTTTTGCCTTCTCGCGCCTGGGGATAGAACCGGACCTGATCCTGCTCGGCAAAAGCATCGCCGGCGGCGTCCCCTTGGGCGCAGTGGTCGGGCGCAAGACGTTGATGGATAACCTGCCCAAAGGTGGGTTGGGCGGTACGTACTCCGGCAACCCCATTGCCTGCGCAGCGGCGCTGGCCACCCTCGATGTAATGACCGATGAGCATTTGCAGGAGTGGAGCTCGCAGCAGGAAGAAGCGATCGTCGGCCGTTATGAAGCCTGGCGTTCGCAGCGCCTGTCGCCGTACCTGGGCCGCCTGACCGGCGTCGGCGCCATGCGCGGCATCGAACTGACCAGCACCGACGGCACGCCAGCGCCTCAGCAACTGACCCAATTGTTGAGCCTGGCGCGAGACGCCGGGTTGCTATTGATGCCCAGCGGCAGGTCGCGGCACATCATTCGCCTGTTGGCGCCACTGACCATTGAGCCTGCGGTGCTGGAAGAAGGACTGGATATTCTTCAAGCGTGCCTCAAGCAATTGGTTTAACGCCCGTATCCGCCGGTCGGCAGCCTTGCGCCGCGATAGGGGCATTGTGCTGCCTTGACCTGATCCCCCTCCCCCCTGAAAATGCGCGACGCTTTTTTGTCTTCCCCGTTTACTGAAGTAGTGAAATTTCAATGTCCGATTCTTACACCGAACACTCCGCCGAAGAATCCGTAGTCGCCTTGCACGCCAAAGCTGAATACGAAAACGCCATCAATCTTTCACAGCACGTGCCAGCCGCCAAGATCATCAGCGAGATGGTGCTGGACGCCTTTCACACCTCCAAGGAAAGCGACCAGATCCGCGAACTGCGCGTCGCCATCCGCCAGGCCCACGACGCCTTCGACGACGACAAGGCCTACGACCTGATGGGCCAGCTCAAGC
>PJQF01000392.1_pt1 | contig 10944 bp, 6 predicted proteins | sample 1503741 | NCBI WGS metagenome assembly PJQF01 (sample SAMN07775949, study PRJNA414020) | Biofilm metagenome, whole genome shotgun sequencing project. | isolation source: biomolecule (vanillin) treated reverse osmosis membrane biofilm | place: India: Nagpur | collected 2017-03-21 | reverse complement strand
CACCTGGCCGATCCATTCGTCGACATAGGTCGTGGCGGCCCAGTCTTCCCACTGGCGGATGAGGTGCTGGCTCATGGCGGGGAATTTGGTGATGATGTCGTTCTGCTCGGTGCGATCCTCGTCGATGTTGTAGAGCTCCCATGGACCTTTGAATTTCTTCACCAGTTTCCAGGGACCAGTGCGCGCGGCGCGGTTGCCCTCATGCATCCAGAAGATGGGCTTCACGCGATGCAGGGGTTCACCGAGAATGGCGGGCATGAGTGACAGCCCTTCCGCAGGCAGGATGCGATAACCTTTGAATTCGGACGGATAGATGGCACCGCTGACATCACAGGCCGTGGCCATGATGTCGATGAGATGCGAGGGCTGATGCTCCAGTTTGCCATTCCGTGCCGCGGGAATGCCCGCCGGCCAATGTGCAATGAGCGGGGACGAGATGCCGCCCTCATGCGTGAAGTGCTTGTAACGGCGGAAGGGCGTGTTGTTCAGCGTGGCCCAGGTCATGCCGAGGAAGACATGGCTCTCGGGGCCACCGAGCGGTTCGCCCTCGCTGATGCCGTGCGGGCCGCCTTCCGCATTGCCGCCGTTGTCAGACATGAAAAGGATCAGCGTGTTCTCATACATGCCGCGCTCCTTGAGTCCGGCGATCATGCGGCCGACACTCTGGTCCACGCAGTCGAGCATGGCGGCGTAGATGGCCATGAGGTGATCGTAGCGGTCCTTGTCCTCTTCGCTGAGTGAATCCCAGGCAGGCACATCTTTCGGGCGCTCGGACAATGGCCATTTCGCATCCACGATGCCTAACTCAATTTGCTTCTTGTGGCGAGCCTCGCGCAGCTTGTCCCAGCCCAGCTTGTATTTGCCGCGATACTTGGCGATCACCTCCTGCGGTGCTTTCAGCGGGAAGTGCGGCGCACCGTGTGCGAAGTATTGGAAGAAAGGTTTTCCGCTCGCCTTCGCATCATCCAGGAATTTCAGCGCCCAGTCGGTGAACATGAAGGTGGAGTACCATTCACCCGGGCCGACCTCCGGCGAATCCGCGGCGACCTTGCGTCCATCCAGGTAAACCCACTTGCAGGCATCCTTGCTGCGCTCCTTCGGGAAATACAGCTCGCCGAACTGGGTGGTCGTCGTGCGTTGAAAACCACGCTCCCAGGGCGGTGTACCATTCTGCTGCCCCAGATGCCACTTGCCGACGATGGAGGTGTGATAACCCGACGCGCCAAGCACCTCGGCCATCGTCACGCAGCGATCCTCCAGCTTCGCATGCGTGCCTTTGGAGTCAGGCAGCTTCAATCCATCCAGATAGCCCATGCCTGCCTGATGCGGATACAGGCCTGTCATCAGGGAAGCGCGCGTGGTGCTGCAGCGGGCGGTATTGTAAAACTGCGTGAACCGCACACCGCCCTGCGCCAGCGCGTCCAGATTCGGCGTGGGGATCTCGCTGCCATAGCAACCGAGGTCCGAGAAACCCATGTCATCCACCAGGATGACGAGGACATTCGGCCTTCCCCTGTTTGTGGCAGAGTTGGAAGATGGCTCTGCTGCCGTGCAGAGAGAGCAAGCGAGGGCTGCTGAAAACAGCACGAGGATGGGAGGTAGCTTCATGGATGAAATGAAAAACGTCTGCCCACCGGAGCCGTTGCACCCGTATTGCGCATCCTGCTATCTGCTTTCCACCTTCTCTGGATGGTCTCTATTCTTTCGATGCCATGAAGCGGGGGATCAACACGGCCAGGAGAGCAAGCACCCCCAGGATGCTGAGCTGCCAGTAAAGCTTGTAGCTCTTGGCGGCTGGCGCTGCGTTGTTTTGCGCCACCATTGCCAGAGGGGATGCTTTTGCCGCCTTGGCTGGAAGCAGTTCATCCGAGGTGATCTGCCGGATGCTGACATTGCGGATGCGCGCCTTGGCGCCGATGGGCAGGCAATAGCTTCCAAAACCGATCAAGCCAGACTCAGTCTCCAGGCCCAAATCCTCCATGGAGTGCTTCCGCGTCATGTTTCGCTCGTTGATGTCGTAACTGAGGAATCCATCTGCGGTTCGGACGTTAAAAGTGTTCCACTCTTTGGCCGGGAAGTGGATGTCAGACGTGCTGTTACGCATGCTCGCACACCAAGCCTTGGTGCAGGCAGACGTCTTTGACAGATAGAACATCATGGCTCGCACGCCGCTGGTGCAGGTGGGCAGCCAGTGAACCACAGGCCCGAGGCCTATGGAGCCTGGATGCGCGCTCACGGCCTCAGGAATATCGAAGGAAATTTCCCCCTTCATCTCGATGTTCGGGCCCATTGGAATGCGCAGAAGCAGACGCGGTCGCAACTGGTCCGTGCCATGGGCCACCAGCGTGCCGTCCGGCTCCACGCTCCATTCACCGTACTCGGTTTGAAAATAGCCCGTGAGGTGCTTGTTGAAGCTCAGCGGCACCCAGCCACCTGCTTTGATTTTCTCCTGCAGGCCTGTCAGTTCCCGGACTTCCTTGAGATAGGCGAGTGCATCAGGAGACAGGCCTTTTTCGTCAACTTTCATCATGGCTTCATGGATGTCCTTCAGCGGCGTTCCTGGTTCTGGATTCGCGGCCTTCTGGATGGCCTCGCCATACTCACCGATGTCCGCTGCCACTTCAGCGCGCAGCATGGACTCATGCATGAGCAGGTCATTCAGCAGGAGGCGTGTGTTCCGGTGCAGTTGCGGGCCTGCTGCATCCAGGGCTTTTTTGGCCACCTGGTCGTCATCGGCCAGCCACGCGCACATGGCTGCATTCGACTGCCGCATCAGTCGTGTTTGCGGAGCAGCCGCTGGCGCTGCCTCAAGGTAGCCCCGGCTCATCTCAGCGATCTCCCTCTTCACATGCGGATGGCGGAAGACTTTGTGGGCTTCGTAGACTTCGCCACTCACATCCAGGGCGGCCACCATCAGGTAGGATGGCACAGCCGTATCATGACGACCGGTGGCGGCGCAGGCTTTGCCAAAGGCCAGCATCAGCTCATGGCTGCCGCCCCAGCGTGGGCGGTAGGACCAGAGCAGGCCCTTGTACGCGGGATGGTAGTCCAGCTGGGCGCTCACCGACCGGTCAAACCATGAGCGCAGCTCGGAGGGGTCCACGTTTTCGCCCATTGCCACCGGAATCATGATGGCGGCTGCCTCGGGGCGGTCAGGACGCAGACGGGCCGCTTGGCCCAGGAGATCGCGCGCCACTTTCAGATGATCGGCAAAGCCCTGCCATTGACTGTTGTTGACATTGTCTGCCGTAGCCGAGCTGCGTTTGACCCAGGCAAGGTCTTTCTGTCCGGCTCCACGTAAAGTCAGCTTCAGCCAATCAGGAAGAGCGCTTTCCTCGATGTTGCTGCTCCAGCGCTCCAGGACTTCTGGTGTGCTAAAGTCCGTGATTTCCAGCCCATCCAGATGATGGCGTAGCAGCACGGTGTGGCCGGCTTCATCATAGCTGCCATCAGCCAGGCTGCGGATCAAGGCCTCCAGGTATCGTGTTTCGAGTTGCTGGGTTTCGCTGCCTTCAAGCTTGGCCACTTCCAGACGCACGCGCACGGCCATGGCTTCGATAACTCCCGGAAGGTCGCCACGTGTGAGGACCTGCTCCAGCAGGGGCGTGACCTCCCATCGGTCCTGGGTTGCGGAAAAGATGGCTTCTGCTGCAAACACGCTGATCAGGTTGTCTCCAGGAGCTTTCTTCACCAGCTCCCGAAACTGCTGTGCCAGAGGCGCCAGGGGCTGAGCATTTGCGGCCTCGGTGGCACGGAGTTCCAGCGCGGATTCCAGGAGCTCAGTGGCTTCCTTGGCCCATGGCTGGTCCTTCCATGTTTCCTGGGCAGGTTTGAGCAGCAGACGTTGGGCCCACGCCCTCTCCTCGGCGCGATAGTCTTTTTCGAGGAATGCCTTGGGGTTGAGCGGGATCGATTGAATCTCAGGCAGCGGCGGCTCGTTTCCGCTGGGCCTAAGTGGCAGGGCGGAGGCCTTGCAGGTAATGCACACCATTAGTGCCAGTGACCAGCGTGAAATAGGAAGATGCTTCATGCGTCTCCTAGGTAGCAAAGCGGAGGCCGGTCTCGCAAGATACAATTAAGCCAGCGTCTCATGCGCTGCGGTAAATCTCACAACAAAGACAAAAGAGTTTGTTCTCCTGAATGGCATCACTCCTTCATGACATGGGCGCGACAACGCAGAAGCGTGTGCAGGCAGGTCTTTCATGGCGGCGAAACTGAACTAGCAAAACCAGCGGCTGCTTTGAGACTTTTTTCTTGTCTCACCTCCCTAGCGGTTAGGCCGCGCCTCGGGATGTGTTGAAAGGATGCCGCGCAGCTGCTTCACGATCTCAGGCTGCTCGGCCGCCACGCTCCTTGTTTCGATTGGATCGCTCTCGTAGTCGTAGAGCTCGATCACGGCACTGTCAGCAGGAGCACCGACTTGCTTCCATTCCACCAGGCGATAGCGCTCCGTGCGAATGGCGCGGCCGAGCTTTTCCTTGGGATAGCAGTGATAGGCATGGTCACGCACACGGGCAGCGGGATCCTTGAGCACGGGCACCAGGCTCAGGCCGTCGATGGGTTGCGGACCGGCAGGAGCTGGGAGGCCTGCGAGCTCGGCGAGCGTGGGAAAAACATCCGCGCTCTCGGCAAGTTGCCGGGTGCTGCTGCCGGGCTTGGCGATACCCGGTGCGATGACGAGAAGAGGGATGCGGTTCGCCTGCTCGTAGTTCGTGTGCTTGGTCCAGATGCCGAGGTCACCCAGATGGAAACCGTGATCCCCCCAGAGCACGACGATCGTGTCCTTGGCGAGATCCAGTCGATCGAGTTCGTCCATCACACGACCGATCTGCGCATCCACATAGCTGGTGGCGGCATAGTAGCCATGGATGAGCTGGCGCTTCAGCTCGGGTGAGAGGTCATCACCCTTCTCCGGCACAGGCTTGTAGGCGACGATCTCGCCACCACGTTTCTGCGCGACCTTGGGCGAGCCTGCGGGCAGCTCTTCAAAGGCAGGCATCGGCAGCTTGGCCGGGTCATGCATGTCCCAGTATTTCTTCGGGGCGCAGAAGGGCAGGTGAGGTCTAACAAAGCCAGCGGCGATGAAGAAAGGTGTGCCGTCTTGCTGGCGGCGCTGCTTTGCTTCTTGAAGCCTTTTCACGGCTTCAGCCGCCACACGACCATCGGCGTAGTCATCGTCCTTGGCCTCGGGAGCTTCAAAAGCGGCGCCGCGCGGCAGCTTTGGTATTTGGTCGAGCTTTTGGTTAGTAAAGAGGGCCTCTTCACGCGTGAGCTGTCCGCCGTCCGTGCTGGCGGGATCCAGGTATTCGATGACCTTGTCCTTGTAGGGCTCGGTGGTGAAGGACTGCGGGTCGCCCTCATTGCCATGACCGGTGTGAAAGATCTTGCCCACGGACTCGGTGCGGTAGCCGCCATGTTTGGCAAAGTGCTGGGGCAGCGTCACGGCCTCCGGCCACTGTTTGCGCAACTGGCTGCCGAGGTGATACAGCCCGGTCGAGCTGGAGTGCGAACCGAGCATGAGTGTGAAGCGTGAAGGCGCGCACACCGCCTGGTTGCAATAAGCGAGGTCAAAGCGCATGCCGCGTGCGGCGAGCCGGTCGATGTTGGGCGTCTTCGCCGCGGCATCACCATAGCAGCCGAGCGCGGGCTTGAGGTCATCCACCAGGATAAGAAGCACGTTCGGTGGTGCGGATAATCCTGCCTGCGTGAGAAGGAGGCAGGTGAGAATGCTGGAGATGACAATGCCGCGCATGATCTCAGTAACGTGTGAACGCTTGCTTCATGACGGGCTGAATCCCGCATCCGCCTATTCGATCTGCACCCTCAGTCACCAAGGCCGTAGGCGGTGCCGATGACCTCGCCATCCTCCTCTTCAAAGTAGATGCGCATGGGTCGGCAGCAGACCTCGCAGTCGTAGTCCACATCAGACGGCACCTCGGTAAAGTGTGGTGCGGGCACCTCGAACTCTTCAAAGCAGGCCGGGCAGGTGACGGGCGTGGTGGCGGTCATGCGTGGGTTTGACCGAGGCGCTTGCGGCGGCGTTCGAGCACCAGCTTCACCAGGCGCACGAGGTCGTCGCTGTCATAGGGTTTGGGCAGCACATCGGCAAAGCCGTGGGCGCTGGGCTGGAGCATGGCGGGATCAGACCGGTTGCCGCTGGAGACGATGGCATCCACCTGCGGATCCGTCTGGCGCAGGAGCTGCATGGCGCGCGCGCCACCCATCCCGAGCGGAATGGTCAGGTCGATCAACACAAGATCGAAGGGGCGCTTCGCCATCAGGGCCTCGCTGTAAGCCTTGACCGTGTCACTGCCATCGGAGGTCTCGATGATCTCGTAGCCTTCCTTTTTCAGAGTGCGGGTCATCAGGTTCCGCAGCAGCACATCATCCTCCAGGACCAGGATGCGGCCCGCATAGGGCTTGGGCGCCGAGGCCGGGCTGCTGGCGGATCGGGCGGGCGGATGAACTGGGGCGGCAGGCATTGGAACTGCCGCCACGGGGGCCGCAGGAGCGGCGAGAATGGCCCAGAGCTCGTTCTTGAACTCCTCCGCAGACCGCTGGCGCTGGTTGCGATCAGGCTTCAGGGCACGGAGGATGACGGCATCGATGCGAGCATCACAGCCCACGATGGCCGAGGGCGGATGCCAGGAGCCGCGCGGCAGCAGGCCGGTGAGGATCTGGTAAAAGACCACGCCGAGGGCATAGATGTCCGCACGCGGGTCGATCTCCGCCTTTGAGTCATACTGCTCCGGCGCCGCATAGTCGGGCGTGCCCATGGCCATGTTCGTCTGCGTGAGCATGGTCATCTGGGAGTCAAAGCGCTTGGCGAGCCCGAAATCAGCCACCTTGATCCGGCCATCGTCTGCCAGGAGGATGTTCGCGGGTTTGATGTCCCGGTGCACGATGCCCTGCGAGTGTGCGTAGGTGAGGGCATCACACACCTTGATGATGATGTTGATCGCCTTGGTCGCAGGCGTGGTGCCCTGGCAGAGGCTCTGATGGAGGTCGATGCCCTGGATGAACTCCATCACATAGTAGAGATAGTCCCCCACGAGGCCGAAGTCATACACGCTGACGATGTTCGGGTGGTTCATCTGCGCCATCGACTGGGCTTCCCGGCGGAAGCGCTCCGCATAGGCGTAGTCCGTGCCGTGATACCTGTGGAGGATCTTGATGGCCACCGCCCGGCCCAAGTTCAGTTGCCGGCCGCGGTAGACCGCGCCCATGCCGCCCTGGCCGATCTGTAGATCGAACTGGTAGATGCCGCCCGGCATCATATGGGTCAGCTCCTGGGGCGTGGGATAGCTCTGTGTCGGTGCCCAGCCGGCCACCCCCTCGGAGACAGACGGCACCCGCGGAGGCGGTGTGGCGGCTCGTTTGCCGAAGGAAAAAAGGCGTTTCATGGACACTTAGTGGCGCAAAATCAGGAAATCTGAGGCGCAGAATGTCCTGGAGAGGCGCAAAGTCGCAAGTCTTCTCTCTCAGACCTGTGAAATGTCAGGATGCCGGCCGCTTTGCCAGGGCGGATCATCTCAGCCTTTGAAAATGACGAACTTCCGGCAGAGGAAATTGACGATCACGGAGGTGAAGACAAAGCCGAGCTGGGAGAAGGTGGAGGAGAAGCCGCAGCCCTCCGCCAGCCACTTGACCACAAGGGCGCCGGGAAAGAAGCCAATGGCGCTGATGATCCAGAAGAGGACCATCTCCATCATCTTGCTGTGCCGCCCGGGGGTGAAGACGAAAAGGATGTTCAGCCAGTAGGCCACCACGGTGCCAAAGGGCCAGGCGAGGGCATTATTCAGCACCAGATTGTGGCTGCGGAGCTCGTCGGTGATGGGCTGGCCGTCCACCAGCATGCCGCTGCCTGCCGGGAAGAGGGTGAGGGAGAAGGCCAGCATGATGCCATTGTGCGTCGTTGCCGCCATCGCCCCGCACATGCCGTACTTGAAGAACTGCAGCAGGGGGTGGGCATCCCGCTGGAGCAGGGCGCGCCAGATCGTGGGCAGGTCATTTTGGCAGACGAATTGCCAGGCGGTCTGGAGGGGGGCTAACATCGCGGCCCTTGTGACACAGGGGTGGCCAGGTGCAAGCAGCTTTCCTGCCGCATGCAGGAGTGGTGGCCCAGGAAGTAGATTTTTGGCAAAAATTGCTAATTTTATTCTAATGGACCGTCTCCAGAGCCGTTTTGGCAGGCGGAACACACATCCACCCTTCCTCCCACTCACCCATGAAGACCAAACCCACACTGCTTGCAGGCCTCGTCGCCGCCAGCCTGTGCTTGTCCGCCAGCGCGGCAGACATGCGCATTTGGACCAACGCCCAGGGGCGTCAAGTCAATGCTTCCTTCGTTCGCCTGAACGGAGACACCATCGTCCTGAGGACGGAAGATGGCGCCGAGCATAACTTCGCGCTCTCGATCTTGTCTCCTGAAGATCAGGCCTTTGCAAAGACGGCCAAGGCTGAGCCAGCTCCTGCAGTCAGTGCCAACATGCCTGCTACCGAGGCTGCCAAGATTGTCGACAAACTCGTCTACAACGGCATCCTGGGCAGCGCTGAGGAGCGCAAGAAGGCGGGGCGTCCGGTCCTGACCGGTTTCAACCCGCTTTCCACGGATGAGCACTTCATCCGCCGTGTGTATCTCGACATCGCTGGTCGTATCCCGAACCACGACGAGGCCGCCGCTTTCTTCAAGAGCGCCGACCGCAGCAAGCGCGCCAAGCTGATCGACATGCTTCTGGAGACGGAGGGTGCCAAGACCCACCTTTACAACTACTTCGCGGAGATGCTCCGCGTGAAGGATGACTTCGAGCAGGACAACGTCCGCGGCACGCCCTACATCGGCTGGCTGAAGGAGCAGATCGCCAAGAACCGCCCGTGGAATGAGATGGTCTATGACATGATCACCGCCACCGGCAAGATGTGGGACAAGAAGCCAGATGGCACCTACAACGGCGCCGCCGGCTACCTCCTCCGTGACAGCGGCATGCCCCTGGACAACCTGGCCAACACGCTGACCGTCTTCCTCGGCACCGACGTGGCCTGTGCCCAGTGCCATGACCACCCCTTCGCTGACTGGACCCAGCGCCAGTTCTATGAAATGGCCGCCTTCTTCGGCGCCACCACCACCCGCCTCGGCGGCCGTGACTTCGCCAACGGCGACCGCGGCAAGGTCCTGATGGACGAAATCGAGAAGATGGTCGCCGCCAACCCGGACCTCGACATCCGTCGTCTGCGTAACGGCATCCAGAACTACATCGGTGCCAACCGCGCAGCGGTGAAGGATCGTGGTGCCAACACTCTGAAACTTCCGCACGACTACAAGTACAAGGATGGCAATGCGAATGAGCTGGTGACCCCGAAATTCGTCACCTGGAAGCCCACCGACCTGGAAAACCCGGCTTACAAGGAGTCCGCTGATGAAAACATCCGCACGCAGTTCGCGAAGTGGATGACCCATCCCCAGAATCCCCGTTTCGCGATGACCATCGCCAACCGCCTGTGGAAGCGTGCCTTCGGCGCAGGTGTGAACGAGCCGGTGACCAACATCGACGATCCAAGCAACTCCGTGAACCCTGAGCTGCTCACGCATCTGGCCTCTGAAATGGTCCGCGTGAAGTTCAACCTCAAGGAATTCATGCGCATCGTTTACAACACCCGCGCTTACCAGTCTGAAGTCACCTCTGACAACATCCCGATGGGTGAGAAGTACTACTTCCAGGGCCCCATGCTGCGCCGCATGAGCGCTGAGCAGGCCTGGGACAGCTACATGACCCTCGTCCTCGGCAAGCCTGACGAATACAAGGCTCCCCTCCAGGACCTGTATGCCAAGTCCATCGATCTCAACCTCGACACCGTCGATGCCAAGACCGTCCTCATCAAGTATGACGCCTACCGCAAGATGGCTGAGAAAGAGCGCGCCCTCATGGGTGGCGGTCTGGATGATGTCGCTGGCATGATGATGATGGACAACAAGTCTTCCCGCAGCACCAAGAAGCCGGATCCTGCTGAGGCCATGGACGGCCCGGGCAAGATCCTCTCCTATGAAGGTCTGCGCCTCATGCGCGCCTCCGAGCTTCCGCAGCCTGCTCCTGGCGGTCACTTCCTGACCGACTTCGGCCAGAGCCCGCGTAACCTCATCGATGGCAGCACCAAGATCGGCAACGTTCCTCAGATCCTCATGATGATGAACGGCAAGGCCCAGAAGATGCTCACCAGCGAGGACTCGCTGATCTTCCGCACGATGGAGAAAGTCCGTGACCCTTCCGCCAAGGTGGAAGCCATGTTCCTCTCCATCATGAGCCGCAAGCCAAACGTGAATGAAAAGGACATCGCCAAGCGCGTGCTTGCCCAGGGTCCTGATGGCTACTCCAACATGATCTGGGCTCTCATCAACACCCGCGAGTTCATGTTCATCCAGTAATCGCGATTCCCACCCTCTTTGCTCAAACGCTCAACGAACCTTCAGACTCAACTCCACCCATGAAATCCGAACTTCTCCGTCTCAATGACGCCAACCGTCGTCAGTTCATGCTGAACACGGCCAAAACCGCCCTCGGCGTGAGCCTTCTTCCAGGCCTCTCCGCCAAGATGGCTGCTGCTGAAGCTGTGTCCAAGTCCGGCCCCGGCACTCCTGGTTTCGGCAAGGCCAAGCGCGTCATCTACCTCTGGATGGGCGGTGGCATGACCCACATCGACACCTTCGATCCGAAGGAAGGCGCCACCAAGGGCTTCAGTGATCCGGTCCGCGCCAAGGGTGACAACATCGTTTCCCTCGGTGGTTACCTGCCGAAGCTGGCTGCCAACGCTGACAAGCTGGCCATCATCCGCTCCATGTCCTCCAAGACAGGCGTGCATGAGGCAGGCACCTACATCATGAAGACGGGCTATGAGCCCCGCGGCACCATCGTCCATCCGGCCATGGGTGCCTGGGCCACCCACTTCCTG
>PJQF01000391.1_pt1 | contig 10989 bp, 8 predicted proteins | sample 1503741 | NCBI WGS metagenome assembly PJQF01 (sample SAMN07775949, study PRJNA414020) | Biofilm metagenome, whole genome shotgun sequencing project. | isolation source: biomolecule (vanillin) treated reverse osmosis membrane biofilm | place: India: Nagpur | collected 2017-03-21 | reverse complement strand
GGTCAATCTGAACATTGATCATAAATTAGATTCTGCCAACTCTTTAAAATTCTCCAATAGCCTCACTTATTCCGAATCCGGGCAGCGATCCATTACAAAAAGCCAGACGTTTGATCCGAACAATGTATTGCAAAATGAGAGCGACCGAAATAACATCAACAGCCAGATTGCAACTAATTTAAATTCAAGCTTATTGCTGCGTCATCGCTTTGCAAAAAAGGGGCGCAGCATTTCGGCCAACTTAACCTTGGGAATTTCGCAAACGGACTCGAAGAGTATTTTGAATTCGGACAACCAATTTTTTGGAACTAATCCGAGTGTGCAGGAAGTAGATCAACGTAGCGTGCAGTCCAATGCAAACCAATCGTATGGAGGCACTCTTACGTATATTGAACCTTTGGGAGGCAGAAAATATTTGGAAGCCAGTTATAGTTATCGGATCAACAAAAATCAGGCAGACCGGAAAATGTATAACGAAAAAGGAGCTGCTGGAACTTTGATTGACTCGCTGACTAATAATTACAATAGCAATTACGTGTACAATCGCCCGGGAATTAACTTTCGAATCAATCGCACAAAATTCAATTTAGCCCTAGGTGCCAGTTATCAAAATACTCGGTTGGAGGGAACGCTGTACAGCATGAAGACGAATCAATTCACTAACATTGAAAGGACATTTGAAAATTTCTTGCCCGTTCTCCGCTTCAACTACGACTTCAGCAACTTCAAGCACCTGCGCCTCGATTACGAAACATCTATGCAGGAACCGACCATTCAGCAATTGCAACCTATTGTTGATTATTCAGATCCGCTCAACTTATCAACGGGTAATCCAGAGTTGCGCCCCAGCTATGTGCATAGTATTTCTGCCAACTTTACCACTTTCGATCCGGCTAAGTTTATCAACTTCTTTGGGTTTCTCACCGCTGTGTATACTACCAACGCCATCAGCACGTCACAAACCATTAACCCTACCAACTTCGTGCGTACCACCAAGCCGGTGAATGTAAGCGATAACTTAGCTTTGAACGCTAACTTTAGTTTTGGATTTCCGGTAAAGAAACTCAACAGCCGGTTTAGCCTAGGGCCAACCGGAAATTATTCCAATGGAATTAACCTGCTCAATGATCAGGAAAATAGAACTAGTCAAACAACGTGGGGAGGAAGCGCCCGCTATAACTATACATTCAAAGAAATTTTGATTGTAGATTTAAGTGCGAACCTCAGCAAGCAGCAGACGCAGTACGATTTCAATCAAAAACAAAATCAGTCGTATTTAAATAAAACCTATACGGCTGAGGTGAATCTTACCTTTTTGAAAAATTACCAGTTCAATACGGCTTATAATTATTATACCTACACTAGCGAAACAACCAACTTTAGTCAGGAGATACCCATTTTGAACATAGGCCTATCACGCTTTTTGTTGAAGAACAATGTGGGCGAATTGAAAATTGGAGTGAACAATCTGTTAGATCAAAGTTTAAGTGTAAATCAAACAGCTACAGCCAACTACTTGCAACAAACTACCTACAACAATCTGGGCAGATACTTCATGGTGAGCTTTACGTATGCACTCAATAAGCAACTTAATCCAATGGGCGGAGGCCGCAGAGGCAGACCGGGCGGTATGCAAATGATTATAAATAACTGATTACCGAACCAATTAGTTTTTAATTCCTCGTGCAACCCAAATAGACCGGTGGAGCCAAAAGATAACTTTTGGCTCTTCGCTTTTTTTCTTTGCTTATCTTTGGCCATGCGATATACAATTCTTCTCATGGCTCTACTATCGGGCACAGTCCACGCTCAGCTAATTCCTACTTTTGATGTACAAGGCCATCGAGGTGCACGAGGTCTCCAACCCGAAAATACCATTCCGGCATTTCTGGCCGCCCTCGATTTAGGTGTGACAACCGTTGAAATGGATTTGGCAATTACTAAAGATGGTCAGGTTATTGTGTCACACGAACCGTGGATGTCCTCCGAATTTTGTCTCAAACCCGATGGCGCAGAGTTTTCGAAAGAAGAGGAACTGAAATACAATATTTACCAAATGACGTATGAGGAAGTTCGCCAGTGGGACTGCGGCTCGAAACCACACCCGCGATTTCCACAACAGCAAAAACAAAAAATTTCAAAACCACTATTAGCTGATGTAATTGTAGCAATTGAAAATCACATCAAAAGCTATACCAAGTACGAAGTAGATTATAATATTGAAATTAAAAGTGAACCGGATGGTGATGGACTGTATCATCCCGAACCGCCAGAATTTTCTGATAAAGTATATCAGTTACTTGATCAATATTTGCCCATGGAACGTGTAGTGATTCAATCTTTTGACTTTCGGGTGTTAAAATATTGGCACGAAAAATATCCGGAGATCCGATTGGCCGCTTTGGTGGAGAACAAAAAATCCCCCGAAGAAAATTTGAAAGACCTCGGCTTTGTTCCTTCCATTTACAGCCCTGATTTCAACCTGCTGACTAAAGCCAATGTGAAGTGGCTTCACACCCAAAAAGTAGACCTCACAGAAAAACAGAAAAAAGACAAAGGTAAAGTACGAATGCGCGTGATCCCTTGGACCATCAACGAATCGAAGGATATGCTGGTTTTGAAGGGGATGGGTGTAGATGGAATTATTACGGACTATCCCGATCGCGCTGCAGTGTATAAGTTGACGCTGAAGATCCCCACCGATAAAAAGTAATTACCTTAATACACGAAATCAATTTTCTGATTTAATGATCAAACAATTCTGTATTCTTGCACCAAATTCAAAACTAAAATAAAATGGCGAAGTACGATGTGTATGCAATTGGCAATGCAATTGTAGATATAGTAACAGAAGTTGAACACGACTTCTTTGAAAAAAATGAAGTAGAGAAAGGCGTCATGACATTGGTAGACGAAAAGCGTCAGCAACACTTGATGCAAGCCATTGATATGAACAAAAGTAAGCTTACCGGTGGTGGTTCAGCCGGAAACACCATTGCAGCACTGAGCCAGTTTGGTGGCAAAGGATTTTATTCTTGCTTGGTTGCAAAAGATGAGCTCGGCAAATTTTTTCTGGACGACTTGAAAAAGAATAAAGTAGAAACCAATCTCGTTTACGAAAAGCTTCCCCAAGATCATACCGGCCGTTGTTTGGTGATGACGAGCCCCGATGCCGAAAGAACCATGAATACTTTCTTAGGCGTCAACTCTTTTTTCTCACCGGCATATTTAGATGAAGAAGCAATTAAGAATTCTTCGTACATCTACATGGAAGGCTATTTGGTGGCAAGCCCGAAAGGGCTCGAGGCCATGAAAGAAACCAAGCGCATAGCAGAGCGACACAAAGTTTCTACAGCTCTCACTTTCTCCGACCCGAGCATGGTAAAGTATTTTTCCAAGCAAATGGAAGAAATTGTAGGCGCCAGTGTCGATTTACTTTTTTGCAACGAAGAAGAAGCTATGATTTTCACCGGTACCAATGATATTTTGGAAGCACGTGAAAAATTGAAAGGATTGGCCAAGCGATTTGTGATGACCTTAGGAAAAAATGGTGCGCTGGTTTTTGATGGCGATACCTTCATTCAAATTGAACCTTACAAAGTCACCGCGGTAGACTCTAATGGCGCGGGTGATATGTTTGCCGGAGCATTTATGTATGCCATCACCCATGGCCACAGTTTTGCCGAAGCGGGCAAACTCGCATCGCTGGCCTCATCTAAAGTAGTGGGTCAGTGGGGCCCTAGATTAACAAAAGATGAAGTTGAACAAATATTGAAGCATTTAGTCGGCTAACTATTTTTGACCCTCACTTTTTTTTATACTTTGCTTCTTCAAGGAAGGTATCGTCTGAAGAAATCTTAATAACAAAACAAAAAACTATGAAAGTGAAGTTGCTATTGCTGTTGCTGATGGTTTCGACTGTTGGTTTCGCGCAAAACAAAGAAAAAACAAAGCCCGGAGGCGCTGGCCAAAAGAAAGCCTCGCCTGAAAAACAAATCACAGGTTCGCTTACCGCACCCGTGAAGGTTACAACAGTTGAAGGAATTACCGAGTACAAGCTCTCTAATGGCTTGCGTGTTTTGCTTTTCCCTGATCCTTCGAAGCAAACCATCACAGTAAACATTACTTACATGGTGGGCTCGAAGCACGAGAACTATGGAGAAACAGGTATGGCGCACTTGCTTGAGCATTTGGTTTTCAAAGGCACACCCAATCACCCGGATATACCAAAGGGATTAACAGAACATGGCGCTCGCCCCAATGGTACCACTTGGGTAGACAGAACGAACTACTACGAGACCTTCAACGCAACTGAAGAGAACCTAAACTGGGCCATCGATTTGGAAGCAGATCGTATGGTGAATTCTTACATCGCGAAAAAGGATTTAGACAGTGAAATGACGGTTGTGCGCAATGAATTTGAAAGCGGTGAGAATAGTCCTTTCAGCGTATTGATGCAGCGCGTGATGTCCACCGCATTCTTATGGCATAACTATGGTAAATCTACCATCGGCTCAAAAGCCGATTTGGAAAATGTGCCAATTGAGAAGCTGCAAGCCTTCTACAAAAAATATTACCAACCCGATAATGCGGTTCTACTGGTAGCAGGAAAATTTGACGAGGCAAAAACACTTGATCTGATCGTTAAGAAATTTGGCCGAGTTCCAAAACCCGAGCGCGAGTTAAACAGAACCTATACACTTGATCCCGTTCAAGACGGTGAGCGTTCGGTAGTATTGCGCAGAGTAGGCGATGTGCAACTGGCGATGGTGGCATACCACATTCCCGCAGGATCACACAAAGATTATGCAGCTCTTGAAGTTTTGTCTAACATCTTAGGCAGTGAACCTTCCGGTAGATTGTACAAAGCGCTGGTAGATTCCAAAAAAGCCAGTAGTACAGGCGCCTTTTCATTCCAATGGAAAGATCCTGGATTGATGCTTGCTTATGCTGAAGTATTGAAAGAAAATTCCTTGGAAGATGCGAAAGCAACATTTTTGAAAACATTAGATGATGTATCCACGATCGCACCTACAAAGGAAGAAGTGGAAAGAGCGAAGAATGAAATCATCAAACAAACTGAATTAGCCTTCAACTCATCCGAGCGCATCGGATTAGAAGTAAGTGAATTTATTGGTACAGGAGATTGGCGTCTATTATTTGTAACCAGAGATCGTATAAAAGCAGTAACTGTTTTGGACGTAATCAGAGTGGCGCGTCAATATTTAAAGCCTGACAACCGCACCACCGGTGTATTCATCCCTACCGAAGACCCACAGCGTTCAGAAATCCCTGCAACACCGGATGTAGATGCTTTGGTGAAAGATTACAAAGGCACACAAACCATCGCTCAAGGTGAAGCTTTTGACCCTTCTCCGGCAAACATCGAATCGCGCACCACACGATCCGAGCTTCCTAACGGAATGAAATTCGCGGGTTTGTCTAAAAAAACGAGAGGTGAGTCGGTAGAGGCTCGGATTACCTTGCGTTTTGGAAGCGAAGCGGCTCTGCAAAACAGAGGCACTGCCGGAGATTATGCTTCCAGCATGCTGAATAAAGGAACAACCAAACATACCCGTCAGCAATTGAAAGACGAGTTTGATCGCTTGAAAGCCAATGTATTTATCGGTGGGGGTGCAACTCAAACCGTTATTAACATTACTACAACCAGACCTAATCTGGCCGAAGTGATGAAGTTGGTGGGTGAAATTGTAAAAGAACCTTCCTTCCCTGCAGATGAATTCGAGAAACTGAAAAACGAAGAACTCGCAAATATCGAATCACAACGCAGCGAACCACAGTCAATCGCATTCAACCGCATTCAACGTCACACCACTCCATATCCAAAAAGTGATCCTCGCTACATCAATACATTCGATGAAGAAGTAGCAGCCATCAAAGCCGTTACATTAGAGGAGGTTAAAAAATTCTATCAGGATTTTTACGGAGCCAACAATGCTACCATGGCCATTGTGGGTGATTTCGATCCTACAGAAATAAAATCACTCACCACCGAGCTATTTGGCAATTGGAAAAGCGCTCAACCTTATTCCAGAATGGTGAACAAGGCTATTCCCGTTCAAACTATCAATGAGTTTATTGAAACACCGGATAAGGCAAACGCATTTTTCGTTGCCGCTTATAATTTTGAGTTCCGTGACGATAACGCAGATTATCCGGCTATGGTCATGGCCAACTTTATGCTCGGTGGCGGATTTTTGAATTCAAGATTGGCCACACGCATTCGCCAAAAAGAAGGTTTGAGCTATGGAGTAGGATCTCAATTTTCTACTGGCTCACTCGATCCGGTAGGTTCTTTCTTTGCTTATGCAATTTATGCCCCTGAAAATGTGGAGAAACTCGAAGCAGCCTATAAAGAAGAAATTCAAAAAGTTGTGTCCACCGGCTTCACAGAAGAAGAATTAACAGCCGCTAAGTCAGGCTGGTCGCAATCCAGATCAGTATCCCGCTCGCAAGATGGCGGCCTGGCCGGAACTTTAAATAACTACCTCTTTATTAAGCGCGATTTGAAATGGGATGAAGAATTTGAGAAAAAAGTGATGGCGTTGACAGTAGATCAGGTGAATGCCGCAGCAAAAAAATACCTCAAGTACGAATCCATGAACATCATTAAGGCAGGCGATTTCGCGAAAGCGAAGGCAAAAGCAGCCGAAAAGAAATAGTTGAATCAACCTAAAGCCCTCACTTTCAGCACTGCAGGTGAGGGCTTTTATTTTAATAAAACCCTGCTTTCGCCTTAATTTGGCAACTCGTTGTTGCAAAAACCGATATTCTTAAACATCTTTGCAGCCCTTTTAGAAAAAGGTAAACAGATTTTTTATGAAACGCACCTATCAGCCTTCAAAGAGAAAAAGAAAGAACAAGCATGGATTCCGCGAGCGCATGGCGTCTGCCAACGGCCGCAGAGTGTTGGCAAATCGCAGAAAAAATGGCAGAAAGAAGCTGACCGTTTCTGACGAAGGCACTTCGAAGACTAAATAATTTTAGGTAGTTTTCCCTTCGCACCTGCCTTTTGATTTCAAAATCAATGGTCAGAATGTGGCAGCATGCATAAAAATGGGAAACTTCACCTTCCGGAAATACGAAAAGCTAACCAGCGAAAAAGCAATAAAGGAACTCTTTGAAAAGGGTTCCTCTTTTTATTTAGACCCTTTTAAAGTCCTCACCTTACCGCAAACCGATCCGCTAGATTCTACCAAAGTTTTGATATCCGTACCCGCCCGTAATTTTAAACGGGCCGTAGATCGTAACAAAATCAAACGAAGAATCCGCGAAGCCTACCGCCTGAATAAACAATTACTCATATCCGAACAAAAGTGGCTGATTGCCTATATTTACACAGCTAGAAAAATACTGCCGTCAGCGGAAATCCATCAAAAATTGATTCAAACGCTCCAGCGGCTGCAAAAACAAAAGAATCTGCCATCATAAAAGCAGAAAAAGCATGCAAACAAAAAAGTTGAAACGCATTGGGGTAGTGTTAGCAATTGTTGGAGGTGGTGTACTCTTTGCATTTTCAGCACCTGGCGAAAAATACTTCGACATCGCCAAAAGCCTTGATATTTTTGCCACGCTCTTTAAAGAAGTTAACACCCATTATGTAGACGAAGTAGATCCCAAGAAATTGGTGGAGACGGGAATTGTAGGAATGCTTCAGCAATTAGATCCCTACACGGACTACATCCCCGAAGAAAGTCGCGATGCCTTCAGCATTCAAACCACCGGCCAATATGCTGGGGTGGGGGCCTTGGTCGGTATTGTCAACAAAAAAACGGTCATCACCAACCCATACCTCGGGTTTGCCGCATATCGCGCTGGCCTCAAAGTAGGCGATGAATTAATTTCCGTAGACGGAAAAAATGTGCAAGGCAAACAAAGTTTTGATGTTACGCTTTTACTCAAAGGCAATCCTAATACTGATGTATCAGTAGAAGTGAAGCGCTATGGGTTAAAAGAAAACCTAAAAGTAAAACTCACCCGCGAAAAAATTAAAATTGCCAACATCGTCTATCAAGGCATCATCGATGCGGATTTGGGCTACATCAAATTAGATGAATTCACGCCCGGTGCTGGCGATGAAGTAGAACAAGCCGTCACCAAATTAAAACAGAGCGGAGCTAAAAAATTGATCCTCGATCTGCGCGACAATCCGGGCGGCTCATTATTCGAAGCCATTAATATTGTCAGCGCTTTTCTGCCGAAAGGAAAAGAAGTAGTCTCTACCAAAGGCAAATTAGAAGAGTGGAACAAAACCTACCACACACTTAATAATCCAATCGATACGGAAATACCATTGGTGGTTCTTACCAGTGGAGGCAGTGCTTCAGCTTCCGAAATTGTGGCGGGCTCCTTGCAAGATTATGACCGTGCTGTTTTGGTGGGTCAAAAAACATTTGGCAAAGGCCTGGTACAAACCACTCGTCAAATCGCTTACAACGCGCAGGTAAAAATCACTACGGCCAAATACTATATACCCAGCGGCCGTTGCATTCAAGCGCTGGATTATGCGCACCGCAAAAGTGACGGCAGTGTCGAAAAATTTCCTGACTCACTCAAACGCGAGTTCAAAACCAAAGCAGGTCGCAAAGTGTACGATGGCGCAGGCCTCGATCCGGATGTCACAGTTAAGCAAGAAGAATTTAGCAGCCTGTTGGTAGAATTAGTCAACGAAGGCTACATCTTCGAGTACGCCAGCAAATACTGTGGCGAAAACCCACCCCCCCCTGCATCACTCAAAGATTTCAAAATCTCTGAGGTCGAATACAAAAAGTTTACCGAGTGGGTAAAAGAGCAACGCTTCATACACACCAGCGAGGTAGAGAAAAAAGCAAACGAACTTTTTGCATCCGCCAAAAGCGAAAAATTCTACGATGCCATCAAAGCGCCACTCACCGAGTTGCAAAACAAAATCACCCAAAACCGCGCCTCTGATTGGTCTCGCTACCGCCCCGAAATCACTTCTATTTTAGAAGAGCAAATCGGGTTTCACTATCGCCTCACCGCTGGCCAAATCGAAGTTTCTTTACCCCACGATAAAGAAATAGCCGAAGCCAAAAAAATCTTGGCCGACCCTGCATACTATAAAAAGATACTTTCTACCAACTGATGGCACTCCTGCTCAGCATCGAGTCGTCCACCACCGTTTGTTCGGTAGCATTACATCAATCCGGACAACTGCTCGCGTCCAAAGAAAATCACATACCGCAATCTACCGCATCCGCACTCATGCCAATGATTGATGAGGTGTGTAAGCAAGCCGCAAAATCTCCTTCCGATTTGCAAGGCGTCATCATCTCCGAAGGACCCGGCTCGTACACAGGTTTGCGCATCGGTGTAGCCACCGCCAAAGGTATTTGCTTCACACTGCAAATTCCGCTGGTAGCCATCAACACATTACATCTCCTCGCTTACCAATTCAAAAAGACAAATCCTGTAATAGATAACGCGTTACTTTGCCCCATGCTCGATGCACGGAGAATGGAAGTCTACTGCATGCTGCTCGATCATCAACTGAATGTAGTCAAACTCACCGAAGCAAAAGTGATCGACAATACCAGTTTTCAAGAAGAGCTAGCACATCAGTCCATTCATTTTTTTGGCAACGGAGCCGCCAAGTGCAAAGAAACTATCAATCATCCCGATGCTCATTTTCACGAAGGCCTCATTCCGCTCGCACAAAGCTTGGGAGAATTAGGTTTTGAAAAGTTTACCACCGGCCACACCGAAGACCTCGCTCATTTCGAGCCCTACTACCTCAAAGATTTTATGATCCGCAAACCAAATACAGTTTAATCCTGTTCACACACCAATGGCAACAGAAAACACACATTTGGAAACAGAAGGAATCATCAACAAGGTAGCCGCCAGCTCCCTTGTCCTTTTCAATCTCGAAGAATATCACGATCCTTCCGAGCGCGTGCTCCTCGATATCAAAGGCTGGCTGTTTCAAGAGCTTATCCTCAAAGAAAAAGAATTTAGAAACTACGTCAAGCAACACGATTGGACACAGTATAAAAACAAGAGCGTAGCCATCACCTGCACAGCCGATGCCATCGTGCCCACCTGGGCCTACATGCTCATCGCCATAGCCTTGCAGCCCTATGCCAAAAAGCAAGTCTTCGGCACCCTCACCGATTTAGAAACCCAACTATACCGCGATGCCCTCACTCAAATCGACTGGCAAAAATTCAAAGGCAGCAAAGTAGTCGTCAAAGGCTGCAGCAAAGTAGAAGTACCCATAGCCATCTACACCGAAGTAGCCGACCGCCTGCGCCCACTAGCCGCCAGCATCATGTTTGGCGAGCCCTGCAGCACCGTCCCTCTCTTCAAATCAACATCACTCAACTCCAACCCCTAACGAGTTGTCAGTAGCCCATTGTTAACTGTCAACTGGTTTATCCATTTGTCAATTGCCCATTTGTCAACTGTCAACTGATTTAAAAAATGCGGCCTGCCAAGCTGCGCAAGGCACCACGCTGTCGGCAGTCGCCTGCCATGATCAAGCTCCGTTAAACACTTACAACTAAAAAACCACCATTTTTTCAGCTCAAATTCACCATGGCCGGGCTCCAACAATGCCTCCATCGTTGGCCGAACGCCAGCCCCCAATTCCTGCTAAAACCCATCTTTTTGGCACTTTTTCAGCTCTTTTTGGCCTTCCGAGCAAACGCAAATTTTTTTGATGAAAAATATTCAACTTTTTTTTCACCTATAATCAACTGATAATCAGGCAAACCAAGCCCCGTTAAGCCAAAATCCTGAAAATCTTTTCCGCAACTATTTGCAGAAATACCTTCAACCGTTACCTTTGCACTCCCATTTAACGAAAAGGGGCTTTGAGACGCGGAAACGCTAGCTCAACGAAGGATTAAAATCCACACTTGATTTTGAAGAAGTAAAATTCTCAAACATCAAAACGTTCATTGAACAAGATGGAAAAAAGGGCAAGGAAGCAGATTCTTTGTAATT
>PJQF01000390.1_pt1 | contig 10995 bp, 13 predicted proteins | sample 1503741 | NCBI WGS metagenome assembly PJQF01 (sample SAMN07775949, study PRJNA414020) | Biofilm metagenome, whole genome shotgun sequencing project. | isolation source: biomolecule (vanillin) treated reverse osmosis membrane biofilm | place: India: Nagpur | collected 2017-03-21 | reverse complement strand
TAAAACACTTTTAGTAACTACCCTTAAAAGTGTCAAGTAATTTTAGGAAGGTTCATTGTGAGCCCTCAACATCACGTTGTGAGGCATGCACATTGAGTTGTGAGGCATGACAATTGAGTTGTGAGGCATGACAATTAAGTTGTCAGGGCTGACAATTAAGTTGTGAGGCATGCACATTGAGTTGTGCGACCTAACAATTGAGTTGTGAGCCATGCACATTGAGTTGTGTGACCTGACAATTGAGTTGTAAGGGCTGCAAACTTCGATGCGAGGCTTGCTCACCGTTCTGTGAACGATAGCAGAAATAAGTAAAACAACGATTAAGCCGAATCGCAGCTAGACAAAGGAAAAATTGAAAAGCTGCGGTGATACGCTGGCTGTCAAAACTATATTTGTACTCATTCAAAATACTTACCACATGATCATCATAGCCGGAAAGAATAAGAATTTGGCTCAACGATATTATGCCAATTTAATTGACTATTTAATCTTTCTGCTTTTTACTGTTTTGTATATCTACTTGGCCGGTGACGGTGATGAATTCGGAACTTACCGGGTGACTGGTTTCAAGGCTCTTTTAGTTCCATTGGTTTGGTTTATCTATTTTCCGGTTTGTGAAGGAACCATCGGTCAGACACTAGGTAAAAGAGCGCTTCACTTACACGTGGTAGACATCACCGGACAACCCCCTCATGTGTTCCAGGCATTTTTAAGGCGTATGTTAGACCTATTTGAAATCCTCTTTTTAGGGATTCCCGCACTATTGATCATTAACCATTCAGAGAAAAACCAAAGAATAGGAGATATGATGGCCAACACAACAGTTATCAGAACAGATGCAATTTGCAGGCATTGTGGTACTGAAGTAGAGTTGACTCCCAAAGAAGTACTAAGAGATAACTTCACATGTCCAAATTGTGGTCAGACGAATTAATCAAATGTTCAACAACATTGGTAGTTTGATATGAGATGTCTAAATTGTGTATTACAATTTCTAGTACATGAACCGGCTGGCACTTATTATTTTTAGTTTGGCTACCATCATCGCCCGAAGCCAAACACCTACGGTTCACGTTTTTGCGTTTACTAATTCTACATGCGAACAAATTGACGAATATCACCAACTGCGCACTCGGATCATCAGTAAATCATTTTCCAACGGCATATTAACTGTTCAGATAGGAGACATGGCCACCTGCTGTGCTACCTTCCTGCCAAGGGCAACGCTCAAAAATGGAGTCTTAAACTTGGACTTTGAAGAGACGGGAACTTTGTGCGAGTGTAGCTGCTGTTATGAATTTTTTTATCAGATAAAAGGAGTAGACGATCAGGTGAAGATCACTTTCCGAAATAAAGAAATCGAATTCTCAACAGAGAAATTCAAAACATTTCCGATTACTTATAAAGTGTTAAGAGGAGATACTATTAACTTTAGAGATAGGTACGGTTTAAAACAAGGTGTCTGGACGCTTCCTGAAGATAGCCTCATGACAAAAGGATATTTCGAGTATGAGGATTATCACCTAAAGAGACGTGTGCGCCTTTATCCGAGTGGGAACATCAAAGACGAAATCAGCAGGGAACGATTTATTCTTTATTTTGACGGCAAACCAGCCAATGAGTTTTGGGATTACAATAAGCTAATTGTCTATTATGAATCGGGTCAAAAGAAGAAAGAATGCTACAATGGCAACAGAGATCAATATAATTCCTACGATAAAGGAACGTGTAAAGAGTGGAACGAGCAAGGTGAGTTGATTTATGAAGGTGTTTATCGGAAATAAGCTACGTAAGAAATGGTTAGTTAAAAGCTTAAAAAGCCATTATGATACGATTACTGATAAGTATAGTTTTGATACAGGGTATTCACTTTAACAATTCATTGCCAACCATTTCCATTATTTCGGTTGATAGGTTCATCGAATCAAAAATGAGGGTAGATTGCGCATACTTTGAGAGCAGGTTTAATAAAGAAAAGAAATCCGTAAGGCTGATCAAGTCAAAGAAAGATATTGAATATCTGTTAACGGAGTTAAAGAACTTGCCAAGATTAAGTACTGTAGAAGAGATTGACACGAGGGCTCAAATTTTAATACAATATTCCGATCATATAGATATTGTCTGTGTTGATCGATTTTTAGTTTATCAGAACGGCATTGCTTATCGAATAAATCAGAGTTTAACGAACTGTATTTGGCCATAACTAATAGATTGTAGTGAAGGCAATCTTATTCTTGCAATTCGATTTGAATCGGAATAAATGAAAAGTATCCTCCTTTTGTGTTTACTACTTTTGGCAATTTCGTGTCATGAAAAGAAAACCAAACCGCCAACTCACGCTACTGTGGATCAACCGAGCGCCAATCGTCCGATCGTTCGTGAAAAATCGGCTGATGGGCCAACACATGAATTCCAAGAACTGGTTGTTGCTTTGGACTCACTTGGCTTCAAAAGCGACACAGGCAGAGTGAAAAGATTGAAAAATTATCGGGAGTTACTGGATGGCAGAATTCATCTCTTTGGAATGTTCCCTTTTTATAAAATTGCTAAAGAAAAATCTGAAGTACTATGGTGGAATACGGTGGTGCGGAATGCAAGTGATTCTATTGACACTGAAATCTTCCGTACGGCAGAAAGTACCTGGCTCTATTTTTATCGGAAAAGGGAAACGGCTAGCTGGGTAAGCGATGGTGTTATTGAACAATGGAAGTTTAAAAACGAGGCGACCACACAGATTGCATTGGCAAAGTTAAACTCAAGATACCCTTTCCCTTATTTTAATACGAATCCTTATTACATCGCAAATGGATCATGTCTCTATATTTTTCACACACGCGTTATGGCGTTTAGCTATGGACAAAAAGATATCTTTCAAATGTTTCGCAAGATTATCTCAATATCCAACAAATAATATTCGATCGCGTATTTAGTCATCATACAAACAAACCAAATAGATGACAGCCGAAGAAATCATTACAATTGAAAACCAATTAATCGAAGCAATCAAAACGAGTGACGTCAAATTGCTTGACCGCATGCTGCATGACGATTTGCTTTTTATTGCACCCAATGGGCAGACGGTAACCAAAGAAATGGATTTGGCTTCGCATCGCTCCGGGCAAATGGAGGTAGAACTGCTTATCGCCAGTTATGAGAATGTCAAAGTTTTGGGTGACAATGCGGTGGTCATGGTGGTGTATAACACCAAAGGAAAGATGTTAGGGACTCCCATCGAAGGGCAGTTTCGTTATATCCGGGTTTGGAAAATGTTTCCAGACGGACTTAAAGTGGTGGCCGGAAGTTGCTTTAAAATTTAACCGTAGGATACGATCGCCTAAATGATCGGTGTGACAATCAACTACATAGAATCAAATCGCTCTAAAATACTTCCCGGTTTATAAGGCGGTACTTCCCTTTGCTGCAATTGCTTTTACTTTGAGGCAAATAGAAAACGTATGAAGTCGGCACCAAAACAAAAGATAACTGACACAATAGAAATGAACGCGAATGTGGTTTCGTGGACTGTTATCCTTCGCTACGTGGGAGCATTGTTCCTTTTCAGTTGGGGGTTACAGATCACGGCTATCAACGTTACTGCCGGGTTGGATGATCCTGCGATGAATGGGTGGTTAGCGGCCACCATGCTCACTCCGGCCCTTGTGACGTTTCTCTTTCTGCGCTTTCATCCCACGCTCCAATCGAAGTTGGTGTGGAAGCCCACTATAAAAATAGTATGGGCTGTGTTTCTTTCAGTTTTGATTCCGATCGTATTCGCTTTGCTGGTGGTTCTCATTTTTGAATCGTTGCACTGGGGTACATCCCGATGGTTTGAGTTTTCAAGTAACGTTACCATTTCTGATGGCCCGTTTTTGTTGGGCTTGGGCAGCCAGTCCTGGTTTATCTTTGCCGCCAATCTATTTGTTACCGGTTTTCTCTTCGCCTTCCTCAATGGCTTTCTGGCGGCAGGAGAGGAGATCGCGTGGCGTGGATTATTACAGGGCATGTTGGTGGAACGCTTGGGTGTGTGGAAAGGAATTCTGCTGCTTGGTTTTTTGTGGGCGATGTGGCATTTGCCCATTCAGTTATTCGGCTATAATTATCCGGAAAACCCGGTCTTAGGTAGCTTTATAATCTCTCCACTTATATTGATAGGATACTCCTTCTTCATGGGCTGGATGACGATATACTCAAAGAGTTTTATTCCGGCAGCCATCGCACATGGTGCTGGCAATGGCATTCAGGAAGGAATTATTTCGCAGATCGATCTTGTCACTCCGGAGTTGAATATGTATTGGATCCGCGTTGTGGTTTCTGTAACCATTGGGTTGATCTTCCTTTACTTCTGGCCACAAAGCAAGTTGCAGGCAAAGTAGCATGTGTACCAACAAGAAATAAAAGTAGCAGATATTCGTCAGTTGTTATTTTGGAAACACATCTTTACCTTGTTCATCTTTAACTTTGTATAAACAATCATTACTGATTAGTCATGCGAATAAGCATCGTTGCCACCATTCTTGTTTTTTGTGCAGCCCATAGTTTTGCGCAGGCCGAAAAAGCACGACTAAAAATCACCCCGTTGACAGGTGATTTTTACATTTACACGACATACAATGTGTATGAAGGAAACTATACTCCGGCACATGGCATGTATCTGCTCACTGACCAAGGGGCTGTGTTGTTTGATACGCCTTGGGATTCAACGCAATTTCAACCCTTGCTGGACAGCATTCGGGTGAAGCACCAGCAACGTGTTGCGATCTGCATAGCCACGCACTGGCATGGCGACAGAACCGAAGGGCTTGCGTACTATCGAAAGCAAGGAATAAAAACCTATACAACTGCATTAACCGATCATTGGAGTAAAAAAAATGGAAAGAAACGAGCAGAGTTTTTGATGACCAAGGACACCGTTTTTACGGTTGGGAAATACTCCTTTGAAATTTATTATCCGGGAGAAGGCCACACGGCAGATAACATTATAGCGTGGTTTCCCAATGAAAAGGTGTTGTATGGTGGTTGTTTGATAAAAGGAGCAGAGGCGGAGAATCTGGGTTACCTAGGCGATGCCAACGTAGCCGAATACGAGACTACATTAAGGCGGGTACAGAAAAAATGCTCTAATCCGAAGCACATCATTGTTTCACATCATGACTGGACGAACATCAATTCATTAAAACGATCTATCAAGTTGGCGAGACGATTAAAGTAACTTTAGAAACGGAAAACAATTTATTGAATAACCCTTGACTCAAACCAAACCCCATTACGAAATCCTGGATGGCTTGCGTGGTGTAGCAGCCTTATTGGTTGTGGCGTTTCATATATTCGAAGCCCATGCTACCAGCCATGCAGATCAGCTTATCAACCACGGCTACCTGGCAGTGGATTTCTTCTTTCTGCTCTCCGGTTTTGTGATCGGCTATGCGTATGATGAGCAATGGACAACCATAAGCCTCAAAGATTTTTTCATAAGACGATTGACCCGACTGCAACCGATGGTTGTAATGGGCATGTTGATTGGGGCGATTTGTTTCTACTTTCAGGATTCTGTTCTCTGGCCGCACATACACGAAGTGCCCGCTTGGAAAATGATGCTCTTGATGGCTGTTGGCTTCACCCTCTTGCCGGTTCCGCCTGCGCTGGATATACGGGGCTGGGCAGAGATGCATCCTTTGAATGGTCCGGGCTGGTCATTATTCTATGAGTATGTGGCCAATGTGTTATATGCACTTTTTGTGCGCAGGTTTTCAAAAACACTATTGACCATTTTGGTTGTTTTGTCGGCAGCCGCGTTGATACACTTGGCGGTAACTAGTCCGCAAGGAGATATCATAGGAGGTTGGTCGCTGACCTTAGAACAGATGCATGTCGGCTTGGTGCGAGTGATGTTTCCGTTTTTTGCCGGGTTGTTGTTGTTTCGCACGGCACGCTTAACGCACATCAAAAATGCGTTTCTGCTTTGTAGTATTTTATTGACGATCGTATTGTGTATGCCTCGGGTAGGAGGGACCGATCCAATTTGGTTGAATGGTTTGTATGATGCACTCATGGTGATACTGGTATTTCCGCTGATCGTTTTTCTAGGCGCCAGCGTTAAAATTGAAAACCACAACGCTTCGAAAGTATGTAAATTCTTTGGCGACATTTCTTACCCTATTTACATCACGCACTATCCGATCATTTATATCTACACGGGTTGGGTGGCCAACCATCAAATGAAATTACAACAAGCATGGCCGATGGGTGTGTTGGTTTTGGTTAGTTGCATCAGTTTGGCTTACGTGTCGTTAAAGTACTTTGACGAGCCTGTTAGAAGGTGGTTGAAGAAGGTCGCATAAAAAAAAGCCGGTGTACAATTACATATACACCGGCTTCTTATTACTAGGCTGATTTTATTCTTTAATTCCTACCAAATCAAACACAAACGCATACATCAGCGCATCTTCTTTTAGTGATTCGAAGCGGCCGCTCGCACCTCCGTGTCCGGCTTCCATATTGGTTTTTAATAATAATAAGTTGTTGTCGGTTTTGTGGGCGCGCAATTTCGCCACCCATTTGGCAGGTTCCCAATATTGCACCTGACTGTCGTGCAAGCCGGTGGTGACCAACAAATTCGGATAAGCTTTCTTTTCTACATTGTCGTACGGTGAGTACGAAAGCATGTAGTCGTATTCTTCTTTCACATTCGGATTGCCCCACTCTTTCCACTCGAAGGTGGTGAGCGGAATGGTTTCGTCTTCCATCGTGTTGATCACATCCACAAACGGCACATCGGCAATGATGCCTTTGTAAAGATCGGGACGCATGTTCGTAATAGCACCCATCAGCAAACCTCCTGCGCTTCCGCCATTGGCAAACAGCTTGTCTTTGCCCGCATATTTTTCGTTGATCAAAAATTCCGATACATCGATGAAGTCGGTGAATGTGTTCTTCTTCTTGAGCATCTTCCCATCTTCATACCATTTGCCGCCCATCTCTTGTCCACCACGGATGTGTGCAATCGCATACACAAAGCCACGATCCAGCAAACTCAGTCGACTCGAGCTGAAGAAGGCAGGCATTGAAGAGCCATACGATCCATACGCATATTGAAAGCAAGGGCTGCTTCCGTCTTTTTTAAATTTGTCTTTCCGATAAACAATGGACACCGGCACTTTCACGCCATCGCGCGCGGTAGCCCACACACGCTCAGTCTGATAATTCTCGCGGTTAAATCCACCCAGCACTTCCTGCTGCTTTAGTAATTTTTTCTCTTTGCTATCCATCGCATAATCGTATTGCGATGAAGGTGTGGTCATCGATTGATAGTAGTAGCGCAGGGTAGTAGACTTAGGATCGGGATTGTTACCAATACCAGCTACATAAGCCGCTTCACCAAAGTCGATGCTGTGTTCGGATTGATCGGCCCATTTTATTAATCGGATGTTCACCAGTCCGGCAACTGTTTCCTGAATCACTAAATAATCATTGAAGAGCTCGAAACTTTCTAAGAACTTATCTTCCCGATTAGGAATCAGATCTTTCCAGTTTTCTTTACCAAGTTTGTTTTCTTCCATCGTTGCTAACCGGTAGTTCGTAGCATCGGCATTCGTGCGAATGTAGAATCGACCATTCATGTGGTCAGCTGAGTATTGCACATTTTCTTTTAGCGGCTCGATGACTTGCAAAGATGCTTTGGGGTTATCGATTTCCATAAAGCGCACTACCGAAGCATCCGTTCGGCCCGATTGCACGATCAGGAATTTCTTAGATCGTGTTTTGCCAATGTATGCGGAGAGGGTTTGATCTTTTTCTTCGAATACCACCATGTCTTTAGATGCATCGGTGCCCAACTCATGCTTGTAAATTTTATCAGAGCGCAGCGTGTTGGGATCTTGTTTGGAGTAGAAGATGGTTTTGTTGTTGTTGGCCCACTCAAAGTTTCCGGTGGTGCCGGGGATTTTGTCCGCCAGCATTTTGCCGGTTTGCATGTCTTTGAAGGAGAGCGTGTAAAATCTTCTTCCTACTGTGTCCATGGCCAGCACGGCAATGTTGTGGTTAGGACTGGTGGTGGCAAACATACTAAAGTAGCCATGCCCTTTGCCCAGTTCATTTCCATCGGCAATGATTTCTTCGGCACTTTCCAGCGATCCTTTCTTGCGGCAGTAGAGCGGATATTCACCACCTTCTACTACGCGGGAGTAGTAATAGTAATCATCTATTTTGTAAGGAACCGATTCATCTTTTTCTTTGATCCGTCCTTTCATCTCGTTGAAAAGTTTTTCCTGCAAGCCTTTCGTGTGTGCGAGCATTGTATCGAGATACGCGTTTTCCGCTTTCAGGTAGTTAACAACGGCCGTGTCTTCGCGTTGACGTAACCAGAAATAATTGTCGATGCGCTTATCGCCATGTTTCGAAGTAATTTCGTGCGGCTTTACAGCGGCAACCGGTGCTTTTACTTGCGGATACTTTTGTTCAGTTCCTTTCTCACATTGCGTGAGCGCCAATCCCATCAACACAATTGCAGTTAGTTTAATTTTTTTCATAAATTTTGTTTGATCTTTTTCACTCTCAAATCTCAATCCTCAAATCATAAATCTCAAATCTTAATAGGTAGGCATAGACGTATCAATTTCTTTGGCCCAAGCTAAGATGCCACCTTTCAGATTGTAAAGGTTAGTAAAGCCGTGATTCGTTTCCAACCACTTTACCATGTTGCCACTGCGCGCACCACTGCGGCAGTGAATGATCACTTGCTTGTCGCGGGAGATTTTATCAACGTTGTGCGGAATGTCACCTTGAGGAATCAATTCACCACCAATTTCACAAATGTCTACCTCGTGTGGTTCGCGCACATCAATCAATTGAAAGTTGGCGCCTTTGTCTTTTAGTTCCTTCAGCTCTTGTACCGTTACTTCTTTCATAAATTTTACTAGGTTTGGTTGGACATTACAAAAATCATCATAATTGATCAATTCGCTAATCTTTTTGCGCTCGTTTTTAGGGGGTATGTTGACAATAGTCGTTTCATTCGACAGGGAGTCAAACAAAAGCAGTTTTCCGGAGAGGGGTGGGGCAAAACCTGCGAGTACTTTCAAGGCTTCATTGGCTTGCATGCAACCTATGATACCGGCCAGCGTGCCCAGCACGCCACCTTCTTCGCACGTAGGCACAGTTCCGGGTGCAGGAGGTTGCGGATATAGATCGCGGTACGTCACGCCACCCAAATAATTGAAGACGGCAACCTGACCTTCATAGCGAAAAATAGAGCCATAGATAAGCGGTTTGTTCAGCAATACGCTGGCATCGTTTAATAGATAACGCGTGGGGAAATTATCCGTGCAGTCGATGATCAGGTCGTAAGGCGATAATAACTCCAACGCATTTTGTGAATGGATTTGGCTGGCGATGCTGCGAAAATTAATGTTGGCATTCAGACGTTGAAGTTTAGATAGTGCTACCTCAGATTTATACAAACCAATTTCGTCCGCATTGAATAAAACTTGTCGTTGCAGATTCGAAAGGCTGATCCGATCATGATCAACGATGGCGACAGTGCCCACACCGGCAGCCGTCAGATATTGAAGCACAAGGCATCCAAGGCCTCCGGCACCAATCACAACTACGCTGCTATTCTTTAGTTTGGCCTGAGCCTCTTCACCAAATCCGGGTAAAGCAAAATGCCGGCTGTAGCGTTCGTTTTCTTCTTTTGAAAATTGACTGCGATGGCTCATCTTTGATCGAAATTTACACATCTAACAGCGAATTATGAGCAAGCGAATCAATTATTCCAGTGGCGCGAAGTGGGAAGATATTGTAGGGTATTCCAGGGCTGTCCAAGTAGGCAACACCATGGAGGTATCCGGAACGGTGGCTTCGGACGAAAATGGCGTAGTAGGCAAGGGTGATTTTTATTTGCAAACGAAGTATGCCATTCAGAAGATTGAGGCTGCTTTGAAGCGTGGCGGCTTTGCGCTAACGGATGTGGTGCGCACCCGCATTTTCGTCACCGACATTTCATTTTGGCAGGAGGTAGGGAAGGCGCATGGTGAATTTTTCAAAGACATCAAGCCTGTTACTTCGATGATCGAAATCAAAGCGTTGATCGACCCCGACTTTCTGGTAGAAATCGAGGTCACTGCTGTGAAGGCGGATTAACGTTTAATAACTGATCAGCTTGTCTTTGTTGAAGATAACCAGATTACTGTCTTGTTCAAAAAGGTTTACAACCTTAGGTAGTTCTTTTTCGAATAGATTGATAAGATCTTCATTCTTAATGTTACCAAATTGAATCAATAGTACTTTAGGAGGTGCTCCGCGTAACACATATCGTTCTAAGAAATCGTTGTCTTTAGTAAGTATAATCCTGAATTCACGCTTTGCTATTTCTGAGATTTCAGCGTCTTGCAGCAGGTGACCATCCTTAAAATAAGTAGTATGGATTGAGTCATGTCCTTTCTTAACGAGGTAAGCAGATAACAATGGGGGTAACTGTGTGTCGACAATAAAACGTAGCATGTTAGGCTGCGTTTAATGGCGTAAGTGTTTTGGTATTTGCGATAATCGCTGCATAAAGTAGACAGGCATGAATGTCGTCCTCCTCCAAATAGGGGTAGTCATTAAGCACTTCTTGGTGACTCATACCAGCCGCCAACAATTCCAATAATTGGGATACAGTAAACCTCATGTTACGAATAACCGGTTTCCCATTACAAACTGCTGGGTTGGTAGTAATCCTAGCGATTAAATTTTCCATACGAACCTTACTTCAACTAAAGATAATCAAATTCTGAATTACTCTCAAGTAATTATAATCCCTTCAAACTTTCTTCCAGCGATTTGATCTTCGCTTCGGCATCGGCTTTTTTCTTGCGCTCGTTTTCAATTACCTGTGGCGGTGCGCTGCTCACAAACTTTTCATTCGAAAGTTTCTTCTCTACGGAAGCCAAAAAGCCTTTTTGATATTCGATATCTTTCAATATGGCTTCACGCTCTTTCGCTGAATCAATTTTGCCT
>PJQF01000389.1_pt1 | contig 11103 bp, 6 predicted proteins | sample 1503741 | NCBI WGS metagenome assembly PJQF01 (sample SAMN07775949, study PRJNA414020) | Biofilm metagenome, whole genome shotgun sequencing project. | isolation source: biomolecule (vanillin) treated reverse osmosis membrane biofilm | place: India: Nagpur | collected 2017-03-21 | reverse complement strand
CTGGTGAGCAACGGCACCTTGATCGCGGACTACGCCACGGGCACACCGCTGGGCTCTTCCGCCATCACGCTGCAGGGCGGCACAATGGTGGTCCGCAATGCGACGACGACCAGCATCGGCAATCTTTCGCTGCTGCAGTCAGGCGCGGATTTCACCAATAATGTCATGCGCATCGAGGGCACTGGAACAGTCACCACATCACAGTTCTCGGCCGGTGGCTTCGCCCCGCTCCTGCTGGACGTCAGCAGCGGTTCCACGCTGGTCGCCACGACCTTGTTGAACACGACTGTCACGAATGGCGTGCTTCTGGGCTCCAGCGCCCGCAGCACGCTCTTTGTGCAGGACGCGACGGGTGTTGGCTTCGCCACGCGCAACGGTAGCAATCAAATCGTTCGTTATACCGGCGCATCGGCCCTGCCCTCCGGCAGTGCCACGACTTCCAACACGGCGAACTACATTGTCAGCGGTGATCTCTCCCGCACCGCGGCGCTGAACTTCCAGACGCTGCAGATCGACACTGCCAGCGCTGATGTCACCCTCAGCCTCGGAGCCAGCAACCTGGTCCCAAGTGGCGGCGGAAGGACCATCCTCATCACTGGCAACAACGACGCCACCATCTCCGCCACCACCGGTGCGGCCACAGGGGGGTCGCTGTTCATCGCCAATCATGGCACCGGCACCACCACGCTGGGCCTGTCCCTTGCCGGACAGGCGGTCATCAATGCCGGCCCGGGGCTGCTGGACTATACAAACGCCGCAAACCCGGCTGACTTCTACGCCGCCGGGGGTGTCAGCCGTTTCAGCGGTGCGGATCGTAACTTCGACACGGGCATCCTGCGCATCTACGGCGGCGGTGTGCTGGAGATCGGCGCGGATCTGAGCAACACGGTGGATGGGGACTTTGTCCGCGCCGTTGGCACGGCTGCAGGCCAGGTGTCCCTGCTCGGCAACGGCGGCTTCAGCGCTCATGGCACGGATCGCGTGGTGGCACTGGGAGGTGTGGGCACGGCCGCTGCGCTGACCTGGGGCTCGACCAGCTTCCTCACCGGCAATGGCGGTGACAACAATTACACCTTCATGTTAGGCTCCGCGAGCTCCACGCACACACTGGAATTCCAGAACGCCATCAATCTAGGCAGCCGCGAACGCCGCGTCGAGGTGGCCGATGGTGTGAATGCCGGCAACGTGGATGCACGCCTCACCGGCGTGCTCAGCGGTGCGGGTGGAAGCTTGATCAAGGAAGGAGCGGGCCGTCTTGAGATCAGCGCTGCGAGCACCTACTCCGGTGCCACTCGTGTGAACGCCGGCTCCCTGCTCGTCAGTGCCACGGGAAGGACCGGCACCGGTGCGGTGACGGTGGCTGCCAACGCCTCTCTCATGGGCAGCGGTGTGGTTCAGGGTTCCAGCTTCGCGCTCGCGAGCAATGCCACGATGCATGCGGGCAATGGCACGCTGGCTTCGAACATCGGCACACTGGCCTTCCAGACGACTGCTGCTGCTTCCTTTGAGATTCAAAACGGCTCGCTGGTGATGCTCGATCTCGGCACCTCCACCAACCAGGCCGCGATTGACGCCAGCTTTGGTGGCAATGCGATCGGCAGCGCCGGTTACAATGCCTATGTGGATGCCTTCAGCGGCACGGGCAGCGGGTCGCATGACCTGCTGACTTTTGACGGCGCGGCCGGCTCTACCCTGACCTTCGGCGGACGCCTGAGTGTGCGGCCTGGCGCGTCCTTCAGTGCCTCGTATGGGCAGGTCTTCAATCTGCTCGACTGGGGCACGCTTGTGGGCGCTGACTTCAGTGGCTTCAATGTCGGGACGAACTACCGCAGCGGTGCTGATGACGATCTGCTGCAGTTCGATCTGCCAGAACTCACCGGCGGCCTGGTTTGGGATGTGAGCCGCTTCACCACCTCCGGTGTCATCGTGGTCATTCCTGAGCCGGGCCGCACGCTGCTGCTCATGCTGGGTCTGCTTGGCCTGTTCATGCGCCGTCGTCGCTAAGTCTTCCTGCCGCCATGGCCTGCGGATTGCTCCCGCAGGCTGGCATGTTCGGCTCCTCCTCGCGTGGAAAGAAAAGGTTAGGCATGCCGCGGCTGCATCATCCGCAGCCGGGCAGTGCGTCAGGCATAGACCTGGAGCAGCTCAAGCAGATGCCCAGCGGGCCGCGGCGCGTGGTGCTGACCTGCATCGATTACGGACCTTCCCAGGTGCAGGCGGTGGACGTGCTGGATGTGGATGACTTTCTTTCCCGCCATCGCCCGGAGTGGGCGGCCGTGCGCTGGATCAATGTGGATGGCCTGACCGACATGCGCATCATCCATGCGCTGGCGAAGAAGTATGATCTGCATCCGCTGGCCATCGAGGATCTGGTGCATCCCGGGACGCGGCCGAAGATCGAGTCGTATCCCGGAATGAACGACCTTCCTTCGCGCCTCTTCATCCTCGCGCGCATGATCTTTCTGGTGGAAAAGCAACTCCACTGTGAGCAGGTCTGCTTCTTTCTCGGCCAGCACACCCTGCTCACCTTTCAGGAAACGCACGGGGATGTCTGGGATGCTGTGCGTGCGCGGATCCTGCGAGATGGATCACGCCTGCGCACGAATGATGTGAGCTTCCTCCTCTATGCGCTCATGGATGCCGTGGTGGACCAGTGCTTTCCGGTCATGGAGTGCTACAGTGAGCGGCTGGAGGACATCGAGACCGAGGTGCTGGACAGGCCCGCGCCTGCCGTCATCCGCCGCATCCATCAGGTGAAACATGAGCTGCTCCTGCTGCGCCGCGAGTTCTGGCCCATGCGGGAGATGATTCATGCTCTGCAGCGCGTGGATCATGCAAACTTCTCCACGACGGCTTCCCTGTTTCTTCGTGATGTCTATGACCACAGCGTGCAGGTCATCGACCTCATGGAAACCTACCGGGAAGTCGCCATCGGCCTCACCGAGACCTACATGAATGCGATGAGCCATCGCATGAACGAGGTCATGAAGGTGCTCACCATCATCGCCACCATCTTCATGCCTTTGTCATTCCTGGCTGGTGTCTTCGGCATGAACTTCCAGCAAATGCCGGAGATCGAAGCCGCCTGGGCTTATCCCTGGTGCTACCCCATTGGCTTCTGGACACTGTGTCTTTTGATCGTGACGAGCATGTTCATTTGGTTCCGGCGGAGGGGCTGGTTGTGAGGAAGGTGGAGATATGAAGCGGCAAAAGGACTGTTCTCGTCTTGCCAAGCTGGCGTCGTGACCTCATGATTCCTGCATGACTGACACCTCGCCCGCTGCGCATACGCTTCAAATGAAGCTTTATGCACAGATGCCAGCGTCCCGCCGCGTGCAGCAGGCGGTGGCGCGCAGCGCCGCGCTGCGGCGCATGGTTTGGGAGCGTGTCAGAGAGGCTCATCCAGCGGCCTCCGAGGCACAGTTGCGTCATGCTTTTGCTGAGCGCTGGCTGGGTCCCGAGCTTGCGCAGCGGGTGTATGGTGAATCCCTTGACTAGCCATGGATGAAACCTTGTTGCTAGCTGTTGAGGTGGCGCGGATCTTCGAGAGCCTAAAAGTGCCCTATTTCATCGGTGGGTCACTGGCAAGCTCCCAGCATGGTGTCCCAAGAGCCACCTTGGACGCGGACATCGTGGCCCGTCTAACTGCCGGACAGGTGAGACCGCTCTTGAAGGCGCTCGGAGAAGCCTGGTATGCAGATGAGGCGGCCATTCGTGATGCCGTTGCCAGAGCGGCCTCTTTCAACCTTATTCACATGGACACAGCCCAGAAGGTGGACGTGTTCGTGGCACGAGACCGCATCTTTGAGTTCCGTCAGTTTCAGTCCTGCGTGCGCTTGAGCTTGGGCACTGGTGATGTGGATGGACTCTCGCCTTACTTTGCCAGCGCTGAGCATACCATCGTGGCGAAGTTGGAGTGGTATCGTCTCGGCGGCGAATTATCGGACAGGCAGTGGCGTGACATTCTCGGCATCCTTCAAGTGCAAGGAGTCGGACTTGATCGTGAACAAATGGCGAGAGATGCGGACTCTGTAGGAGTCGCAGATTTGCTGAAGAAGGCCATTGCTGAGGCTGATTCGATCAATCAACCTCCGCTCTGACTTAGCCCAGCGGGAGCAGTCGGTAATCTTGAGGATTGCCCTGGAATCGAAAACGAAGCTGCGCGATGGGATCGCGCCTTCAACCATGAAAGTCCTGCTCGCAACCCAACTGTTTCTCCTGGCCCTCATCAGCTCCGCCGCTGAGCTCAAAACCACCGGCGCTGGCGTGGAAATCGGCGCGGGCAGTTTGGGCAGCTTCACGCTGACTTATCCCGAATTCGTCGATGGCAGTCATGCCCCGGTGCACAAGCAGATCGAGGTGAAGGCGGCTGGGGCGAGCGCAACGGTGCGCTATGAAGGTGGGGCGGAGTGCGTGGTGTCAGTGGGGAAGGATGAGATCGAGGTGAGCTTCAAGGGTGTGCCTGCGGATGTGAAGTCGTGGAAGATGACGACACTGATCGACATCGGGTTTGCCAAAGGAGGCTCGTGGAAGATCGCGGAGAAGGAGGGTGTGTTTCCCGCGGAGAAATCCACACCGCCGCAGATCGCCGGCCTGAATGCCACGAGCTTCCTGGTGAAGAATGCCCAGGGGCAGAGTCTGAGCTTCACCACGCCGGACTATGCGTTCCAACAACTGACGGACAACCGCGAGTGGAACTGGGCGGTGTATCACTGGATGTTCCTGGCACCTTATCTGTTGGATCATCCGACGGCGAAGATCAAGGTGACGTCTGATCTCGCTTCCGTGGCGAAGCTCATCGATCCGTTTGGGCAGAGTTTGAAGGACAGCTTTCCGAACAAGCTCAAGAGTCTCGAGGACCTGAAGGCGGATGTGGATGCGGACCAAGCGTATTATGCAGGCATCGAGCCGCCGAAGCTGGACATGTTTGGCGGCCAGCCGGGCAGCGGCGAGGCACTGGGCCTGAAGAAGACGGGCTTCTTCCATGTGGAGCAGAAGCAGGACAAGTGGTGGCTGGTGGATCCAGAGGGGAATGCCTTCTTCCACTTCGGCCTCTGCGGTTTTGCACCTAACGATGATTACACCTATGTGACAGGTCGTGAAGGTATTTATGAGTGGCTGCCGAAAGCCGAGGGTGAGTATGCGAGTGCATTCCGCCCTGGCGATGGAGCCGCGCACTTCTCCTTCTATCTGGCGAACACCATTCGCAAATTTGGTTCGGCGTATGACTATGACACCCACGCGGCGCGCATGATTGAGCGTGTGCGCAAATGGGGTTTCAATTCCATCGGCGCGTTCAGCCCGATCCCGGAGTCGGCGCATGTGAAGGCCAGCTTTCCCTATGTGACCCATCTGCCGATCAATGAGTGGGAGGGCGTGCCGCGCATCCCAGGCGCGCATGAGGTGTGGGATCCGTATGATGCAGCCACCGCCACCAAGCTGGCGGAGAACATCGCCCGCGAGGTGCCGCAGCGTGCCCATGATCCGCTGCTCATTGGCTGGTTCATTGTGAACGAGCCGCGTTATGATGAGCTGCCGCGTGTGATCCCTTCATTGCCAGGCAAGCATGCCTGCAAGCAACGTCTTGTGGCTGTGCTGAAGGACAAATATAAAACCGTGGAAGCCTACAATGCCGCGTGGCAGGCCAAGGCAGGCTCGTTTGATGAACTGCTGGAGGCTGGTCTTGCCGTGACCACGGATGCGGCGAAGGCGGATGTGAAGGCGTTTGTGGGCGAGTTCCTCGAGACTTACTTCGCGCAGATCGAGAAGCTGTATCGCCAGCATGACGCGAATCATCTGCTCATCGGCAGCCGCCTGCAGCCGATCACGATCGAGGACGAGCAGCTCTGCCGCATCATGGGGAGGCATCTCGATGTGGTGTCCTACAACTACTATACCTTTGGCGTCGATACGGCTGCGCTGAAGCGCTACCACGAGTGGACGGGTGGGAAGCCCATGATCCTGAGCGAGTTCTTCTGGGCCTCACCCAAGGACAGCGGCCTCATCGGCGGACGTGAAGTCAGCAGCCAGCGGGAGCGTGGTCTGGCGTATCGTAACTACGTCGAGCAGAGTGCCGCGCTGGGTTTCGTCGTCGGCATCGAGTGGTTCACCCTCGTGGACCAGGCCACCACCGGCCGCTGGTTTAGCAAGTACAACGGCGAGAGCTACAATACGGGTCTCATCAGTGTAGCCGACCGTCCTTGGAAGGACATGCTGGCGGAGATGATGAAGACGAACCACACGATCTACGATCTGCTCCTGGGCAAGCGTGCGCCCTTCCGGTGGGATGATCCCCGGTTTCAGGTGAAGTAGCCGCCTTTTCCGGGCTGCACACTTGGTCTCGTTCGGCCTCGAATGTCCTGAGCCCGCTATTGAGCCGCTGAGACTTCCGGCATTGATAAATAAATGTTCATAAGAACATAACTCAGTGCCCTGAATGCGGAGATCATCCAGAGAACCCTCCTGAGCAGGCCACCTTCCGAGCTAGGTCAGTCCTTGCGGATGAGACCTAGTCGCAATTTTTTGTTGCACCTGGTTCTCATTTGCACCAAGTGGGCCGCCCGATTCTCAAGCTTCTCCAACCGCCCATGAAGACCACGTTTTTCGTCCCGATACTCGCCCTTGCCTGCCTTCCTGTGCTGGCACAGGAAATTAAGGCAACGACAGAGGCTCCATCCATCGCGTCTGATGTGGAGGTCCTCGACGCAATGGTGGTCTATGGCGAGTCTGAAAACGATGGTGTCATTCAGAACCCCTTCCTGCAGCCCGTGGAAGGGACCAAGATTTTTGCGGGCAAGCGCGCTTCGGTGATCGATCTGGATGCCCAACCCAAAATCCAGGCGAACAACTACCGTCAGGCACTGGCCCTGACACCCGGCCTGCTCTTCTCCGAGGAGACCACACCGCTGGTGAGCATCGGTTACCGTGGGATTGGCGAGCCCCACCGCATGCAATACATGCAGGTGTTGAAAGACGGCATCCCCATCCATGCGGACCCTTTTGGTTATCCAGAGGCCTACTACACCCCGCCGCTGGACACGGTGGACCGCATTGAGTTTGTGCGCGGTGGCAGCTCGCTGATGTACGGTGCCCAGCCAGCGGGAGCCCTGAACTACATCACCTACATGCCGGACCGGAACACGCCTTTCTCGTTCCGCTCCCAGAACATCATGGGTTCTGACGATCTGTTCCTCAACTACACCGCTGTCACAGGCACGCTGGGGCCGGTGGGCTACTACGGCTACTTCAACCGCCGCGAATCTGATGGTTTCCGTGAGGCGAACAGCGAATACCACCTCACTGGTGGTCATTTCAAGCTGGCCTGGGATGTGAGCGCGGACACACGCTGGATCCTGTCTGTGGATGGCTACGAAGAGCAGCATGGTGAGCCCGGCGGTCTGACGAAGCGCGACTTTGCCCGCAATCCCGACAAGACCACGCGTTTTCACGATGAGTTCCGTCTGCGCCGCTACGCGGGCTCCCTGGAGTTGCAGCACAGGATCTCCTCCGACACCGAGTTTAGTGTGAAGGCCTGGGGTGGCTATTACCAGCGCTGGAGCAAGCGCCAGCGCGGCGGTGGCTTTGGCACTGAGCCCACAGGGGCTGCCTCGGCCACGAACAACGTGGAGAACCAGGAATTCTACACCTTTGGCATCGAGCCGCGGGTGCGCCATGACTGGGAGGCCTGGGGTGACAAGCACACGCTGGCCGCCGGCATGCAGTTTTACTACAACCACTCTCCGCGCGAAGACCAGCGCGGCTCCAGCCGTGATGCTGACAGTGGTGTCACCACGGCTTATTCGGAGCGTGACCTGACCTACGGCTCCTTCTTTGTGGAGAACAAGTTCACCTTCGGCCGCCTTTCCATCACCCCGGGCTTCCGCATGGAGCTGATCAACCAGGATGTGAGCACCAGGAACTATGACCCGGTCACGGGTGATCGCATCAACAGCCGCAGCAAGAGCAAGTTTGATCCTCAGCCCCTCTTCGGGCTCGGCATCGCGTACGATCTGGATCACGAGACACAGTTCTATGCCAACGTCGCCCAGAGCTATCGCACTACGATCTTCACGGAGTCCCTGGTCGTGCCTGCGAATGGCGACCGCTTCACCTCGGATGCTGAGCCCAACTCTGGCTGGAGCTACGAAATCGGTTATCGCGGCCAGCCCAAATCCTGGGTCAACTGGGACACCAGCCTCTTCCTGATCGACCTGGACAACAAGTTCGGCGGAACGGTTGACCAGGGGACGAATCTGGTGCTGCGGAATGTGGGCCGCACCATCAACTACGGTTGGGACGGCGCCTTCCAGTTTGACATGATCGGTGCCTATGATGCCCTGAATGGCACGGACAACGTCAGCCGGATCGGCTCGCTGAGCCTGTATGGAAACGCCACGCTTCTCGAGGCCGAGATTCATGGCGGCACTTCGGACGGCAAGAAGCCACAATACGCGCCCGACTACATCGTGCGCACGGGCCTGATGTACAAGTTCAAGGACCGCGTGAAGGTCTCCTTCCTTGGCACCTTTGTGGACGATCACTTTACCACGGATGATGAGAATCCGGACCGGGCCATCCCTGCCTACATGACCTGGGACCTGACAGCGGAGGTCAAAGTCACCAAGAACTTCACCTTCATGGCCGGCCTGAACAACGTCTTCGATGAAAGCTACTACTCCCGAGTCCGCACTGATGGGATCGATCCCGGGTATGGTCGCAACTTCTACGTCGGCGGATCCGTCCAGTTCTGAGCGGACGACGCGGCCGTCTGCCTAACGGCAAGTGTGCCAGCGAGGCGGGCCGGGTCAGAGGTTTGTCGCTGCCCCGGCTGCGGGGCAGATCAGGCCAGAAAAACAGTTGAGGCCGCCTCGCGTCGGACCGTTGATACAGTTCCTTTGATTTGAATGACCTGGATCGACTGCAACCGCGACCACCTCGAGCCCATCCGTGCCATCTTCAATGATGCCATCGTCAACTCGACGGCGCTCTATGACTATGTGCCGCGCTCACGCGAGGTGATGGAGGCCTGGTTCGCCGTGAAGGAGGAGAAGAACCTGCCGGTCATTGGCGTGCTTGATGAGGGTGGCGAGCTGATGGCTTTCGGCAGCTATGGGTCTTTCCGTCCGCATGCGGCCTACAAGTACAGCATCGAACACTCCATCTATGTGGACACACGCTTTCGCGGTCGAGGCCTGGGCAGACAGCTGCTGCAGAAGCTGATCGAGCGCGCGAAAGCGCAAGGCTTTCATATGATGATCGGCGTCATTGACGCGCAGAATGACGCCAGCATTGCACTGCATGTGAGGGCAGGCTTTGAGCCTTGCGGGCAGATCCGCCAGGCAGGTTACAAGTTTGGCCGCTGGCTGGATCTGGCGATGTACCAGCTTGTTTTGCCGACGCCGGAGCATCCGGTGGAGAAGTGACGAGATTTTTTTTGTCACAAATCGGGGCCGCGAGGGACTTATCTTGCGTGTCGCCCTTGTCCTCTTGTTCTGACCGCCAGCTTCTGGCCGCGTTCATGCGCGGCGAAGAGGCGGCCTTCACACGCTTGGTGGAGCGGCATGCTTCGTTGGTGCTCGGCGTGGCGTGTCGAAAGCTGGGTGACGAGCACGCGGCAAATGATGTGGCCCAGGAGGTCTTCGCCATCCTGGCTCGTAGCGCTTCGAGACTGCTTTGCGCGGAGGCACTTCCAGCCTGGCTGCACCGGGTCACTCTGCATCGTGTCATGAAGCATGTCTCCCGGCGTCAGCGTGAACGCGTGCAGCTGGACCGTTTCCTCGTGACTCAAGAAACGCTTCCGGACGAGGGCGATGCCTTTGAAGACCTCATGCCGCAGCTTGATGAAGCCCTGGACTCCCTCTCCGGGCCAGAGCGCCGCCTGCTGCTGCTGCGCTATCACGAGCGACTTAGCTTCGCTGAGATGGCGGAGCGTCTGCACCTTTCCGAAGCAGCCCTGAGAAAGCAGGCATCAAGGGCCGTGGACCGGCTGCGTGCCTGGTTTGCCAGGCGCGGACATTCATGCAGCGCCGCAGGCGTGCTGGCAGCACTGGGTGCCGCGATGGCGCCCACGAGCGCGGTCTCCGCTGCCGGACTGGCCGCAGCTGCGCTGGCTTCCACGACTCTCATCACCACGGGCACCCTGGCCCTCACTTCTTTCATCACCATGAGCACGACGAAAGCCATCACCCTCACTGCCGCAGCCACCTTTGTCCTGATGGGGGTTCCGGTAGTTCTTGAACATCAGGCAGGCAACGCCCTGGAGACTCGACTGGCTCTGGCGGAGTCCAGCGCCAAAGCAGCGGAGCAAGAGCATGCCGAAGCCATGAAGCGCGAGGCCAAAAAACAGCGCGATCTGGAATCCCGCCTTGCGGCGATGAAGCAAGGCCTTGCCGCAGCGGCAACTTCCACCAGCGCCCTCACGCCAGTGCAAACCGCTCCCGGCCCGGTGACTCCCCTCAGTGAGCAGGAGATGGAGGCGAAAATGAGGAAGTTTGGCACCCTGGCGCTCGGGCATTTTGACGCCATGAAAGTGCAGCGCATCTCGGCCTCGCTCGGGCTGACACCGGCGCAGGAGCAGGCTTACAAGCAGTTCATACAGAAGCAGACCCAGATCATTTTGGATTCCAAACTGGAAGTCGGGTCCCAGGCCTGGAAGGACCGGCGGGTGGCGGCTAAGCGGGAGGAGGAGACGTTCATTGCCTCCCTGATCGGCCCGGCGAAGGCTGCCCAGTTCTCCATGCTGCTGCAGCGCCGGGAACAGGATCAAATCGAGCAGGCATCGTATAAAGCGCTGCATCGTTTCACCGCCGCGCTGGAGTTGTCGGACGAGCAAAAGGATGCCCTCTTCCAGCATTTCAGTCACCAGGCGGCGCAGAACACCGGTGTTCACACCCAGCGCAGCCTGAACCTGACGCTGGCGGCTGACGTTAGCGATCTGCCGTCAGTGAATGATGACACTGCGGCTCAAGCCGTGCTGACTCCAGAGCAGATGAAAGTGTGGAAGCAGTTTCGCCAGAGCGAGGAGCAGTTTCATCAGTCCATCACCAGTCAAACCCTGGAGATCATCCAGGTCATAGCAGGGGCGGCTGAGACCAAGACTCGGTC
>PJQF01000388.1_pt1 | contig 11121 bp, 9 predicted proteins | sample 1503741 | NCBI WGS metagenome assembly PJQF01 (sample SAMN07775949, study PRJNA414020) | Biofilm metagenome, whole genome shotgun sequencing project. | isolation source: biomolecule (vanillin) treated reverse osmosis membrane biofilm | place: India: Nagpur | collected 2017-03-21 | reverse complement strand
GGAAATCCCGGCAAGGCCCAGCGTGACTACATGTACTCGCAGCTCGCGCAGCACATCATCCGCACCAAGAAGCCGAACTTCCTCGCCCTGCATCTCGTGAGCCTCGATAGCTTCGAGCATGCGCATGGCCGTCAGGTTCCCGAGGCCTACTGGGCTGCGAATGACTCCGACAACCGCGTGGCCGACCTCGTCCGGGCCACGGAAGAGGCGGGCATCCGTGAAAAGACCACCTTCGTCATCACCACGGATCACGGCTTCATCACCTACGACAAGCTCATCAATCCGAATGTGGTCCTGAAGCAGGATGGCCTAACTAAAACCGTGCTTGGAAAGACGCTGGACAAATCCTCCAAAGTCTTCGCCATGGCCGAGGGCGGCGCATGCTTCGTCTATGTTTTGGATCAGGCCAACCGTGACAGCATCCTGGCGGACATCACGCCCAAGCTCGCCGCCATCGAGGGCGTGGAGTCCATCGTGGAGCGGAAGGACTTCAAGAGTGTCGTCGGCCACCTGCTTTCCGAGGAAGACCCTCGCGAGCCGGACCTCTTCCTGTCCGCCAAAGTTGGTTATAACTTCACGGACTCTCTCGCGGAAAGCGCCGTGATCACGAAGGTGGAGGTCGCCAAAGGTTCCCACGGCTACCTGCAGACGCATCCAGACATGGGCGGCTGTTTTGTCATCAGCGGTGCCGGTGTGAAGACCGGCGGCAGCGTCATCGAGAAGATTGACAATCGCGATGTTGCCCCGACCATGGCGAAGCTGCTCGGCGTGACGATTCCTGGGGTGGAAGGACGCGTGCTCGAGGAAGCGCTCAAGTAAGCAAGCCGCCGAGCGCGGCATACCCAACCAGAGGAGAGGCAGAGAGACGAGACATGGCCGAGACCCTAGAGACCCAGCGTGTAGACAAATGGCTGCACCACATCCGCGTTTTCAAAACCCGCAGCCTGGCCACCCAGGCGTGCAATAAGGCGAATGTCACCCTCGACGGCCAGGTGATCAAACCCAGCCGTGACCTGCGCCCCGGAGACGTGCTGGAAGTTGTGCGCGGAGACCTGCGCCTGCGCATCAAGGTGCTCGGCTTTCCGCCCCAGCGCCTTGGCGCCCCTCGCGTGCCAGATTTTTGTGAAAACCAGACCCCGGAGGAGTGGATCATCAAGGCCGGGGAACTGCGCCGCCAGCGGGAGCTGGAAACCCCCAGGGAGCACGAGACTGTGGCCAAGCCTAATAAGCAGCAACTCAGGCAGTTGCGTGAATGGTGGGCCCAGGAGCACGCCTGACCGGGGGAAAAACACCTTGCCGCAGGGGGTAAAGCGTGTTCTCTGGCTCTTCACTACCCACCCTACCTACCAACTCACACATGAGCGACCGTCGCATCGTCATCACAGGCATCGGAGTCGTTTCCCCCCTGGGAAACAACAAAGATGACTTCTGGAAAAACCTCGTGGCCGGCAAGAGCGGCATCCGGCGCATCCAGAGCATGGACACGGAGAAGTATGAGTGCAAAATCGCCGGCGAAGTGGTGGATTTCGATCCCACCCCCTTCTTCAACAACCACAAGGAAGCCCGCCGCGCCGACCGCTTCTTCCAGCTCGCCATGGCCGCCTCCAAGATGGCCTTCAAGGACAGCGGCCTGAACCAGGACAGCCTCGACCCCTGGCGCGTCGGCGTCATGGTCGGCTCTGGCATCGGCGGTCTGAGCACCATCGAGACCCAGTATGAGATCCTTCTGAACAAGGGCCCGAACCGCGTCTCCCCCTTCCTGATCCCCATGATGATCACGAACATCGCCTCCGGCATGATCGCGACCGACTTCGGCTTCATGGGCCCGAACATGTGCATCACCACCGCCTGCGCCACGTCCAACAACAACATTGGCGAGGCCTGGCGCATCATGAAATTTGGTGATGCTGATATCATGATCGCCGGTGGTGCAGAGGCCAGCATCCGTCCCTGTGGCCTGTCCGGTTTCGGGAACATGAAAGCCCTCTCCATGCGCAATGACGAGCCTGAGCGCGCCTCCCGTCCGTGGGACGTCGGCCGCGATGGTTTCGTCATGGGGGAAGGTGCCGGTGTTGTCGTGCTGGAAGAGTATGAGCACGCCAAGAAGCGCGGTGCCACCATCTATGCCGAGCTTGCCGGCTACGGCGTCACGGCCGATGCCTACCACCTCACCGCCCCGCATCCGGAAGGTCTCGGCGCCTCCAAGTGCATGGACATGGCCCTGCGCCATGCCAAGATGAACGCGAACGAGGTCAGCTATGTGAACGCCCACGCCACCTCCACTCCAGTGGGTGACCTTTGTGAGCTCCGCGCCATCAAGCGCACCTTCGGCGAATACGCCCAGAAGGGCCTCCTCGTCTCCGGCACGAAGTCCATGACTGGTCACCTTCTCGGTGCCGCCGGTGGCATCGAGCTGGCCGCCAGCATCCTCGCCATCCGCGACCAGATCGTCCCCCCGACCATCAACGTCGAAAACCTCGATCCCGAGGTCGATGTCGACATCGTCGCCAACGTCGCCCGCCCGGCTAAAGTCACCGCCTCCCTCAGCAACAGCTTCGGCTTCGGCGGTCACAACAGCTCCGTGCTGGTGAAGAAGGTGGACTAAGGTCCGCTCAAGCTTCCCTCCATGATCTTCAAAAGGAGACGCCCCAAGCGTCTCCTTTTGCTTTTCATCCAGTTCTCGACATCCGGACTCTGATGAATACCTTGAAAGCATGACCATCGCACTGCCCCCAGCGCTCTCACAGCTTGTGGAGCGTTTCATGCACACCGGCCGCTACGCCGATGAGGGTGAGGTCGTGCGTGAAGCTTTGCGAGTTCTTGAGCACCAAGAATTCGACGAATCTCCGGCTCTTGAGGCGGCCATCCTCGAGGGAGTGCGTTCGGAGCATGTCCCATACAATGCCTCCATTCTTGACCGGGTTCGTCAGAACGCCCATGCGCAGGCATGAGCCTCGAGATCTTCATCTCCCGTCGCGCTGAGCAGGACATGACCCTGCAGTACCGCTGGTATCTTGAGAATGCGGGACTGGATGTTGCTGAGCGCTACTTGCGCGCTGTGGACGAGACGATTCGAAGCGTCGCGGGTCGTCCTGACTTTGGCATTCGCCGTCATTTCCAAGCTCCAGAGCTGGCCAACATTCGAAGCATCCAGGTTCGCAAGCCCTTCGACCGCCATTTGCTCTTCTACTGGGATGGCAGCGTGCTCCGAGTCGAACGCATCATGCACGGAGCACGGGACCTGCCTAACCGATTGCTCGAAGAGCCTGGGGAATAGATAGCCTCTGATGGCTCATTAGTCTAAATTAGTGTCCATTAGTGGTTAAAAGTTCTGTTTCCAAGGCTTACTCCGCCTTCTTCCCCGCACCCTTGCCTTTGGCCTTGTTACCACCCTTGGCGCGGTTCGGTTTCACGACGTCGTCTGGCAGCGGACCCGCCATGGGAGCCGTCTCAAAGAACGCGCCATCATTCTCCACGCGCGGATCTTTCGTGCGCTTCAGCTCGGTCATGAGGCGCTCGCGCATCTGGTCGCGGATCGTCGCATACTCAGGATCATCGGCCACGTTCTTCACCTCAAAGGGATCCTTGCCGATCACATACAACTCCTCACGCGGGCGCTGCGCAAAAGCCCAGTCAAAGTGCTGCTTCCATTGCGGGTTGGCGTGTTCGCCGATCAGCCAGGCCTTCGTGGGGCTGCTGTCCATGTCCGCGAAGCTGATGTGCGTATTGTTGGTTAGGTTGTCCGCATCTGCATCAAGCTGGCCCGCATCACCCATGGGCATGCGGTCAGGCTTGAAGTTGTGAATATACAGATACTCCGGCGTGCGCAGCGCGCGCTGAGGGTAGGGGAGATAGCCTTCACGGGCGGATTCCACATGGCGCTCGCGCCCCGTGATCACAAAATGACGCTCAGTATCCACCTGGCCGCTCTTGTCGCTCTGCAGCACCTTCATGAGACTGCGGCCCGTCATCACCTCAGGCGGTGTCACGCCACCCGCCTCCAGGAAAGTTGGCGCCAGATCCATCAGGTTCACAAAATCATCCACCACGCGGCCACCCTTCGTGCCTGCACCGCGCACCGCCAGGGTCACATGCGTGCCGAAATCGTAAAGATTGCACTTCCCATGCGGGAAGCCCGGTGCGCCGTGATCACCACTCACCACCACGAGCGTGTTGTCCAGCTCACCCATGGCTTCCAGCTTCTTCAGCATCACACCGATGCAGGCATCAAAGGCCATGATCTCGCCAAAGTAACTCGCCAGGTCCTCACGCACCTCAGGCACATCCGGCAGGAAGGCCGGGAGCTTGCCCTTGAGCTGCTCAGGATCCAGGCCCCACAACTTTGCGCCGCTGCCCTTCACCCATTTGCGATGCACGTTTGTCGGCCCATACCAGAAGCAGAAAGGTTGACCCTCTTTGCGATCCGCGATGAAGGCATCAAAGTTGCCCGCCACCTCATCGTAGAGCTCCTGCTTCGCGGCTTCCACGCCCTTGCCTTCACCCACCATCTTCGTCACGTTCTCGGAGAAGTCATTCACCCGGCGGCCCGCCTTTTCATAGGCATGCGCCTGCTGGCCATAGGGCGCGTCGGCAGGCGATCCGGGCGACCACACTTTGTATGCTTTGCCGATGAGATAACCCGAGTCTTTGAGCAAAAGTGGATAGGCCGGAATGTTCATGTCCCACTTCGCCCCTTGCAGGATCGCCGCGCGGCCCGTGCGCCAGAAGTATTGTCCGGAGAGCAGTGAGCTGCGGCACGGTGTGCATGACGGAGCGCAAACATGCGCGTTCTTGAAAAGCACACCTTCCTTGGCGATGCGGTCGATGTTCGGTGTCTTGATCAGATCATTGACCGTGCCCTTGCCATCCAGCTGCTGGTAGATGCTGGCATAGCGCCCCATGTCATCCGCGAAGCAAAACAGGATGTTCGGCCGCTTCGCATCGGCAGCCGTGGCAGACATGCCGGGCATCAGAAGGGCAAATCCAAGGGTAAGAAAGGAGAGTAGACGCATGGTGATGCCCCTGAACGAAGGGCAGGCAGGCAGACTTGCAGCCAGTCGATCTTCGCGGCAGCATGGCAGCCATGATCGATGACTTCGAAGTGCTCCAAAAGATCGCCGAAAGCGATCGCGGAGCCATCTATCAGGCCCGGGACCTGAGAGATGGCCGGATCATCGCTCTGAAAAAGTTTGCGGATCCCGCGCGCCTTCCAGCCTGGGAGCGCGAGGCCCATGCGCTCAGCACCATTCGCGGAGACAATGTCGTCAAACTCATGGAGAGCGGCAAGCTCCCCCACGGTGCCTACCTCGCGCTCGAATGGCTCGAAGGAGAATCTTTGGATGCTCGTGCAACTCGCGAACCCCTCTCCGTCGCCGAATTCGCCCGCCTCACCTCCCAGGCCCTGGATGCCCTGCAGTGCGTTCATCGCGCCGGATTCCTTCACCGTGATGTGAAGCCTGCGAACCTCCAGCAAGGCGGTGACGGCACCTGGACTCTTATCGACTTTGGTGAGGCCCGTTCCCTGGGCGACTGTTCCCACCAGCCGCTCGTCGGTTCCATCCACTGCATGGCCCCCGAGCAGTTTGAGTCGGGGAACCTCGATGAGCGCACCGATCTCTATGCCCTTGGCTGCACCCTCTTCTTCGCCCTCACCAGCCGCTTCGCCCACGGCGGGGAGACCACGCCCGAGGTGATCACCAGCCACCTTTACCCCGAGGCCTCCGGACTTGCCCAGGCCCGCCCTGATCTCCCCACCTCCCTCGTAAGATGGGTGGAGAAACTCATGACCCGCCAGCCTGATCAGCGTCCTCGGACCTGCCAGGAGGCTCTGGGCTCACTTTCCGCCTGATTTTCCACTTCTGGGTGCCTTTGGAATGACTTCCCGCAGTTGACACCCCGCTACGACTCGCTAGCATCTCCCTTCGCTCTACGAGCATGGCGAGGTAGCAAAGTGGTAATGCACTGGTCTGCAAAACCGGTATGCGCGGGTTCAATTCCCGCCCTCGCCTCCACTTTCAGGCGCCCAGTAAGGTATTGGGTTTTCCGCCATTAGAACCTCTCGCTGTGCTTGAGGACTGCCTCACGATAAGCCGTTGGACTCTGGCCCACCCGGGCACCGAATTGCTCGGCGAAGCTGCTGCCATCCACGAACCCGCAGCGGAGTGCGATCTGCGCGGCCGATAGATTGGTCTCTTCCAGGAGCTTCATGCCGGCGGCGACTCGCGTCTTCATGAGAAACTCCTGCGGACTGAATCCGAACGCCTGCTGAAACCGGCGCTGGAAGTGCCGCATGGAGAGGCCGCATTTGCGAGCGACCTCGGCCAGCAGCACTGGCATGGCGTAGTCCCGGCGGATGATCTCCACCGCCTGGGCCACGCTCTGGAGCATGGGCAGCTTCATTTCATGCTCGGCGGCGGGCCGCACCACGCCGGCTGTTCCGCAGATGCGCCCTTTGCTGTCCTTGAGGGGCAGCTTGCTGACAAACACCCAGTCCGGGCTGCCTTGCTTGTCAAACCACAGCTCCACACGCTCAATGCAGCTCTCCTTGCCGGACAGCAGACGCTCGTCGTCACGCACATAGCCGGAGGCCATCTGATGCGGTGCCACATCAAAATCAGTTAGGCCGAGAATCTCCCTCTCATGGCGCAATTGGTGGTGCTGGAGGAAGCTGCGGCTCACCAGCATGAACCGCCCCCTGGCGTCCTTGCAGTAAAAGCAGACGCCGGGAAGATGGTCAAACAGCGCATGAAAATGAGCTGCCGGGTGCAGGTCTCCCAGCCAGGCTGACCGCTCTCTTTCCAGCTTCCTGGAGGGAGATCGCGAGCCTGAGCGGCTTGCTGATTTTGGCGCATTTGGCATAGGCTTTGTCGTCACGCTGGGGTTTTAGTCCTGTTATCAATGGCCTGTCAACGGCAGCCATGCCGCCACCCCAGGAATACCAACCCCATCCGAACCCAGCCCATGTCCGCTCAGTTCCCCAACATTCCCCGCATCGCCTACGAAGGCGCGCAGTCGAAGAATCCTTTCGCCTTCAAGCACTACAATCCTGACGAGATTGTCGAAGGCAAGTCCATGCGTGACCACCTGCGCTTCTCCATGGTCTACTGGCACACCATGTGTGGTCAGGGCGCGGACATGTTTGGTGCTCCGACGGCCATCCGTCCATGGGATGAGGGGAAGAGCGGCCTCGATCAGGCCAAGGCACGCGTGCCTGTGTTCTTCGAGATGGCTGAGAAGCTTCAGATGCCCTACTGGGCCTTCCACGATCGCGACATCGCCCCTCATGGCAAGACGCTTCGCGAGTCGAACGAGTGGCTCGACACCATCGTCGCCCTCTGCAAGGAGCAGCAGAAGCGCACTGGCATCAAGCTTCTCTGGGGCACGGCCCAGCTCTTTGTTCATCCCCGCTTCATGCACGGCGCCGCCACCTCACCGAATGCTGAAGTCTTCGCCTTTGCGGCTGCGCAGGTGAAGAAGGCCCTCGAAGTCACCCACGAGCTGGGTGGTGAAGGCTACACCTTCTGGGGCGGTCGTGAAGGTTACATGACCCTCTGGAACACGGACATGAAGCGCGAGCTCGACCACCTGGCCAAGTTCCTCCACATGGCTGTGGACTACGCGAAGCAGATCGGTTTCAAGGGCCAGTTCTACATCGAGCCGAAGCCCAAAGAACCTACCAAGCATCAGTATGACAGCGATGCTGCGGCTTGCTTGAACTTCCTCCGTGAGTACAACCTGCTCCCTTACTTCAAGCTCAACCTGGAGACCAACCACGCCACACTCGCAGGACACTCCATGCAGCACGAGATGGAAGTCGCAGGCGCGGCCGGTGCGCTCGGTTCTCTGGATGCGAACACGGGCGACCTCCTCCTCGGCTGGGATACTGACCAGTTCCTGACCGACACACCGGTCGCTACCCAGATGATGCTTTCCGCCCTGAAGTATGGCGGTTTCACCACCGGTGGTGTGAACTTCGACGCCAAGGTGCGTCGCGAGAGCATTGATCCAGAGGATCTCTTCTTCGCCCACATCGGTGGGATGGATGCCTTCGCACGCGGTCTCAAGAATGCCGCCGCGATCCGCGCGGATGGTCGCATCGACCAGTTCTTGAAGCAGCGCTACGCTTCCTGGGACACCGGTCTCGGGGCTCGCATTGAAGCCGGCCAGGAGTCCTTTGCTTCTCTGGAAGCCTTCGCCCTGGAGAAGGGTGAGGCTGCGCCGAACATCAGCGGCCGCCAGGAATACCTGGAGAACATCGTCAACGAGCTCACCTGATAGGCGGCTCATCAGAACCAAGCCCAGCCTGGATGAATCCTGGCTGGGCTTTTGCATGCATTGTTTGGTTAGACCGGCTCTCGAGAAGAGCGTCATTCTGAAGCGACTGGCATCACGGACTCAGGCAGACCGAAAGCCATGACGTCTGCTGGGCAGGCCTTCCGTCATCAAACCTTCTCCACCCTCACCGCACTGTGCTTGTAGCTCGGCTGTCGGCTGTGGGGGTCGAACGAGGCATGCGTGAGCTGGTTCACGCGGTTGTCATGCATGGGGAGGAAGACCTCGCCGGGATTCACACAGGCGGTGAGGCGGGCCTTGGCGGTGAGTTCAGCGCGTGGCGAGATGACCTTCACGGTCATGCCATCGCAGATCTTCAGCCTTTCGGCATCCTGCAGGTTGAGGTCCAGCATGAGCTCGTCCGGGATCATCTTCGCGAGCACCGCTGATTTGCCGGTGCGTGTTTCCGTGTGCCACTGCGCGCTGGTGCCGCGACCGGTGATCAGGACGAGTGGATAGTCGGCCCGTGCCTGGTCCGGGATTTCGGCCGGTGGGTCGAAGACAAACTTCGCCTTTTTGTCCAGGGTGTAGAACTTCCCATCCGCAAAGAGCCGGCGCTGCTTGGAAGTCGTGATATCAAATTTGCTGGCCTGCTCGCGATTGAGCGGCCACTGCACACCACCGCTTTTGCGCAGCATCTCATATCCGTTGATGCCGGTGATGTCACACGGCTGGTTTTCCGAGCAGCGCTGCAGCACACGGAAGACGGCCTCAGGACTGGTCCAGCCACGGAAGAGATCATCGCAGCCCCAGTAGTGAGTGATGAGGCGGAAGATGTGGAAGTCCGCAAGGGCCTGCCCCGGAGCACGGCGCACCTTAGGACTGTAGCCAATACGGCGCTCGCTATTGATAAAGCAGCCTTCCTTTTCGCCCCAGCCTGCGGCGGGCAGGACGAGATGCGCGCGTTTCGCGGTCTCTGTGCTGCAGTACATGTCCTGCACCACGATGAAGTCGAGCTTGTCGAGAATGCGATTGAAGCGGCTCTGATCGATCCATGAATGGCTCGGGTTCGTGGCGACAAACCAGATGGCCTTGATCTTCCCGTCATCCGCGCCCTGCACGATCTGGTCATAGGCCAGACTTGGCTGGTCGGGGATGTGATTCACTGGGATGCCGGTGGCAGCTGCAATTTTCTCGCGGTGGGCCTGATTTCGGAAATCATGACCACCAAGCAGGTTCGTGGTGTTGGAGAACAAGCGCGAGCCCATGGCATTGCACTGGCCGGTGATGGAGTTCGCTCCAGTGCCCGGCCTGCCGATGTTTCCGGTCATCAAGGCCAGATTGATGATGGCCTGGGCGGTGCGCGTGGCCTGATGACTCTGGTTCACGCCCATGGTCCACCAGAAGGACACACGTGGCGTGCCTTTTATGATGGTTTGCGCGAACTTGTGCAGGCCCTCCATACTGATGCCGGTCTCGGTGGCCACACGTTCAGGGGTATAGTCAGCGGCGAACTTCGCAAACTCCTCGTAGTTGTTGGTGTGCTCGCTGATGAAATTTTGGTTAACTCCACCTTCGCGGATGATGAGATGGGCGATGCCATAGAGCAGGGTGAGGTCGCTCTTCGGCCTGATGGCGTAGTGCTGCGTGGCAGCCATCGCGGTCTCTGTCTTGCGCGGATCCACCACGATGATCTCGGGATGGCGCTCATTGCTCAGCACGCGCTGCCACATGATCGGATGCGCGATGCATGGATTGGCGCCGATGAAGACCAGCACATCACTTTCCTCAAAGTCCGCATAGGTGAAGGGCGGCGCATCGAAGCCGAAGCTCTCCTTGTAGGCAGCCACAGCGGTGGCCATGCACTGGCGTGTGTTACCATCCCCATGCAGCATTCCCATCCCAAACTTGGCGAGCGCGCCGAGAAAGGCCATTTCCTCAAACATGATCTGGCCGGTGCTCAGAAACGCCGCAGCCTCACGACCATGAGTGTCGAGGATGCTCTTCATCTTCTCGCAGAAGTACCTCAGCGCCACGTCCCACTGCACCGGCGTTCCATGCAGCAATGGCATGGTGGCACGGTCGGGTGCATCCAGCACTGCCAGAGCTTCCCAGCCTTTGGGACAGGCTGTTCCAAGGTTCACCGGATAGTCAGGATCCGGCGTGAGGTTGATCGCCTCACCATCCTTGAGATGCAGCTTCAATCCACAGCCCGTGGAGCAGAATCCGCAGATGGCTTTCGTCGTCGCATCTGGCAGCAGGCGTGATGGAACCTGGCCGAGTCCGAACCTGGCGGGCTCGCGCACAAGGTCAGCGGTGAGCGGGCCGTCCCACTCGCGAAAGGTCATGGCAGGTGCTGTTATCATAGTGGGAATGATTGAGAGCACGCTTTGGAATGACCAATGTCCAAGAACCAATCACCAAGGAATGACCAAGGCGCCTTCACGGTAGAGGCAGGGCATCGAAACTTGGGAACTGGGATTTCCTTGGTCATTGGGAAGCTTGGGATTTGCTCATTGGATGCCCGGGCCTTGGGTTCAGTTGCCTGGCATCTTCGAGCCTGCCGCGGCAGTGAAGAAGTAGAGGCGCTCAATCAACTGGCTCCCAAACGTCAGAAGCGTGGAGAAGACGATCATCCAGGGGGCAGATGCGCCTCCAGCGATCATCACCGGAATGAGCAAGCCGGTCATGATGAGGCTGAAGCCGCGCAGCTCGATGTGGTGTGAGAGATGCCTTTCCATCACGCGTGCCGACCTGTGCCACGGACTCGCCTCGTCTGCCAGGGCCTCACGGTATCGGGAGATCTCCCATAGGGAGAGCGTCCAGCGCAGCAGCACGTTGATGCCCATG
>PJQF01000387.1_pt1 | contig 11156 bp, 3 predicted proteins | sample 1503741 | NCBI WGS metagenome assembly PJQF01 (sample SAMN07775949, study PRJNA414020) | Biofilm metagenome, whole genome shotgun sequencing project. | isolation source: biomolecule (vanillin) treated reverse osmosis membrane biofilm | place: India: Nagpur | collected 2017-03-21 | reverse complement strand
TGAAGGCGGCAGCGTGTTGTTTGGCAAACCTCAAGCTGACAGCAACGGTGATTGGCAACTGCAACTGATTCAGGACATCTACTCCACCTCGACGCCACTGGCCCTGGCGGAATTCAATGCCAACGGTGGTCAGGTGTCTGGCTGGACAGCAGTTATCCTGACCATGAGCAAGACATAAACCAGTCTGGTCGCACGGTAGCTGGTGACGCGCGAAGCACAATGACTCAGCGTGCGATACCAGCGACCAAGCGCCCATTTCACGGGGCTAAATCGGTCTGAACAGCAGCGTATTGCCAGAATGGGCTTACGTAACAATTACCCTCGCTCAAAAAGAGAGTGCCAGCCTGTGTAAACCACATCGAGTTCAACCGGGTGATGCAGTTTTTTACATCGCCCATCACCTCGCCCTACGCGCGCTGGCTCATCCCCGCTATACTTCCCGGCTTTTCCTGAATAAATGCCAATAGGGTCCCGCCGCGCATGGATAAGACCTACCAGCCGCACGCCATTGAAACTTCCTGGTACAACACCTGGGAGTCCGAGAACTATTTCGCCCCGCAAGGCGCGGGCGAGTCCTACACCATCATGATTCCGCCACCGAACGTCACTGGCAGCCTGCACATGGGCCATGGCTTCAACAATGCGATCATGGATGCGTTGATCCGTTTCCGCCGCATGCAGGGCCGCAACACCCTGTGGCAACCGGGCACCGACCACGCCGGTATCGCCACGCAGATGCTGGTGGAACGCCAACTCGAGGCCACCGGCCAGAACCGTCACGACCTGGGTCGCGAGAAATTCCTGGAAAAGATCTGGGAATGGAAAGACCAGTCCGGCGGCAATATCAGCCGTCAGATCCGTCGCCTGGGTTCGTCCGTCGACTGGAGCCGCGAGCGCTTCACCATGGACGACGGCCTGTCGGAATCCGTGAAAGAAGCCTTCGTACGCCTGCACGAAGACGGCCTGATCTACCGTGGCAAGCGCCTGGTCAACTGGGACACCAAGTTGCACACGGCGATTTCCGACCTCGAAGTGGAAAACCACGACGAGAAAGGCTTCCTGTGGAACCTCAAGTACCCGCTGGCCGACGGCGCCAAGACCGCTGAAGGCAACGACTACCTGATCGTCGCCACCACCCGTCCGGAAACCATGCTCGGCGACGCCGCCGTCGCAGTTAACCCGAACGACGAGCGCTACCAGGCGCTGATCGGCAAGTTCGTCGAGCTGCCGTTGGTGGGTCGCCGTATCCCGATCATCGCAGACGACTACTGTGACCCTGAATTCGGCACCGGCTGCGTGAAAATCACCCCGGCCCACGATTTCAACGACTACGAAGTCGGCAAGCGCCACAACCTGCCGCTGTTGAACATCTTCGACAAAAACGCCGCCGTATTGCCGGCCTGTCAGGTGTTCAATCTGGACGGCACGCTGAACGACAGCATCGACGGCAAGATCCCGGCCGAATACGCCGGCCTCGACCGTTTCGAAGCGCGCAAGCAGATCGTGGCCGCCTTTGACGCTGCCGGCTTGCTGGTGAGCGTTGACGACCACGGCCTCAAAGTGCCGAAGGGCGACCGTTCCGGCACCATCATCGAGCCGTGGCTGACCGACCAGTGGTACGTGTCCACCAAACCATTGGCCGAGCCTGCGATTGCTGCCGTGGAAGACGGCCGCATTCAGTTCGTGCCCAAACAGTACGAAAACATGTACTTCTCGTGGATGCGCGACATCCAGGACTGGTGCATCAGCCGTCAGCTGTGGTGGGGCCACCGCATTCCGGCCTGGTACGACGAGTCGGGCAAAGTCTATGTAGGCCGCGACGAAGCCGAAGTGCGCGCCAAGCACAACCTCGGCCCGGACGTTGCGCTGCAACAGGACAACGACGTACTGGACACCTGGTTCAGCTCCGGCCTGTGGACCTTCTCCACCCTGGGCTGGCCGCAGCAGACCGAGTTCCTGAAGAAATTCCACTCCACCGACGTGCTGGTGACCGGCTTCGACATCATTTTCTTCTGGGTTGCCCGGATGATCATGCTGACCATGCACCTGGTAAAGAACGAGGACGGCACCCCGCAGGTACCGTTCAAGACCGTGTACGTACACGGCCTGGTGCGGGATGGCCAGGGCCAGAAGATGTCCAAGTCCAAGGGTAACGTCCTGGACCCTCTGGACATCATCGACGGCATCGACCTGGAAACCCTGGTGCAGAAGCGCACCTCGGGCCTGATGCAGCCAAAACTGGCGAAGAAGATCGAGAAGCAGACCCGCGACGAGTTCGCCGACGGCATTGCCAGCTACGGCACCGACGCCCTGCGTTTCACCTTCTGCTCGTTGGCGTCCACCGGTCGCGACATCAAGTTCGACATGGGCCGCGTCGAAGGCTATCGCAACTTCTGCAACAAGATCTGGAACGCCGCGCGTTACGTGCTGGATAAAGGCGAAGACTGCGGCCAGAACGGCGAAGCAGTTGAGCTGAGCCTGGCGGATCGCTGGATCATCTCGCAGTTGCAGCGCACCGAAGCCGAAGTAACCCGCCAACTTGACCAGTTCCGTTTCGACCTGGCCGCACAGGCCTTGTACGAGTTCATTTGGAACCAGTATTGCGACTGGTACCTGGAACTGTCCAAGCCCGTGCTGTGGGACGAAAACTCGCCGATCGAGCGCCAACGGGGCACCCGTCGCACCTTGGTACGCGTACTGGAAGTGGCACTGCGCCTGGCGCACCCGTTCATGCCGTTCATCACCGAAGAGATCTGGCAGCGCATCGCGCCGCTGGCCGGTATCGAAGGCAAAACCATCATGCTGCAACCTTGGCCGGTGGCCAATGAAGCGCGCATCGATGAGGCGGCCGAAAGCGATATCGAATGGCTCAAGACCCTGATGATGGGCACGCGTAACATCCGTGCCGAGATGAACATCGGGCCGGGCAAGCCGTTGGCAGTGTTTGTGAAGAACGCCAGCAGCGAAGATCAGCGTCGCCTCAGCGAGAACGACGCACTGCTCAAGAAGCTGGCGAAGCTGGAGTCGATCACGGTATTGGCTGACGGCGCCGAAGCACCGCTGTCCGCGACCGCGCTGGTCGGCGAGATGGAAGTGCTGGTGCCGATGGCCGGCCTGATCGACAAAGGCGCGGAATTGGCCCGTCTCGATAAGGAAATCCTGCGCCTGCAAGGCGAAGTGCAGCGAGTGGGCGGCAAGCTGTCCAACGCGGCGTTCGTCGACAAGGCGCCGGCGGAGGTGATCGATAAGGAGCGCGCCAAGTTGGCTGAAGCTGAACAGGCTCAGGGCAAGTTGGCGGAGCAACGCAGTCGGATTGCCAGCTTGTAAGTCAATGCTGGAATAAAAAGAGAGACCTTCGGGTCTCTTTTTTTTGCGCAAAATTAACTGATCTAACTATGGAGACACTTAAGCGCGAAAAGTTATAAAAAACTGTGAACATTGACAGTATCAACCCACTGGAAAGCGGCATTACTCTGAAACAAAGCTCTCTGCCGTGCATCATTTTGAGCACGGAGGCAGCCTACTTTTTAAGGAGTTTCCAGATGGCTAATTCGACAGCTGTTGAACAACGTATCGTTGACGAAGGTAGCCCGAATATTCATGGGGTCGACCCCTTTTCGGGCGCATTTTGCACATTTATCCCGATAGCTGAATTAGTTGGAAATAATGGGTTGGGCCCGACTTTGGATCTGAAGGTTTACCACACGTCGGGCCGCGGCACCCACTACCTCAAAAATTGTAGTATCCGATTTAACCATGCTTATTTTTACGAAAACCTTCTACCAACACTTTATCGCAAGAATTTCGGCAAAATTTACTTAGAGAACGGAGCCAGTTGGACATGGGACGGAAAAAGCGATATTGCCTTACCCCACGTCGTTATCAGCCGGGATAGCAAGCAACTTAAATTCACACATAAAAGTGGAAAACAAGAACGTCTTACCAAATTCCTAGCCCCCTCATCCAACCCGCGAATAGATGAAGGCTATTATCTTCCAACTACAATAAGTTCACCCTCTGGGCATAAAATTTACCTCCAATGGGATTTGATTAAAGAAACCAACTCACTCATAAACCTGTGGCTACCACGCCTACAGTCAGTATCCGACGAGTCAGGAACCCTATTGACCGTTGGTTACACCATGCTCGGCAGCAAAATGAAGGTCACTTTCGATGTATGGCCAGGAACCAACGACAATTACACGATGGATTTTCAATTTACCGAGGGCTTGTTGAGTACAGTACGGCAGAGCAACCAGATAGACACGACAGCGTTCGAGTACACCGGCTCTATCAGCAAAATAAAACACAGCAGCGGACTCACGGAGGCAATTAGTTATCAGAACGGCAAAGTTTCCAACCACCTTATTACCGACAACAACGCGACCATCATACAAAACAATCAATATATTTACACCACCTCAAAAGGCAACCAAATCACCTCAGTAACGGAGATAGGCAATAAAAAAACTGAATATCAGTTTTCGACCAACCGCCTACCGACAAAAGAAACAACTTGGGTAGATGGCTTATTATTGAAAACCGTTGAGTTAAGTAGAACCGTGAAAAACGGAGGGACTGTCCTCACGGGTGCCGCTAATGACCCCCTCCCAGACCGTATTGAAAGCACCACTAGCACGACCTACACCAACCCCGACCTGACCGCTCGCAAGGAAGTCGTCGTTATCACAATGGACACCTTAGGCAACATCATTTCAAAGACAGAAAACGGCGTAACAACGGAGTGGACTTATTATCGGGGAATGTTGGAAGAAGACATACTCGTCAAAACAGAAAGAGTTAACACTCCCACAACGCCTTTGAGTGTTATTGCGGCCATAGGTGATTACGCAAACCCTATCGGCTGGGGATTCCAGCTGTTCGGTAAAGCCGGGTTGACCTGGGGTACACGTGAGCTGCGCCAAAAGGTTATTTCGCCTTACGTCACCAGTAACGGTCAACAGACCTTCAACCTCCCGGTGGCCATTCGTTGCCCTGGCGACCCAAATTACTTCAAGGTTCACGTCGAATCCGAAAAGGTCTATACCCTGAACAACGGCCAACGGACTGACTTGCAGTGGACCTTCTACAGTTACGATGGGCTGCCGGTCAAAGACGCCCTGGTAAAAGGTCCAACCCTCAAACCTTCGAAAAAATTGACAATCTATAACCCGGTTGGGGATGCCAATGGCAGGCTCTCATCATGGGCGAACGGCAACATGGTGCTTGAAGAGAATACTTATGATACTGACATTAATTCACCTCACCATGGGCGGTTATTGAACAGCACGCAATCTATCCTTGACGCCGCCGGCAAGGTCGTTCCGGGCTCTGTAGTCAGTACTGCGATCGGCTACGGGCTTTCCAACAATCAACTCACTACAACCACTAATGTGACCGCGGGCACTGCACCTGCAGTCACCGGAACTCAAGTCATTCAAACGCTCACCGGCTTGCTTAAGTCCCACATTGATGCCCAAGACAATACGACCCTTTATGAATACGACGCGCAGCGCCGTATAATCCAACAAACCGTATATGACGGCGAGCCCGAGCTCAAAGGCACGACCACTTTCACCTACGTAGACGCTGGCACCGAAACTCAAGTAACGCGTACCAGCCCGTTCGGAGAACAAAGCAGAGACGTATTTGATACGTTGGGCCGCCCCATCCGAAACGAGTGGCTACACACTGATGGTTCATGGCTGAAGTTATACGAAATAACTTACGACGCCCAAGGTCGAGAGGCGTCCACGACACAATTCGACTACACCGCCAATAAAACGCAATTGCCCACGCAAACACGTAACTTCAGCTATGACCGCTGGGGGCAGCTCTCAGAAATCAAGTGGGCCGCGAGTGGTGAGACCGAGAATTTTTCGTACGACCCGGTCAACCGCAAGACCTCAACCTGGGTAGCACAAGGCAGTGAAACGGGCGGGCGCACCATACAGGTATTCGACGAACCCGGTGGAGAACAACGCCACGAGTCGTATCTTCATGCCAATGGTAAGTTCGTGAGCTCACAGACGTATCGCTACAACGCCCTGGGTCGTCTGACCACCGAGACTTCAAGCGAGGCATATGCGATTCACCGTAATTACGACGCTTTTGGTCGCGTAAGCCGTGTGGAAACCGCCGGTATCACAACGATTAATGACTTTCCTGCCCATATCCAAGCACCCGTAGCGACAGCTGCCAAGCTGGAATCCAGCGGCCAAACAGTTTCACTGGGCACCCAGACAGTAGATGGCCTGAGCCGCGTGACGGCTACCGTACTCGGCGGCACTAAAGTGAACTATGCCTATATCGGCAGCGGGAATTGGGGCAAAGCAGATACTCAACCCAGCGCAACGAACACCTCATCTACTCGCATTAAGCTGAGCAATGCTTGGGACGCGCAAACCCGTACCCTTACTGAAACCATTACCGGAGGCATTTACCGAGGTAGTGATTCAACTACCTCTCAAGCAAGATACGAATACTCCATTCAAGGCCTCTTACTGCGATCAACTGATGCGTTCGGTAACAGCACTCAATACACTTACGACACCCAAGGCCGTCTACTGAACAGCGCCAGCGCAACGCTGACCGTAGACTTTATATATGGCCCGCTAGGTAGACTGGAATCCGAAACATTGAATGATCTAACCCATGGTAAGACCATGACGACTGCGTACACTTACAACGCATCCGGTCAAGAAATTCAACGTCAATTCAATGCCACAGGTTTTCCACTCCTTACATTAAAAACAACGTATACCACCTCTTTAATCGCTGAAATGGAAATACTGCAAGATGCATCACTGTTGCGCAAGGAAGAGTACCGTTACGATTTCAGAGGGCAACTCGAAACCTATCTGTGCAGCGGCCCCCATAAACCCTCCACGCCTGACCGCTATGTGATTGACCGACAGGATTTTATATACGACATGGCCGGCAACCTGATTCAATGTACCGTGACAAGCAATGGCAGTACGTTTATCGATAAATACACATTTGGGGCTGCAGACCCCTGCCAACCTCAATCCACTACACTTCAGAGAGGTAAGACTCAACAAACTCATTCTTATAAATATGACAGCCTTGGTTATCTTATAAACAAAGACGGCTTCCCACTCACTTACAATATCCAGGGTCAATTAACCGTTCACAGTGACGCACAACAACGTTTCGACTACCATTACGACAACATTGGCCGACTCGCTGGGTGCTCAGGTACGAACCACTACGACCAGTACTATTATAAAGATGACTTCCAATACGCTCGGAAAGGTGTATTTAGCAGCAATGGAGTTTTTAGCTACCGCACTTCTATTTTGATGAACCAGAGCACTTCCTGCTTATTGCTGCAGCAGAGTATCAACCAAGACAGCAACATGCCAACAACAAGCCGCAGTTTCGAGGTAAAAGACATCAAAGGCTCGGTGATTGCCAGTTACGACCTGTCTACCAATTCAATTTCATACTTTGTTTACACGCCATACGGCTATCGCCCTCATACCATCGATCAGCGCTCGTGGGTTGGGTTTAACGGCCACCCCATGGACAGCGTTACCGGTAATTATCCTCTGGGGAACGGAGCGAGAGTCTACAATCCCGCGAAACAAAGCTTTGACGCTCCTGACCCTATCAGTCCGTTTGGTGCAGGTGGATCAAATCGATATCGGTATTGCAGCAACGACCCGGTCAATAAAAGTGACCCCTCTGGGTTCGCGGAGGTCTTGAACCAATACTCTGTCATTACCCACGCGCCAGCGATCGAAAACCCGGTTGTAGCCGCTGTGGGGATCGGCGTAATCGGTATCGCACTGGCACCCTTTACCGGCGGTGCTTCAATAGGGTGGACGGTAGCAGCGGTAGGTTTAGCTACTGTGTCCGCGGGCTTTGGTATCGCCTCTGCGGCACTACGAGAAAGTGACCCTGACCTCTCAGAAGCATTAGGTTGGGCTGCACTCGGGACCGGTCTGCTCGAAGCAGGCGCAGGCGCCGGGCTAGCTTTGCGCGCTGCAAGAGCAGGGGCAAAGGGGGCAGCCAGGGAAACCAGTCTCGCGTATCAACACAGCAGCATAGCCAAAGGCCAGATGGGCGTTGAAACGCTGACCGTTAAGACACGGAGTCTTGGTTTTCACAATGGACCCGCTTCATATGAGCTTTACAGCGGAGGTCCGAACGCTACTAAAGCGTATATTTACAGCCACGGAGCGTCGCGTGCCGAGAAGTTCCGATTCGCTCTTCCATCAGGAGTGGACCTTCATTTTTTAGCACCTAAAGGCGCGTCAATTGCGACAGATGATAGCCGATTGCTACAGCATCTTTCGGGAAGGCTGAATGGAAACTATATAAGCAAAGCACACAATTCACTTAACCCCAAATTAGCACCCGACTATATCTTGACCGAGTTCAAGCCTAAAGACATGGTAACCAACAATATTCTCAAAACGCCGCAAGACCTGGACAAAGTAATGAAACAATTAGCAGCGGCCCATAATATCGATATTATTCGCCCAAAGGGTCAGATACCGCTCAGCGAATTGATCACGTCACTTCAAGCGCAGAACTACAAAAAAATATACGGCTCGTTTTGCCGGGGTCCTATTCGGGATTTCGTTGGCGTCGCAGAAATCAAAAGAATAAGACATTCAAAATGGCGCATGTTCGTACTGGACATGGACGCCTCATTGGCTAATCGAGTTTAACCAAGCAACATCTCCTACTCACGATGGAGATCTCGCTAACACCGCGCTCCCGATGCACTCGGGAGCCGGCATCGGCCTGATACACGCCGCCACCAAGTTGAAAGTGCACCCCCTAAGGAAGGTCTGAAGTACCCACCGTTTTTTGATCCCCTCTTTGCGTGAGGTTCAAAAAGCGCTGATTCGGTCGAATCATTAGACCTTTCCACTTCTTAATTCATGATTTTCCTCTAAGTCGCGCTGTTTCAGGGCGATTAGCCCGCATTATAGGCGCACCTCTCCAGTATTCAACAATCGTTTTCGCACCATCCACAAGTTCGACAAGGCGAACAACGTCGTCTGCTGAGCACTGCTTTTCGTCAGACCACGAAAGCGCACTTTCGTATAGCCAAACTGGCGCTTGATCACCCGAAACGGATGCTCAACCTTGGCTCTGACTTGCGCTTTCGCATACTCAAACCCGCGTAGCACACTGCCGATCACTATGTCTTTGCCATGCTCTTTGTACGAGCTTGGCCGTGCAGCAAGTGGACGGCAAGCTGTCCAACTCGGCGTTTTTGGACAATGCGCCGGCTGAAGTGATCGAGAAGGAACCCGCCAAGTTGGCCGAGGCTGAGCGGGCGTTGGGTAAGCTGGCCGAGCACATGTGTGGATCTCCAGTCTGTAAGCTGGAAACCATGTAAAAAAGAGACCTTCTCAGGTCTCTTTTTTATGGGCGCTTTTTGATCAATATGGCAACTATCAACTTGCCACGAGCGAGCAGCAGGTTGAGGGCGGGCTTATTGCGATACAGGCGGAACATTTACCTGGCCCGTACCCGGATCACCCACTTTCCCATTCGTCCTGACCCCCTTAGAAACCCATTTCCCCGAAGTAACAGCAAACTGGACATTTGATCCCGCTGGAAGATTCAGCGGAGAAGAAAGGGTCGTATTCTGGACGCTAATATTAGTCGCCTTTGAACCATTATTTTCAATAAAGAGGTTTTTACCTTCTCTGAGTGAAGCCCCAGCCACTCCAATAGTGAGCGGATCGGCAAAGTCGCCATCACTGACCCGAAACGCAGACGCGCCTGCTGACTCTACAATAATAGTCCCGGCGGCTTTACCATTCATCGTATTCTCCGAAGGAGACTCCTCAGCCGCCCACGCATTCATCGCCAGCAAGATCGACCCAACTAAAATGACAGAAAAGTGCTTATTCATTGTGTATTACCTTAAGTAGATTGAGACACAACCTGTGTTTTTCAATAAAAAATTAACACACTGAAAAATCAATAATCTACTGTCAGAAATAACAGGTCAGCTAACCATTAAAGAATAACTCTTCACGTTATAATTCCGTTTTTACGCGCATTCTGGTTACTCTCCCAAAGCTAGATATTCCTGTTTTCAGTCAGGAATGTGTGACAATACCCACCACTTTGAGCCCACACCAGAATCAACATGACCGCCCCCAGCACACCCAAACCACCGCGCAAGCAGCCTAAAACCGCAGCCCCGGCCAAGCCCGTCGCGCCGCGCAAAGAGGCTACCTTGCACCCGCGCAACCGCCACACGGGCCGTTACGACTTCCCGGCGCTGATCAAGACCACGCCAGAACTGGCGAAATTCGTAATCATCAACCCTTATGGCAAAGAGAGCATCGACTTCGCCAGCCCGGACGCGGTGCGGGTGTTTAACCGGGCACTGCTTAAATCGTTCTATGGCATCCAGCATTGGGATATCCCGCAGGATTACCTCTGCCCGCCGGTGCCGGGGCGCGCGGACTATGTGCACTTCCTCGCCGACCTGCTGGCCAGCGTTAACGACGGCAAGATTCCACGCGGCTCTATCGTCAAGGTGCTGGACATCGGCATGGGCGCCAACTGCGTCTACCCGCTGATTGGCTATATGGAATATCGCTGGAATTTCCTCGGTTCCGAGGTCGATCCTATCGCTGTGGCCGCCGCCAAGGCTATCGTGCAGTCCAATGACCTGAGCAAGGTCATCCAACTGCGCCAGCAACCCAACCCCAAGCAGATCCTGCTGGGCTTGCTGGAGCCGGGTGAGCGCTTTGACCTGACCATGTGCAACCCGCCCTTCCACGCGTCCATGGACGAAGCCACCAAGGGCAGCGAGCGTAAATGGCGCGCCCTGGGTAAAGCTGATCCCAAGCGCAAGCTGCCGGTGCTGAACTTCGGCGGGCAATCGGCGGAGTTGTGGTGTGAAGGCGGCGAAGCGCGTTTTGTCACGCAACTGATCGCTGAGAGCGCGCATTTTGCCCACAAGGTGTTGTGGTTCAGCACACTGGTGTCAAAAGCGTCGAATTTGCCCGCGATTGAGACAGCGCTCAAAAAAGCCGGCGTGCTGGAAAGCCAGGTGGTGGAAATGTCCCAGGGCCAAAAGCAAAGCCGTTTCGTGGCCTGGACTTTCCAGACCAAGAACGAGCAGCAGATCTGGCGCCAACGCTGGGTTCGCG
>PJQF01000386.1_pt1 | contig 11247 bp, 10 predicted proteins | sample 1503741 | NCBI WGS metagenome assembly PJQF01 (sample SAMN07775949, study PRJNA414020) | Biofilm metagenome, whole genome shotgun sequencing project. | isolation source: biomolecule (vanillin) treated reverse osmosis membrane biofilm | place: India: Nagpur | collected 2017-03-21 | reverse complement strand
AACACAGACGACTCCCCTACCAACTCATAGATGTTTGTGCGCACGCATGCCATGATGGTTGCAAGTCCGGCAAAAACCAATACACAAATACGCGTAATGACCAATAGCCGGTGATCCGGCAGTTTGTCTTTCATCAACGGCTTGATAAAATTTTCGGAGAAGATCGCAGCAGGAGCAAGAATGGCAGAACTGGTTGTGCTCATAATGGCCGACAAGAGCGATCCGAAAAATAATACCTGAATAACCAGAGGCGTGTGCGCCAACACCATATTAGGCAAAGCAAGTTGTGTGTCGCCAGTGGCTAATTGCGGATATAAATGTTTAGCACATAAGCTAATGAACAACGGTAACATGGCGATGGTCAGGTACAATCCAGCTCCAATAAAACAAGAACGAATGGCAATCTTTTCGGAACCGGAAGACATTACGCGTTGAAAGACATCTTGAGATGGGATGGATCCCAAACCCAACACGGACCAAGCCGCTAAGTAGAGCATAATCTCCTTAAAATTCCAACTTGGTAAAAATCGGAACGTTGTAGGATGCACTTCGGATAAAATAGGTGAAATTCCACCTGCTTTGGCTACTAATATAATCGCCAACGCCAACAGCCCGGCAATGATGATAATGCTTTGAATAAAATCGGTAATGGAGATGGCCCACATCCCTCCGATGTAGGTGTAAAATGTAACCACCACGGAAGAGATAAGTACTCCTTCCCAAACTTCGAGCCCGACTACCACATTCAAAATCAAACCCATTGCTACTAACTGCGCAGCAATGTATCCCACATAAGGTGGTGCTAAGAATAGGCTGGCCACTAACTCTGTTCGTTTTCCGAAGCGTACTTCAAAAAAATCGCCCAGCGTTAGTAAGTTCATTCCATAGAGCTTTCGGGCAAAAAACAATCCGAATAAAACGAGACAAAGTGCCGCACCAAACGGATCTTCAATTACAGAGTAAAGCCCGCCTTTTAAAAATTCAGACGAGGCCCCGAATACTGTTTCTGAACCAAACCAGGTAGCAAAAAGAGCTGATGAACTTAAAAGGATCGGAAGGCTTCTACCGGCTAATAAAAAATCTCCCGAAGTTTTTACCCTGCGCGATGCCCAGTATCCGATTAGGATGGTGAATAAAAGGTAGGCAATGATGGCAGCGAAGAGCAATTCGGTAACAGGTTATAAAAGTTAAAGCTAAATAACTGTACCGTTAAAAACAGAAAAGTCCGGGAAAAATTGAGGTCAACTTTTCCCGGACTTCTACATAACTCATACTTGCCTAGTTATCCAAGGCACCATCATCAACCCAGCATGCTATAAGGTCGATTTGGGACTGTGGTAGCTTAGGTCCACCTTTTGGCATATTTCCGCTTGCAGTTCTAGCTTTAATATCAGCTGCGCGGCTTTGCACTGCTGAAAAATTAGAGATAGCGAATGGTGCCGAACCACCAGTAGAATGGCAATTGCTACCCGTACAGTTCGTCTCGAGAATAGTCTTAATTTGAGTGCTATATTTAGTTCCGTTCAAAATCTTAATGCTTCCTTGCGATGTTGAACATCCCGCACCATCGGTTACTTTAACAGAATAGGTTCCGGCAGCCAAATTTGAAAATGTGGAAGTGCTTACGGCTGCTCCGCTGTTAAGTGAATATGTCAGACTGCCCGTTCCGGTAGCACTAATTGCAATCGAACCAGTGCTAGTACCACAACTAGAGTTAGTGGGGGTAACACTTGAAATCACTACGGAAGACCCTGGAGTTGTCAAAGTTACATTTTGCGTCTTTTCGCAACCATTTTTGTCTTTAACTTTTAACACATAACTGCCAGCACCTAAATTGTTAAATGCAGTTACACTTGCGTAGGCTCCCGCATCCAATGCAAATTGATAGGGCCCTTCTCCTCCCGTTGGGTTTGGAGTAATGCTTCCATTGGCCGTAGCGCAAGAGGTTGGATTGGCAAGTGTAGAGGTCAAGGCCAGCGTAGATTTAGTACAATCAAAGCCGGAAGGAACATCTTTACTCGAGCAGGCCATTACGATTGCCAGTGAAATCAACCATAAACGATTAGTAGTAATTCGAAAAATCATAGATTAAATTGTTTAGTGTATTTTGTATTTGATCCCAAGAAATAAGCCGGTGCTGGATAACATTACTTTGCCTTCGCCTACTCCCGCTATTGGTAACTTAGCAAACGGTTCAGCTTGCAGGCTCCAACGATGCGTTAGCTGATAATTTACTCCCAATGAAAGGTTTATCATTTTAAACCATTCATTATTTCTACCCTCCACTTTGGTCTCGTAAGGGTAACTAGTCGAATTGTAAACAATTGAATATTTGTAATTTTCACTCAACATCAGATAAGAAGAAAATCCAAAGCCCGAATAAAAGGAAAAGCGGTTACGAGTTGAGATTCGATAATACGCTGTAATCGGAATATCAATGACCTGACAAGATCCATCTAGACCTTTGGCTTTTTTTCCACTATAGACTACATCTGCATCGGTGCTATATTTTTTATTGGATAAAATAAAACCTGTAGATAACGACCAGCGATTATTCAATTGATATTCTATAAGAGCCATGAAATTACTACCTGCAAAAGTGGTTGAAGAAAAATTGATGGACGAGTTATCAGGAGAAGCCATCACTTTAATAAACCACTTACCATCTTCGTTTGATTTTTTCGTTTCATCTTTCAAATCGGTAACTGCGGATGAATCCGCCTTACTAATTTCATTAAGTTGAACTAAAGTTGAATCTGGGCTCATTACCGGTATTGCGGTTTCACTGAGTTGTTTTTCGTGTTGCTGGGATACGGATTCCAATGCGGAAATGGAAGCATTCTCCATCGGCCGTTTGTCTAGTGATGGAGATTCCAGATCATTTAATATGGGGGGTGACTCGCTTGTTTGTAAGGCAACGGGATTCTTTTCATCTGTATTGAGCTTGACGGAATTTTCAAAACGATGATTTGATGCCTGCGGCATATAAGCTGACGATAAACCAATTGTTTCTTTTGATTTGTTTTGAAGTGGTCGATTGGTTGAAGTACCCACAACTTCCCTACTGGATAATTGGACAGTAATCGAAGTCTTGCTTTTAATCTCATCTATATTTTTTTGAAGAGAGATCGAATCTGATTTTACGACTAAAGAGGACGCTTCTCCGTTCGGTAACTGGTTTTTTACAATTGATTGATTGTTCATCCAAACCCCCACACCAATTCCGGACAAAAAGACTAACGAACCAATTCCCACAATGATTATCCACGTGGGGATTCGAAAGGGTTTCCCCTCTAACTTCTTATTCATCACCTCCCAATCAGAAGGGTGATAGGCAGGCTCGTAATTCGCTGCCGCCTCCTTAAATAATGAGTCGATTTCCTCGTCAGTTAGTTTTTTCATAGGAAATCAAATTCATGTTGAACAACATACCTCGGAGGTTTTCCCGCGCCTTCATCAGGTTGGACTTCGATGTACCCGAAGAAATACCAATGAGTTTACCAATCTCCTCGTGCGTATAGCCATCAATTACATACAAATTAAAAACAGTTCGATAGGCCGGTGAAAGTTGTTGCACCAATTGCATCAGCTCTTCGTGCGACAAACGCGTGATCGCTTCTGCCTGCACCGATGAACTGGCCGCCAACTCAATCGCTGCATGGTGCTGATGTTTGAGTTCTTTGCGGTATTGATCAATGGATGCATTGATCATGATCTTTCGCAGCCATCCCTTGAAGGGAGCATCTTGCTGGTATTGATTGATCTTGGCAAACACTTTCATAAATCCATCATTGACTACCTCTTTGGCCTCGGCCATATTTCTGGAATACCGCACACAAATGCTAAGCGCATACGAATAGTAATGCTGATACAGCAATCGCTGGCTCTCTCGATCCTTGTTTTTGCAGCCCTGGATCAGCAGATGCATTGAGGAGGTATTAGGTTTAAAAAATTCGTAGTCAGGACGAACCCAATTTAAAAAGGGTTGCCTTGAATCTATAATTTATAAACTATCTGGAAGAAAATGGAAAAGATAGGGAGGGCTAAAAAAGAAAATCCCCCAAAGTCCTGGACCCCGGGGGATAATCCTGTCTATAGTTGGCTTTAATCTGATTCAAAAGTATACGATGGACATTTCCTACCAAATTCATGTCCGACCAGTTATTTATTAGCCAGATAAATCGCTTTTTTTATCGTTGAGTGGTCTTTGAAGAGTCATTTTGGGTCGAATCAGACTGGAGATATTGCTTCTTGAGGCGCTCTTTTAATTGGGATTTAGAGCCTGGAAACGTGGTTTTGGAGCTAATGTCATAACTGAGATAGACCAATCCTAAAAAGAAGAATACACAGATGATCAGAAAAATTCGCTTCGAACGTGGCATCTGGTAAAATTAATAAGTTGGTACTTCCCAGAAAACAACATCTAATCAATATAGTTGTTCTGGAAAAATCTCTTCCAGATTTATCTCTAACTCAGGCAGCGTGATTGATTTTACTGTATCCGTTCGAATATATGGCTTCAGCGTGCCTTGGTATTTACCGTTTTCATTAAGTATATAAACCATGAGCGTTTGTTCCGTTGGGTGAATGACCCAATATTCACGAACACCTGCTTCTTCGTAAACCTCAAACTTGATGCTCAAATCTTTGGCTGAAGTGCGGGGCGATAAGACTTCGATGATCCAATCGGGTGCACCCAGGCAACCACGTTCATCAATTTTAGATGCATCACAAACGACACTAATATCAGGCTGAACTACTGTGGTGATGTCTTTGTCTTCTTTCTTTTTTGAAGATACGGGCAACCTCACATCAAATGGAGCAATGAAAACCTGACACTTTTTGCGTTTCAAGTAATTGGCTATTTGCCGATACACCTCTCCCGTTACGATTTGATGAACTGCGCGAGGTGCCGGTGACATTTTATAAATCTTGCCCCGAATCAGTTCCATCATGTATGGAACTGTCCATTTCATGTAATCCTCGTAAGTGTAACTCCCGGCATAATCAGGTTCTTCTACTTTCATAATCAGGCTTATTTGAACTTCTATTAATCAAGGCCGGGGATTTGCCGATTCTGTCATTCAAAGATAAAAAACAAATCGAGTGCGATGCGCTCAAAAAAAAGGCATAAAAAAAGGGACCGAAGTCCCTCTTTTTAATGATGATGCTGAAATCTTATTTCAATTTCTTCACTACTGCTTCGAAAGCGGCAGGATGGTTCATGGCTAAGTCAGCAAGAACTTTACGGTTCAAATCAATACCTGACTTCTTCACTTTTCCCATAAATTGAGAGTAAGACATTCCGTGAGCACGTGCTCCGGCATTGATACGAGCAATCCAAAGAGATCTGAAATCTCTTTTCTTGGCTTTGCGGTCGCGGTAGGCATAGCCTAAACCTTTTTCAATGGCGTTTTTGGCTACTGTCCAAACGTTCTTCTTTCTTCCGAAGAAACCTTTGGCCAATTCCATGAATCTTTTGCGTCTGGCGCGGGATGCTACACTGTTTACTGAACGTGGCATAATTTTTTACTTTGTGGCTGCTGGCGGAGCTTTATTTCAGAACACTTAGTTGCCAGAAACCGGTTAAACAATAGTACTCAATGGTTCTGCTTGAGGCAGAATTATCTTTAGAGCAAATAAGGAAGCATTACCTTGATGTTGTTCTCATCGGCTTTGCTTACGATCGTCTTCTTGCTCAATCTTCTCTTTTGCTTGGTCTCTTTTTTAGTCAGGATATGGTTTTTGAAAGCACTTTTACGCTTGATCTTACCGCTGCCAGTTACTTTAAATCTTTTCTTGGCACCTGACTTTGTTTTTACTTTTGGCATTTTATACGCAGTTAAACTTTTTACTTATTACTTCTTTCCCTTAGGGGCAACTAACAAATACATTCTCTTTCCTTCCAATTTGGGCATTTGCTCTACTTTTCCCAATTCTTCCAAGGCCGTAGCAAACTTCAACAATAAGATTTCGCCACGCTCTTTATAAACTATTGAACGACCTGCAAAGTGAACGTAAGCCTTCACCTTCGCTCCTTCTTTCAAGAAGTTTTCGGCATGCTTTACCTTAAAATTGAAATCGTGATCATCGGTATTTGGCCCGAATCGAATCTCTTTTAAGATTGTCTTCTGAGCGTGTGCCTTGATCTCTTTCTGCTTTTTCTTTTGCTCGTACTTAAACTTTGAGTAGTCTACTACTTTGCACACCGGAGGATCTGCATTGGGAGAAATTTCTACCAAATCAAGCCCTTGTTCCTGCGCCATTTTAATCGCTACCGATGTAGGATACACATCTACTTTGATGTTTTCCCCAACCACCCTTACTTTCTGCGCAAGGATGCGTTCATTCACACGATACGGTTCTTCTACAAACCTCTTCGGACCTCTTACAAAAGGCCGATTACCGGGACGATTGTTTCCTTCAAATATTGCCACTCGATGGGTTTAAGTTCTTTACTTTTTAAAAACAGGGTGCAAATATCGCGATATTTTCTTCTTTTCAAAATCAAATCACGCGGTTGGGAAGCCAAATTCATGCGAAAAGGTGGCGATAAAGTCGCTCAAAGCCATTGCACCTTTGTCACCTTCGCCATGTTTGCGCACCGAAACTTTGCCCTCCAATGCCTCTTTTTCGCCTACAATGAGCATAAACGGCACCTTTTTAACCTCCGAATCGCGGATTTTTCTGCCAATTTTCTCATCGCGGTCATCTAAAAAGCCACGTATTTCACTTTGCTTTAAAGTTTGCACCACCTGTCGGGCGTAGTCATTAAATTTCTCTGAAATCGGCAAAACTGAGAATTGCTCCGGTGCCAACCAAAGCGGGAAGTTACCGGCACAGTGCTCAATCAACACAGCTACAAAGCGTTCCAATGACCCAAAAGGCGCGCGGTGAATCATCACTGGGGTGTGCTTTTGATTGTCTGAACCGATGTATTCCAACTCAAAACGTTGCGGCAATTGATAGTCGACCTGAATGGTTCCTAACTGCCAGCTTCTGCCCAGGGCATCTTTCACCATAAAGTCCAACTTCGGGCCATAGAATGCAGCTTCTCCCTTTACGGCAATAGTAGTCAGTCCCCGTTCATCGGCAGCCTCCTGAATTTCGCGCTCAGCTTTTTCCCAAAGCGAATCTTCGCCTATGTATTTGGCTTTATTTTCTGGATCGCGCAATGAAACCTGTGCGGTATAATTCTGAAAACCCAGGGCTTTGAATACAAAAAGCACTAAGTCGATTACTTTCACAAATTCTCCTTTCACCTGATCAGGCATACAGAATATATGAGCATCATCTTGTGTAAAGCCGCGTACACGGGTGAGACCATGCAACTCGCCACTTTGCTCGTAACGATATACGGTACCAAATTCAGCAAATCGGATCGGAAGATCTTTGTACGAACGTGGCTTGGTTTTATAAATCTCGCAGTGGTGCGGGCAGTTCATGGGTTTGAGGAAAAACTCTTCGCTCTCATCCGGAGTGTGGATGGGTTGAAAAGAATCTTTGCCGTACTTCTCGTAGTGACCTGATGTCACATAAAGTTGCTTGCTACCGATATGCGGTGTTACCACCGGATCATAACCGGCTTTGATCTGCGCTCTGCGCATAAATTGCTCCAGGCGCTCCCGAAGAACAGTACCTTTGGGCAACCACAATGGCAAGCCCATTCCCACCTTCTCTGAAAAGGCGAATAACTCAAGCTCCTTACCCAACTTACGATGATCTCTTTTCTTCGCCTCCTCTAACAAATGGAGGTATTCTTCCAACTCCTTTTGCTTTGGAAAAGTGATACCATAAATGCGTTTGAGCATTTTGTTTTTTTCGTCACCGCGCCAATAGGCTCCTGCTACATTCAACAACTTAATGGCCTTAATGGGACCAGTAGTTGGAATGTGCGGTCCTCGGCAGAGATCCACAAAATTGCCTTGCTGATAAAATGTGATCGAACCATCGGCAAGGCCATCTATCAATTCTAACTTGTAAGGGTCGCCCTTAACAGTGAAATATTCCAGCGCTTCTTTCTTCGAAACATCGCGTCTTACAAATGGATTATTCAGCTTGGCCAACTCTACCATCTTTTTTTCGACAGCGAGTAATTCCTCATCCCCGAAAGGGATATCGCCTAAATCGACATCATAGTAGAAACCATTTTCAATGGGTGGTCCAATACCGAATTTAGTACCCGGATAAAGAGCTTCTAAGGCTTCGGCAAAAAGGTGAGCGGATGAATGCCAGAACGCATATTTGCCGCCTTTGTCATTCCACGTAAATATTTTGATGGCCGCATCTTTTTCGATAGGCCGGCTCAAATCCCAGATTTCTCCATTCACTTCAATAGCTAGCGCGTTTCGGGCTAAGCCTTCGCTAATGCTCTGCGCGATTTCAATGCCTTTTACTGCTTGCGGAAACTCTTTTACGCTTCCATCCGGAAGGGTGATCTTAACAATTGCCATAATCCTAAATTGGACTGCAAATATGCGGTTTTAAAATCACCAAATAAATGACAAGAGAAAGAAAATGGGCCCTAAGACCCATTCATCTCAAAAAGAACTTGTATGACTTGAGGTTTGATCCGATTACAACTGAATCTGAACCGAGAAGAACACTCCAAAATTTCGGCTATCCGGAATTTCAAGGTAGTTTAAGCGGTGAACGAAATCAACCCGCAAGAACTTGAAGATATTCTCAACACCGTAACCTACTTCCAGGTAAGGCTTAGCCGGATCTAATGCAAAAGTCTTGTAGCGATTTTCGCCTGAAGGATTGGTAACTGCCTCAAGATTGGCGCGACTCAATGATCCTACCAACACATTGGCAGTAGCAAGCCATCGCCATTTTAGTTTTTGAATCAGCGGTAGGTTATTAAGGAATAATCCTTCAAAATTTTGACGGTATTGAAGCGAAGCATATCGGTCACTGGCAAATTCTCCAAATCGAAGCATATTGAAACTAACTGGCAAATAGATGCGTGTTTGGTTTCCTAAATGCACGCCTAAAAGTGGATTAGGCACCGTACCAAAAATTTGTTCACCCGTTAGGTTGATATATCCATTTCCCAAGGGGCCCATCTTCATTCGTTTATTGACATTGACGCGAATTTTGTCGTAGGTAAAATCGCCTAAGCCGGATTTGAAGCCGTGGGTGTAGCGAACGGTAAACACCGGCCATCTCTTGGACTCCAATCCGATGCGGTCATTATCATTTTGCAAGAACACCTGATCACGCGCATAGCGAGATTCAAAGAAAACCTCTGTCGTTTTAAATTGATTGCTAGTTGGTGAGTTTACATCGGTAGGTGTGGTGTGATATTCGAATGGATAGGTTGGAATAAAATCATACTGACGAACAGCTACCTTCTGCGAAAAACCCTTGAATAATTCACGTTCGAATACAGCACGGTATTCATGGTAGTAATTGCTGAGATCGTACCTACCCCATCTGCTGGCATACTTAAATAACGGATACTCGGTTACATAGTCCTCATCAAAACCAACTCGTGTTATTTCATACTTTGATTGTAATGTAAATGTGGTCCACTGCTTTCGATTCAATATTCGTTTGACGAATGCCTGATACTTCACTTCTTGATCATGGAAGCCGTAGGCCAACTGAGCTCCTAATACCCATTTTCTGCTAAACTTGATATTGGTCTTAAAACCTGCCTGAAGGCGAATACCTTCATGGTTGTTCCACGCGATTACCCCTAAGTAAGGTCCTACAAATACTTTTCCGGTTTTGTAATAGCCATTGATGATCAATTTAAGAATATCAACATAAGACCTTACAATAGGAATGTTTTTGATGGTATCAATCATGTGATAAACGTTCTTTTCGCTCACGGTCAACGGCTCGTGACGAAGCGAATCCCACACTTTATCTTCTTCTTCCAGGTTGGCATCTTCTGCTTTTTCAATAGCACGGTCAAAGAATGAAGGAGGCTTGGGTTGGTTGACAACAAAGTTTTTATTGCTGACATAAAACTTCGCCAGCAATCCTGCTGAGTTAGCGGAAATTTCACCTACATCAATCAATACCCTGCTCTTCACCGGCAACCAGGCTCCACCTTCTACTTTTGTGTACTCATGTTGAATTTTTACTTTCTCTATGAAGTTGATGTTGGCAGTGCTTCCCATGGTAGCGTCAATCTGTTTGATCGCGTATTCATCTTTGGTAATCCACATCGTTCCTGTAAAGGCAAGGGCTTGCTCACTCTTTGGGAAGAAGTCAATGCGATAGCAGAAGTGTCCATCGAGCATGGCACTATCGAGCAATTCATAATCATAATAAGCTCTCCACCCATCTGCGATTGGCGACACAAAAGCTTTGCGGCCAAAATTCAGCCAGTTCATGTAGAAATTATAATCCTGCATTGAGGGGCCAATCATTTGCGCCAGCAGGTCGCTGTAATCTTCTCCTAATACACCATTGATTTTACTTTTAGAAATAATCTCCTTCTTTAAACTTGGGTTATCGCGATAGTAGATTTTAGAAACGCTTTCTGTAATGAATAAGGGCAAAATAGGTTTGCCATCCTCACCGGCAATGCGATCCATGCTGTCCAACACTTGCGCTATTTTTCGCATGATCTTTTTTTCGCGGAGCTTATCAGAAATATTGTCGGCATCAATTTCCATCTTGGCATATGTTTCGTGCTCATAACCTGAAAGTCTGCGTTTGTCATTGATGCCCTTGTTATCAATCACTTTGCGAATAATCGGAAATGCAGGATTCTCTCCTGATTTGATCACTACCTCTTGCAGTTTGGTGACGTCTTCTTCTAATTGAATGTTGACGACTTGCGTAATGCCTATCTTGATTTTTTTAGAACGTGGCTTGTAACCAATGTACGATGCCACAATGGAATCGGCTGGCGTAATAGCCAAAGCACGAATACGGAATTTACCATCAAAGTCGGTGGTCATACCGTTGGATGTTCCTTTGAACACCACGTTAACGAATGGAATCGGATCTCCGGTGGCTGCATCAGTAACTTTACCAGTGACAATCGTTTCTTGTGCCAATAAGCAACCATTGAGGGAGATGAAAAGGGAGAAGGTGTAAAGTACCTTTTGCAAACGTGTAGAACCTATCATATTAAAACTAAGCCGCAAAAATAATTAATTCCATTGAAAGTGCCTCGTTAACGGATCGTTTGCTCAAATTGTTACTTTACGTCCAACGGCTGCTTGTCGCCTAGGTGTCTGGGGGCTGTTTTGAGCACATATAGGTCTAATATGGCCTTTGAAC
>PJQF01000385.1_pt1 | contig 11262 bp, 12 predicted proteins | sample 1503741 | NCBI WGS metagenome assembly PJQF01 (sample SAMN07775949, study PRJNA414020) | Biofilm metagenome, whole genome shotgun sequencing project. | isolation source: biomolecule (vanillin) treated reverse osmosis membrane biofilm | place: India: Nagpur | collected 2017-03-21 | reverse complement strand
GCCAGTGCTGGGTTTGCGTACCGCCAGTTATTGCACTGAAAACGAGGGGACCCCGATGACGGTATGCACCAGTCCTGACTCCGCGTCCACGCCAATGTGGGCCTTCATGCCAAAGTGCCATTCATTGCCCTTTTGGCTTGAGTGCATCTCTGGATCGCGCTTTCTGTCCTTGTTCTTGGTAGAGCTGGGCGCTGCGATCAACGTGGCGTCTACCGCAGTGCCCGCCTTGAGCAGCAAGCCCTGCGCTGCCAGCAGTTCGTTGACGGTGGCCAGAATCTGCTCGGCCAGCTTGTGCTTCTCCAGCCGGTGGCGAAACCTCAAAATGGTGCTCTCGTCAGGCATTCGTCCATGGGCATCGAGCCCTGCAAACTCCCGGTAGATCGGGGTGTCAAAGAGGGCTTCTTCCATCGCCAGATCCGACAAGGTAAACCACTGCTGCATGCAGTGGATGCGCAGCATGGTCTCCAGGGCAAAGGGTGGGCGGCCGTTCTTGCCCTCGGGGTAGTACGGGGCAATGACATCGATCAATGCAGCCCAGGGAACCACCCGATCCATCTGGACCAGCAGTTCCTGTTTGCGGGTCTTCTTGGTGCTCAGATTCAGGTCAAGGCTGCTTTGCTTCATGGCCTGTGAGGATGCCATTGCATGCTGACATGTACCAAACACTGCGGGGGGTTTTGCAGGATTTCCTTAGACTTCTCTCCGTGGTGCAAAAAAAGCATCTCCCGGTTGCCAAGAGGCAGCCGGTGCAACACGAGATCCTCATGAAAGTTCGCAACGCACTCATCATTGTTGGCCTGGCCACCGTCGCTACCGCTTCGTTCGCCGGGTCGGCGTATCACGCCAGCCCAGTGCAGGAGCAGGGAGCAGTTTTTACTCCCGACCATCTGGGCAACACCGTGAGCCGGGAGTCAGTTCGCAACGCTGTGCTCGTAGCGCAGCAAGACGGCTCGCTCCAATGGATCAGCCGTGGCTATATCCCGCCACCTATCCGCTCGTGAAGGCTCCTGCCCTGAGCAAGACCCGCGAGCAGGTCAGGCAAGAACTGGAGTACTCACGCAAGAACCCCGTTACCGCTGACGGTATGCGCGACATGGGCGGCGAAGCTGGATGGGTCAACGCCCGGCAGCTGCCCTAACACCATCCAATCAATCTCATTCATTCAAAGGAACCATCATGAACTTCAAGACCGCACTGCTGATCCTCTCGTTGGGCGCCGCACCCGCATTCGCTGCCGACCAGTCGGCACCTCTGACCCGTGAACAGGTTCGCGCAGAACTCTCGCAGGCGATGCGTAGCGGCGAGATGTTGTCCCGCGGCGAGGCAAGCATGACGTTGCGAGAAATCAATCCGCGTGCTTACCCAGCCCCCGCAGCCACTGTCTCAAAGACACGCTCGCAAGTGGCTCAGGAACTGAACCAGGCGATGCGGACAGGAGAAATTCTGGCCGCCGGTGAGTCCGGTGCCAAGCTCAACGAAATTGCACCCGGCAGCTATCCATCGCAGGCAGTGACCGCACAGGCCAAGACGCGAGACGAGGTTCGCCACGAACTGGAGGAAGCCATCGTCCACGGCGAGATGATGGCAAACGGCGAAGACGGCCGCTCGGTCAAGGAAGTATTTCCTGGCCTCTACCGTGGTAGCCACACTGACGTTGCCACTGAGCGTGGCTTCACGGGCCACTCCCAAAGTCTTTAAGGCGCTGACTGGCTGCCATGCTAGACTAAAAAAATGAGTCGCTGGGTCGTCGCTTTGATGCTCGTATTGCTACCGCTCCAGTTCAGCTGGGCAGCGGTAGCTACGTATTGCCAGCATGAGCGATCTACGTCCGCCTCTACCGTGCAGCATGTAGGTCACCACGAACACCAGCATGATTCAGGTGCCTCTGGCGGCAAAACCAAGGCAGGCGAAAAGAACCTCGATAAGTTCGACCCCGATTGCCGCTCATGCCATGGCCTTGGACTCGGTGCAGTCCACGTGCCAGTTGCCAAAATGCCTGCCAATCGCGGCAGCGGCATGAATGCTCCGGTCTTGTCACGGTTAGCTGGCATCAGCCCTATCCCGCCCGATCGCCCTCAGTGGCCCTCCCTCGCCTAGTCGGCGGGGCTTCTTACTCGATCCATTTTTCATCCGCCTTCGATAAGGCGGTATCGCCGCGCGCGTCGTGGCCGAAATGGACTTGAACAGCCAGGCATCTTTGTCAGTGCCGTACCGCCGATTTCCTCGTGTTTCAAGGTCACTGGAGAATCGGATGTTCAAGGGAATTCATATTTCAAATGGTCTGGTCGCTGCGCCCGGCCAGAAGAATTTTGCGGTCACAACGATCGTTGCAGCCACGTTGTTTGCGGCTGGATCAATCGCGCTCGCCCAGGGCGTGTCTTCGGGCGCCGTGGGAAGCCAGCCGGTAGTTGTTCACAGCGCCTCGGCATCGTCCGCTGCTCCGATGTCGTTGGCCAGGGCCATCGACTTGGCGCTGGAGGGAAATGCAGACGTTGCTGCGGCCACGCGCCAGGTTGAGGCGGCGGAAGGGCAAGTCATTCAAGGACGCGCGCGCCCAAACCCAGAGTTCGCGTACTCGCTCGAAGACACACGCTCGAAAACGCGCACGCAAAGCTGGCAGCTCAACCTTCCGATCGAACTTGGCGGGAAGCGTGCTGCACGGACTAAAGCCGCGCAAAGTGCTCGGGAGCAAGCACAAGCTCAGCTCACCGAGGTGAAATCCACGGTACGCGCCAGCGTGGTTGCCGCTTACTTTGACGCACTGACTGCCCGAGAGCGGCTGGCACTGGCAAAGGACAGCGCAACGCTTGCCAAGTCATCCACTGACACCGTTGCGAAGCGTGTCGCGGCTGGCAAGGTCTCCCCGGTCGAGGAGACAAAGGCACGCGTTGCTGAAGCTGGAATACGCGTGGAGCTGACGCAGGCGGCGAGCGAAGAGCGCAATGCGCTGACCCGCCTCTATGCATTGTTGGGCCGCAGCACCGCGGTCACTCTCCAGCTGGAAGGCGATGCCGAGAGCATTCCAACCGTTCCTGATCTTGCTGCGCTGCAATCATTGGTCGCGTCATCACCAGCCGTTGTTGTCGCCAAGGCTGAAGTGGATCGGCGCAAAGCTTTGACCGAGGTGGAACAAAGCAAGCGCGTGCCGGACGTGACTGTGAGCGCAGGTATGCAGCGGAGCAACGAGACACAGCGCAACATGCTCCTGCTCGGAGTGTCGGTACCTCTACAGGTATTCGACCGCAACCAAGGCAACCTGCTGGAGGCCCTGAAGCTTGAAGACAAAGCCAGGGACGAGCTGCAAGGCACCACCGTGCGGCTGCACAGCGAGGTGACCCAAGCCCATGATCGACTGTCAACGATCAGTACCGAAGTGCAGGTGCTGCAGAGTGACGTGCTTCCCGGTTCCAAGTCAGCCTACGACGCGGCAACCATTGGGTTCGAGAACGGCAAATTCAATTTTCTCGAAGTTCTAGACGCACAACGCACGTACTTCACTGCCAAGTCGCAATACCTCAAGGCGTTGGCCGAGGCCCATCGAGCAGCCGCGGAGATCGACCGCCTGCTGGGCAACCCGACGCCCAATGCACCGACCAACCAGCAAAACTGAGATCGACCATGAACTCCATCAAATCAAGCATCAGCAAGAAGCATCTGATCGCCATCGCCGTCGTCATCGCGATGGGCGTTGGTGCTGGCGCCCTCATTCTGCAGGGTGGCAAGACGAAGGCAGCAGCCAGTGAGGGAGATGGCCACGGCCACGGCACACACACTGAAGCCAAGGGGCACGGAGACGGCGAGCACCATGGCAAAGCGGATGGCAAAGGCCACGACGACGACAAAGGTCATGCCGACGGGGAGCATCACGAGAAAAGTGAGTCGAAGGGTGCGAACGGCGGCAGCCTCTTCAAGGAAGGCGACTTCGGGCTGGAAGCCCTGCTCGCAGAAGACGGCGGCGAGCCACGCCTTCGCGTCTGGATGTTCGACAAGGAAAAGCCACTGCCCCAGAGCGCCGCCACTGTCGCCGCAACAATTACCCGGCCGACGGGGGAAAAGCAGACGCTCTCATTCATTCAGGAAAAGGCTGGATGGGTGAGCCGCGAGAACGTGGCAGAACCGCATGTGTTTGACATTGAGATCATTGCGCAAAAGGGCAATGAGCCTTTCCTTTTCGTGATGAGCAAGGAAGAAGGCAAGGTCGAGCTGACAGATGCCCAGATTAAGGCGTCAGCTATCAGCATTGACTCGGCATCCCCTGCGAGCATCAAGTCTGCGCTGCTGCTGCCCGGCGAGATCCGTCTCAACGAAGATCGCACTTCGCACGTGGTCCCGCGCCTTGCAGGCGTGGTGGAAAGCGTCAACGCCAGCTTGGGCCAGGTTGTCAAGAAGGGGCAGGTGCTGGCCGCTATCGCAAGTCCCACAGCATCGGAGCAACGCAGCGAGCTGCAGACGGTCCAAAAGCGCATGGCGTTGGCAAAGACGACCTACGAGCGGGAGAAAAAGCTCTGGGAGCAGAAGGTTTCGGCAGAGCAGGACTACCTGCAAGCTAAACAGGCTCTCAGCGAAGCCGAAGTGGCCGTCGCAAACGCTAACCAGAAGCTGGGTGCACTGGGCCTTTCGTCCTCATCCGCCTCTGGTTTGAACCGGATTGAACTGCGTGCGCCCTTTGATGGGATCGTCATCGAGAAACATCTGAGCCTTGGTGAAGCCGTCAAGGAAGACGCTGCTGTGTTCACGATTTCGGACCTGAGCCAAGTTTGGGCTGAGATCAACGTGCCAGCCAAAGATTTGCCTCAGGTGCGAGTTGGCGAGAAAGTCACTATCAAGGCCACCGCTTTCGACGCTTCAGCGACGGGCACAGTGGCCTTCGTGGGCGCGCTCATAGGCGAGCAAACCCGAACCGCCAAAGCGCGGGTGGTACTGGATAACCCCAAGGGGGCATGGCGGCCAGGTCTGTTCGTGAACGTCGAGGTCGTGGCTGATGAAGCCACAGTGCCCGTGACGATCGCTGCAGACGCGGTCCAGACGGTTGGAGAAAAGCCGGTTGTCTTCCTCAAGGTCAATGGAGGCTTCATTGCCCAACCAGTGCAACTGGGGCGCAGCGACGGCAAACGGATCGAGGTCCTGCAAGGCATCAAGCCTGGAACGCCTTATGCAGCGTCCGGCAGCTTCGTAGTGAAGTCCGAACTGGGCAAGGCGTCCGCCGAGCACACGCACTGATCACGGAGCCTTACACATGTTTGAAAAACTGATTCGATTCTCGATCGAGCAGCGGTGGCTGGTGCTGCTAGCCGCCCTTGCAATGGGCGCCTTAGGTGTCTTCAACTACCAGAAGCTTCCCATCGACGCCGTCCCGGACATCACCAACGTCCAGGTCCAAATCAACACTCAAGCAGCTGGTTACTCGCCGCTTGAGACTGAGCAGCGCGTGACCTACCCCATCGAGACAGTCATGGCGGGCCTGCCCAATCTTGAGCAGACAAGGTCATTGTCTCGCTATGGACTTTCCCAGGTCACCGTGATCTTCAAGGACGGCACGGACATCTACTTCGCGCGCCAACTGGTGAATGAACGCATCCAGGAGGCCCGAGATAAGTTGCCGGCAGGCATTACCCCTGCGCTGGGACCGATCTCGACCGGCCTCGGAGAAATCTACCTGTGGACGGTTGAAACCAAGGATGGCGCCAAGAAGCCAGACGGCAACCCCTACACCCCGACAGACTTGCGTGAGATTCAGGACTGGATCATCAAGCCGCAATTGCGCAATGTGCCTGGCGTCACCGAAATCAACTCCATCGGCGGCTTTGCGAAGGAGTACCAGATTGCGCCAGTCCCCGAGCGCCTGGCCTCGCTCGGCGTGACGCTGCAAGACATCGTCACTGCTTTAGATCGCAACAACGGCAATGTTGGCGCCGGCTACATCGAGAAGCGCGGCGAACAGTACCTGGTTCGCGCACCTGGCCAAGTCAAGTCAATGGAAGACATAGGCAATGTGATCCTGAGCAGCGCCAACGGTGTGCCTGTGCGTGTGCGGGATGTCGCCGACGTATCCATCGGCCGGGAACTGCGCACTGGCGCCGCCACGGACAACGGCCGTGAAGTCGTGCTCGGTACAGTCTTCATGCTTATCGGCGAAAACAGCCGTACTGTGTCTCAAGCTGTAGACAAGAAGATGGTGGAGATCAACCGCAACCTACCCGAAGGCGTGCACGCGGTCACGGTCTACGACCGGACTGTCCTGGTGGACAAGGCCATCAGTACGGTGAAGAAGAACCTCATGGAAGGCGCGATCTTGGTGATCGTGATCCTCTTCCTGTTCCTGGGCAACATCCGGGCTGCGGTGATCACGGCAACGGTGATTCCGCTGTCGATGCTTTTCACGTTCACCGGGATGGTGAACTACAAGGTAAGTGCCAACCTGATGAGCCTTGGAGCGCTGGACTTCGGCATCATCATTGACGGAGCGGTTGTGATCGTCGAGAACTGCGTTCGCCGCCTGGCGCATGCACAAGCGCATCACGGTCGGCCGCTGACCCGAGCCGAGCGCTTCCATGAAGTGTTTTTGGCATCCAAAGAATCACGCCGCGCCCTGCTGTTCGGTCAGCTCATCATCATGGTGGTGTATCTGCCGATCTTCGCCCTCACTGGCGTCGAAGGAAAGATGTTCCATCCGATGGCGTTTACCGTGGTCGCGGCACTTGTCGGCGCAATGATCCTGTCGGTAACGTTCATCCCCGCCGCAGTCGCGCTGTTCATCGGCAACCGGGTCAGCGAGAAGGAGAACTTCCTGCTCGGTCATGCGAAGCGAATCTATGCGCCCCTGCTGGATCGAGTCATGTCCGCCAAGGCCTTGGTGCTCTCCATTGCCGCGGTGGCCGTAGTGCTCTGCGGATTGATCGCGACCCGAATGGGCAGCGAGTTCGTTCCCCAGCTCAATGAAGGCGACCTCGCCATCCAGGCGCTGCGCATCCCCGGTACCAGCCTCTCGCAATCTATCGCCATGCAGCGTCAGATCGAAGGGACGCTGAAAGAGAAGTTCCCTGAGATAGACCGGGTATTTGCCAGAACCGGGACTGCAGAAATTGCCTCGGACCCCATGCCGCCGAACATCTCTGACGGGTACATCATGCTCAAGCCCATGGACCAATGGCCCGAGCCGCGCAAGACTCGTGACGAACTGCTTACCGCCATCCAGGAAGTGGTCGGTAAGATTCCCGGCAACAACTACGAGTTCTCGCAGCCGATCCAGTTGCGCTTCAACGAACTTATCTCCGGCGTGCGTAGCGACGTCGCGGTCAAGATCTTCGGGGACGACATGGACGTCCTGAACAAGTCGGCAGAAGAGATCTCTTCGATGCTGCAGAAGATCCAAGGGGCATCGGAGGTGAAGGTCGAGCAGACAACCGGGCTGCCGATGCTCACGGTGAATATCGACCGCCAGAAGGCGGCTCGCTATGGCCTGAACGTGGCCGACATCCAGGACACCGTGGCCACAGCCATCGGTGGACGTGAAGCCGGAACGATGTTCGAGGGTGATCGGCGATTTGACATCCTGGTGCGCCTGCCCGAAACGATCCGCAATGACATGGAAGGCATGAAGCGACTGCCTATCCCGCTGCCTCGCTCAGTGGGCACTGCCGAAGCACGGACCAATTTCATCCCGCTTGCCGAGGTCGCTTCTTTTGAACTCGCCCCTGGCCCCAATCAAGTCAGCCGCGAGAACGGAAAGCGCCGCATAGTGGTCAGCGCCAACGTGCGTGGCCGCGACGTGGGATCTTTCGTTGCGGAGGCAGAGCAAGGCCTGGCTCAGATCAAGATACCAACGGGCTACTGGACGAGCTGGGGCGGAACATTCGAAAACCTGCAATCTGCCTCCAAGCGTTTGCAGATTGTGGTGCCCGTCTCACTGCTGCTGGTCTTCGTTCTGTTGTTCGCAATGTTTGGAAATGCCAAGGACGGGCTGCTGGTCTTCACCGGAATTCCATTCGCGCTAACTGGTGGCATCTTGGCACTATGGCTTCGCGACATACCCATGTCGATCTCTGCGGCCGTTGGCTTCATCGCGCTTTCAGGCGTTGCTGTTCTTAACGGGCTTGTGATGATTTCATACATCCGGACGTTGAGAGAGGAAGGCGTTCCGCTGGACGATGCCATCCGCGATGGAGCGTTGACACGTCTGCGACCTGTGCTTATGACCGCTCTCGTGGCGTCTCTGGGCTTCATTCCAATGGCCATTGCAACAGGCACCGGCGCTGAGGTTCAACGCCCACTAGCAACCGTGGTTATTGGCGGCATTCTTTCCTCCACTCTGCTCACTCTGTTGGTGCTGCCAATCCTCTATCGACTGGCTCACAAGCCCGACGAGAAGGACGAAGACGTGTCGGCAGAGCCCGTGCACTCTGTTCCCTCCGCCCACTGACAAGTGGGCCTTCGGGCTCCGCAAATTGCGGGGCCCATTTTTTTCTTTCACTTACTCAGGAAACACCATGAAAGCAATGCATATCCTTCTCGCGCTGGCCTTGTCCATTTCTGGAACTGCGATGGCCGCGGACAACCATGACGCAAAACCAATGCACGGAGGCATCGTTTCACAGGCAAAAGACATCCACTACGAACTGGTGACCAGCGCAGCCAAGTTGCAGCTTTACGTACGGGATCATGGCAAGCCTGCCGACGTTTCCGGAATGACTGCGAAGATAACGCTTTTGACAGGCTCAGAAAAGCAGGACGTCGAGTTGCTGCCGGTGGATGGAAAGCTGGAGGCGTCGGGAAGCTTCAAGCTTGCCGCAGGCACAAAAGCCGTCGCAGTAGTCTCGAAAGGCGGCAAGTCCGTCGCATCGGTCCGCTTCGCTTTGAAGTAATCCAATTGCGATGAGCCGTCATCGTTGCAATTGCCCCTGGCGATGCACCTCGTCGCACAGGGTCCAGGTGTGGTCAGCACGTTGAACGGTTTCAAAGATGGGTTACGGACTCGCCGCAAAGCTTTTTTGGATCTGGATCAGCCTGATCGTGACAGTGATCACATTCTGGCGGGTCCGCCACATGTGGCTAAAACGGCATCCCGAACGGGACAAGGGCCTCAAGTACAGCCAGCGCTTGGCCAAGCGGCTCAGAGATCGTAGGGTGCTGCAGTTGCAATCCCGGCAGGGAAAGAACATCGATAGGCGCCGCCGCCATTGATGCTGAGATAGTGGTAGTGCAAATGCTTTTTAAATAAGCGAAAACATAGGATGTACCGGTATGAGTGCCTCACACGAACATGCATTACCAACAACTGGGAATGAGCGACGGCTTTGGATCGCTCTTGGGCTGACGGCGTCTTTCATGATCGCCGAGGTTGTTGCGGGGATTCTCACCAACAGCCTCGCGCTTATTTCCGATGCGGCACACATGCTGACCGACGCGGCCGCTTTGGCTATCGCCCTTGCTGCAGTACAAATCGGCAAGAGGAAGGCAGACTCTCTCCGGACTTTCGGCTACTACCGATTTGAGATTTTGGCGGCAGCTTTCAACTGCCTGATGTTGTTTGGGGTTGCGATCTACATCCTGATAGAGGCGTACTCTCGCTTTAAGAATCCACCGGAGGTACAGACCGGCGCGATGATGGTGGTCGCAATCCTGGGCCTGGTCGTAAATCTGATCAGCATGAAGTTGCTGCAGAGCGGCAAGGATGCAAGCCTCAACGTTAAAGGTGCCTACCTCGAGGTCTGGAGCGACATGCTTGGCTCACTGGGTGTGATCATCGGAGCGATCATCATCCGTTACACGGGCTGGACGACGGTAGACGCAATCATCGCCGTGCTGATTGGACTGTGGGTCTTGCCGCGCACGTGGGTTCTTCTTAAGGAAAGCTTGAACATCCTGCTGGAGGGTGTGCCAAATGGGATGGACATTGCCGAGGTCAGGACCAGCATTGCCAAAGTAAGCGGCGTGACGTCGGTTCACGACCTGCACATCTGGGCCCTGACCAGTGGCAAACCCAGCCTCACGGCACATGTCGTGCACGACCCTTCGTCCACTCCTGAGATCGTGCGGGAAGCCATCAACGCGATTCTTGCTGACAGGTTCGCAGTTTTTCATTCGACGCTACAGATGGAGTCGGTTCCCTGTCGTCTGGCGGATGAGATGGACAGCTTTACGGCGCCGGCAAAGCACGTTGGTGGACAAGCAGAAGGCTATGCATAGCGCATACGCGAATCTGAGAACGCACTATCGTGATAGCTTGGCCAAAAAACGAGGACACTGATGTCGAAACCAGAAGGATTTGGCAACGAGCCAGATGAACTTTCGGACGATGGCGACTTAACGGACATGCTGGGGGAGCTTCGGGTTCTATTGCCGACCGCGCAGCTCCTGTCTGCTTTCCTGATAACTGTGCCATTTACCCCTGGCTTCAGTGCAATCGCCTACACGGAGAAATGGGTCTTCCTTGCGACGTTTGTGCTGGCTGTTGTCGGCTTGGTACTTCTGAGTGCACCGGCTGTGCAGCATCGCTTGATTCGGCCGTTGCTTGATCGACCTCGATTCAAGTCGCTTGCTTCCCGCCAGATTCTGGCGGGCGCGGTCGCGCTCGCGAGCGCTCTCGTTTCCGGCGCGCAGCTTGTACTGTCCACAATATTTGGCCATGTGGTCGGTAGTTTGGCAGCTGCGCTGGTAGCCGGGTTGATATTTCTCCTATGGTGGTGGCTGCCGCGTCGATGGAAGCAAGCCGGAAAGCTGTAGATCACCATACGATCTTGCAAATCGCAGTGCCACTAAATCCGCCGAGGTGATCTCCCTAGATTGATACAGCGGACTCAATTTCCTGCACGTGGCATCAATTGTCTGCGCTGCTGATTCAGCCGTTGGCTGAGGTGTAGCGGAAATGGTCGAGCACCGTCTCAAACAGCTTTGCGTGCGGCATGGGCTCACCGGCCTGCTGGAGCAGCCGCAACTGCTCGAAACGCCTGCGGTTGCTGGGGTCCGCCAGGAATGGATCTAAAGCCCAGACCGCCATCTACGAGCGGAATCGCTCGGGCGGTGCCAGACTGCGCGGTATGGAGTGAACGCTCATGCTGTACTCGATTGACGCTCCATCGTCCGGCGCGAAGAGAGTCACGGAATGCTGACAAAAATGCGATCCCGGAGCCGAAGGACGCTGATCGACAGGCGCGGCATTGAAGCAAGGGCCCCTAGGTGCTGAGGACTTATATTTCTCAACCAATCGGCCGACAGGCCGCTGAAATGTCCAGGCCCTGCTCATAGACCTGAGTCGACACACCC
>PJQF01000383.1_pt1 | contig 11310 bp, 10 predicted proteins | sample 1503741 | NCBI WGS metagenome assembly PJQF01 (sample SAMN07775949, study PRJNA414020) | Biofilm metagenome, whole genome shotgun sequencing project. | isolation source: biomolecule (vanillin) treated reverse osmosis membrane biofilm | place: India: Nagpur | collected 2017-03-21 | reverse complement strand
CTGGGTGAACCAGGTCCGCACCGGGATGTCTGGCACGGCATGTCCGCTGGCTGCCAAAGGGAGGGCCAGGACGGCCAGAAGGGAAAAAAAGTGACGCATGAGGGGTAAAAATGAAGCTTGCCTGCTAATTACGGTTATGAATAATCGTTTCTGAAGATGCAACGCCATCAGGTTGCCTGTCATTTAACCCAACAAAATCATGAAAAAAGCACTCACGCTCCTCGCCGTCTCCGCCCTCGCTCTTGGCTCCGCCTACGCCGGCTGCGGTAAAGTTGTCACCAACGAAGGCAAACTGAAGTCCTTTGACGCTGCCACGAAGAAAATCGTGGTCGAAGGCAAGGACGGCAAGGCCGCCACCCTGACCCTGACCCCCACCTCCAAAGGCGCTGAGGAAGCTGAGAAGCTCGTCGGCAAGGACGTGAAGGTGGACAGCGAGCACGGCAAGATCACCACGATCGCCAAGGCCTAATCCACCTGAGGTCCGCCTCATCAATTCTAGAAAAGCCCGGCAGAGATGCCGGGCTTTTTTATTTAGTGACGAATGACGACTCTGGGGATGCCGCCCGGCGTGGCTTTCTTTAGTCATTCGGACTTCGTCATGATCCCATCCGCCATCTCCTCAAACTTCTTCTCCGCCTCCGACCCCGTCCCGATCTCCCGATAAACATCCCAACCAATTTTGTGTTCACCTGTCTCGGTGATGATGCCCAGGCGCAGGCCGCCTTCTCCCTCCGGCATATCCTGATAGCGATGCAGGTGATAGGCCTCGATCTCCGGCAGGGACTTCAGTTTGCGGAAGACGTAAACCAGTCCTGCGGCCTGCCGCTTCTGATCCAGGTCACTGAGTGTGGGTGAATTAAAGCCCTGCTCGCTCAGCAGGATGCCCCGCGGCTTTCCATGGTAAAGAAGACGTTCCTGCTTCAGGAAGGCGGGCAGCACCTCAATGTTTTTGGGCGTGATGTAGGGCGTGTCAAAATCTGTCGTCAGCTCCGTGTCATTCCATGTGTCAGGATTCCGCAGATCACGCGGATACGGATGATAGGCCACGCCCCACTCAAAGTCGCCCTCAGCCCGGGCCATGCGGGCAAAGAGCTCCACCATTTCACGCACCACATAGGTGCCCGAGCCGGAGCTCCGCTTTGTCCAATGATGCGTGAGTGACATGAAGACGCGCGACTGCCGGTCAAACAACTGCGCGGTGTGATGCACCACGCGCGCTGAGCGCATGTAGGCCTCCAAATACCGGGCCAGAGGCTGGTCTCCCATGTTGGTCCAGGTGCCCGCTTGATCGATCTCATTGTGCAGGATCCACTGGCTGATTCGGCCGGGACGATCAGCGCCGCCATCATAGCGTTCTGCCAGCAGGCGAATAGCCGCCGCATAAAGCCTCGCCGCATCTTCCTGCGTCAGATTCGGCATGGCGTAGATGCCCCGCGCCTCGGCTTCCGGATGTGTCATGATGCCATGAGGTGAGCCATCAGCATGCCGATGATTCCCCACCAGCAGAATGCATGAAACAATGATGCCCTTCTCATGAAGGTGTCGCAGCGTCACATCCATGCCACGAATCATGTTTTCATGATAATAATAAGTTCGGCCATCACACTGCCATTCAGCATGCCCGGGGGCGGGCTTGTCACGCAGCAGTGCATTGACCACCATGTTCAGCGTCACATGGCCAATGCCGAGCTGGAAGATCTCATGGTTGCCATCATGGACCGGCGGCACACCGCCGAGGCCCTTCTGATGTTTCACCGTCATACGTGGCAGTTTGCCTCCCAGCCCCTCACCGAGTTTCGTGGGCCATGCGGCACTGGAGAGCCATGCGTCTGTGTCAGCCTCCGCCAGCCTCCACCGCCAGAGGGCTCGATCACGCTTCGTCGCAGGATCAATGCGCGGCAGAGACAGCTTGATATGGCCATCCGCATCAGGCTTCACTTCATCACCACCCGCAGACACGGCAAGATGTGAGGCTGTTTCCGGAGAAATGCCGATCACTCGTGCAGGCTTGCTGCTGATGCCCTGCAACGTGATCTCCTTGGCGCCGACCTCCACGGTCTCAATCCGCGCCGGCCAGGGGTGCTCGAGGTATTCGCGAATGCGTTGATCATCGGCCAGCCTTGCCGCCTTGATCTGCTCGCGGCTGGCCATCTGCTGGAGTTCCATAGCATTCATTTCCCGCACCCGCAGACGGCGGATGCGCATCACTGAACCAGCCTTGCCATTGAGCGCGATGTGAAAGCGCATCTCGGCATGATTCGCCGCAGGCTTCTCCGTCACACGGCTAAGATCAAAGGTCCACGGCTGCCATGCCTCGCTCATCGGCATCGCTTCGGATCCTGCGACGAGCATTTCACCATTCGCGATCCGGAATCTCAGCACGGCAGACTCCAGCCCCTTGGGCGCGAAGTACTCCATCTCAAAGACCCTGTGTTTCACCGGATCAAACTCCTTTGGCACCACGCCTGTCCAGAAGTGCGGATTCCCCGCCTCCAGAGTGATCTCGATGGCACCACCCTCCGCAGGCTTTGCCTTCAGATCCTTGTGGGGTCCCCAGGACAGAGGGACTTCACCTCCACTCAGGAGAGGACAGGCAAGAAACAGACAGAGAAAAACAAAACGCATCCAGACTCGTAACGCCGGTCCACCTCGCTTTTTCAAAAGAGTTTTGTCGCCTGGAGAAGGAGCGTTCACGCCGAAGCGCTAACAACATGCTCGCATCACCTCAGCAGTCCCAGAAGCTCTCGCATGCGCAGCTCGATGTTCAGCAAGCTGGCCTGAACATGGGCCAGCCAGGTTTTGTCGGTACCGGGGGTGGACTGCTGCACGAGACGGTCCGTGGCATTCAGCGCGGCACTGAAAAGCGGCAGTGACTGCTCCAGGTCCACCACCAGATAGTGCCAGCCGGATTTGTCCGCAGAGGAAAACTGGCGCAGCACGTGGATCAGATGCGCGGCCAGATCTGCCACGGTGGAGAGAAGCTGCACCACGGCAGGGCGGTTTCGTACCTCGTGCGTCTGTAGCAGCAGCCGCTCAAAGCGGCGCAGTTCCTGGGCCAGGGCCACGGCGCGCTTGGCCGGGTCAGGCGGGGCCTTGTCATCTGAGCGGGCCAGGGTGGAGCGGGATTCAGGCTCACCCAGGTCAGCAAAAGGGTCGCCAGCAGGCGCCTTGGGCTCAAAGGGATCCGCCATGCCAGGCGCGTGCAGGGCAGGGGAGCCCGGCCCGGGGTCTCTGGACGCCAGAAGGAAATGCTTCCTCCGAGCCCGGGCCTGCCGGAGCTGCATGGCGTCCTCCTCTGCGCTGAGCTGCCAGCGCGGGGCGCTGACGCGGAGTTGCAGATGCCAGGACTGGATCAGGATGCGCTGGGATTGTTCATTGAACCACTCAAAGAACAGCAGATTCTTGAGCCCGGCGGGGTCGGGCAGCACCGTCTCACCCGCCCGGCTGCGGCGCGGTAGCTTCGACACACGATTGGAGGCGGTCATCACTCCGGTGAAGCCGACTTGAGCAGGGTTCATCCAGGCCACATCATCCAGATCCGCATTGGGCAGGGGATTGTGGAAGTCCACCCGGCAGCCGGCGATGTCCCGCATGAAGTTCCCCACCAGCTCCACCCGCACCGGCCTGCCGAGTCCTGCCAGATGCAGCTGGCCTGTAACAAGGCCTGGAACTTCATTGGAAAGGTAGCCACCCAGGATGGAGGATTCGAGACAGAGGATCATTCGGTGTTATATAAAATTTATAATGGGATGAAACTCCCGCAAGGTGCAAAGCGGCAATCTCAAGCACGCGAAGAGCTTTTTCTGTACCCCTGCACACCCGTTGACACCCAGCCCCTGGCATGTCACTAAGCGCGCTTCTTTTTCTGGAATGAAGTACCTGACCGTCATCCGTCACGCCAAATCGAGCTGGGACCAGCCCGGCCTGGCTGACCATGACCGCGCCCTAAATGAGCGTGGGAGCAAGGCGGCATCTGCCGTGGCGGCCTTTCTTAACAAGACCTATTTTGGCGGTGGAGACAGTCCTCCCCTCCTGCCAAAGCCGGACCGTCTGGTTAGCAGCACGGCCCTGCGTGCCCTCAGCACAGCTCAGCTCATGAGAGAGGTCATTGGGCTGTCCACAGACCATTTGCTGCTCGATTCGCGGCTCTACCTGGCGGAGGCGGGCACCATCATGGACGTCATCCGCGGGCTGGATGAGTCATGGCAGCACGTCATTGTTTATGGGCATAATCCAGGCATGCATGAGTTTGCTGAGCGCATCCTCGCGCGGGCACATGTGGCCAAGATGCCCACCTGCAGCACCGTGATCATGGCCATCCCGGCTGAATACTGGGGCCTGGCGGAGTGGGGCATGGCCCAGCTTGTCGGTCATATCACGCCCAAGTCCCTGGAACGTCGTTTTCCTGAGCTGTACAAAGGCATCTCCCGAGCTGACGGGGAGGATTGATGGCACTCGTCCTCTAATAGGAGGACGAAGTCCTGGAAAAATTTGCCAGCTCTGATGTCCCACAGGCGAACCTTGGGATGCAAGCTGGTTCACGGCTTCCCCGTCCACGGGGATCCTCAGGGCGTTTTCAGGCAAGCCCTTGATTGTGAATAACTGGCCGAAGGATCAGGCCTTCTGCAGGAACGTGAAAACAACGACTCCGAGCAGAAGGAAAGAGACAGCGATGATCATTCCGGATAGCATAGTAGAGCGTGTTTAATGCAGAACTAGCTTCACGCCAGTGAAAATTTGCGTTGCAAATACTCAGGAACCCGCCACTTTCGCCGCCCCTATGGCAAAAACCTGCTGGCTCGAACGCGAAAAGCGCAAACAAAAAACTGTGAACAAGTACGCCAAACTCCGTGCGGAGTTGAAGGCTGCTAATGACTACGTGGGTCTCACCATGCTGCCCCGTGATGCAAGTCCGACCCGTCTCAAGAACCGCTGCCGCGTGTCCGGTCGTCGTCGCGCCTTCATCCGCCGCTTCCAGATGTCCCGTCTGACCTTCCGTGAGATGGCTAACGCCGGTCTCATCCCAGGTGTGACGAAGTCCAGCTGGTAATCCGCACAGCTGCTTCACAGCATCTTCCATTCCAAGCCCAGGGATGCCCTCCCTGGGCTTTGGTGTTGTAGGGATGCTTCCCCTGGATGTGTGTGATGGACAATGGTCCTCGGATGATGGATCATGACTGGCTCTGACGTCTGGACATCTGCCGCTCTCTCCCGTGCCCACTTACTCCTACATCGCTGAAAACCCTGAGGAAGGCTGCCTTCGCTGCCGTCGTGGTTTTGACTTGCGGCGTCCCATCGATCGCGAGCCTCTCACCCACTGCCCGCTCTGCCGGAAGCCGGTGAAAAAGCTCATCACGGGCTTTGCGGTGCCCAGGATCAACAAACCTGTCTCTGTCTCTGACGCCAAGAAGGCAGGCTTCACCATCCTTGAGAAACGCTGTGATGGCAGCTACGAGAAGCTCTAGCCAGCCCTAGCCTCCCCTTTGTCCTGCGATCTTGCCAGGACCTCCCGACTTCATGACTGCCTTCCTTGCCAGCGCTTCCGACGACCTCGTTCGCGAATGGCATTTCACGGCCGGTGAGCTAGGCTGGCATGGCCTCATTGTCTTTCTCATCGTTCTGCTGAACGCCTTCTTCGTCGCAGCGGAGTTCGCCATCGTGAAGGTGCGTGACAGCCAGCTTCAGGCCGCCCAGGAAGATGGTGTGCAGGGGGCCAAGTTCGCCCGTGAGGTCACCCGCAACCTTGATGCCTATCTCTCCGCCGGGCAGCTCGGCATCACCCTAACCAGTATTGCTCTCGGTATCTTCGGTGAGCCCTATGTGGCCCAGGTGGTGCAGCCGCTGCTGTTTCGCGCAGGCATCACCAGTGATGCCTGGGTGCATGGCATCTCCATCGTCATCGCCTACGCCATCGTCACCTACCTTCACGTGGTGCTGGGGGAGCAGACCCCCAAGGTCTTTGCCATCCGCAAGTCGTTGAAGACCACGCTGCTGATCGCCAAGCCGCTGCACGTCTTCTACGTGCTGCTGAAGCCCGCCATTTATTTCCTCAATGCCAGCACCAACTTTGTGCTGAAGTTTCTGTTCCGCCTGGAGGCCGTCTCTGAGCATGAGCTGGCCCACAGTGAGGAAGAGCTCCGCCACATTGTGGCTGAAAGCCAGAAGTCCAAGGAGGTGACCGAGACAGAGAAGGACATCCTCCTCAACGCTCTGGGCCTCAATGATCGCTGCGTGCGTGATGTCATGACCCCGCGTAACGCGGTCATCTCCCTGGATGTGGAGGACGACTTCGCCACCAATCTCAAGCGCGCTGTCGATCACAAACACACCCGCTATCCTCTCGTCGAAGGTCATCTGGATCACAGCATCGGCATGATCCATATCAAAGATTTGTTAGGCCTCGTCGGCCAGCCGCAGGCGGACCTGCGCAAGATCAAGCGTGAGCTCACCATGGTGCCGGAGCACATGCCCATCGACAAGCTGCTGCGTCATTTCCTCGACAAGCACGCCCACGTCGCCCTTGCCGTTGACGAGTACGGCGGCGCTGTCGGCATCGTTACCCTCGACAACGTCCTCGAGGAGATCGTCGGCGACATCCAGGACGAGTTCGACCATGATGTCAGCGAGTTCCGCCGCATCAGCGAGGACAGCTTCGACGTCGACGGCACCCTCAACCTCTATGAGCTTGCCGAGCACGCCGGCATCGAGATCGAGAACGACGAAGTGACCACCATTGGCGGCCATGTGACTCACTTGTTAGGCCACCTCCCCAAGGTCGGTGAAAAAGTCCGGATTGGCGAATACGAAGTCGTCACCCTCAAGGCCGACTCCCGCCGCATTTACCAGCTGCGATTCACCCGCCGCCCTGAAGAGGACGATAGCGCGAGTGAGGATGCGGACGGCGATGTGGATGATGGGGAGGAGTGATCGGTGCCAAAACCGCTGCTGCGCAGCGAAATCGATGCTCATGGCTGACAAGTGAGAACCGGCCTTGCAAAGGAAAACACCCCCGGCTACCCGTTGGACTGCAAAAGCGTCTCAATTGCACCCAACCATGCCTCCCCCTTCCACTTTGGCGCAGCTTCCTGTCGGGAGCAGCGCCCTGATTCAGAGCCTGCCGACCGGCAGGGTTGGCCTGACCCGGCTCCGCGAGCTGGGACTGACACCCGGGGTGACGGTCTCGGTCGTGCGCCGGGCCCCCCTGGGAGAGCCGCTGGAGATCCGCGTGCGTGGTTCTCATATCGCCATGCGCAACCATGAGGCGGCGCATATCCTTGTCACTCCGGTTGAAGCATGAGCGCGACTGATTCCCCCCTGCTGGCCATCGTCGGCAATCCTAACTCGGGCAAGACCACCCTCTTCAACCTCCTCACCGGCCTGCGCCAGAAGGTGGCGAACTACCCGGGGGTCACTGTGGAAAAGAAGATCGGCGAATGCTGGAGCCAGCATGGCAAAAAGCTCCGCCTGATCGACCTCCCCGGTGCTTACAGCCTGAATGCCCGCAGTCCGGATGAGGCTGTGCTGCGAGACGTGCTGCTCGGTCGTCGTGCGGACACTCCGAAGCCGGACAAGGTGGTGCTGGTGCTGGATGCGGCAAACCTGGAGCGCAATCTCTACCTCGCCTCCCAGATTCTCGAGCTTGGCCTGCCTACTGTGATCGCCCTGAACATGGTCGACATCGCCGAGGCGAAGCTGTGGCGCATTGATGTAAAGAAGCTCTCTGAAGAGCTCGGCGTGCCTGTGGTCCCGATGCAGGCCACGACAGGGAAGGGGCTCCTGGAGCTCAAGGCGGCCATGAGCCGCGAGGATCTGCCGCAGCCGCGCTGGCACTCGGCACCATTGCCGGAAGAGATCCGTGCGTCTCTCATGAGCACGCGTGCCCAGCTGCTGCTCACTGGGGCAGCGCATGAGCGCACCTCCTTGCTCGAGCCGCTGTATCTCCTCTCTGACCACGATCCGCTGCATGCGGGTATTCGTGATGAGCAGCTGGGCCAGATCCTCAAAGGCCGCGAGGCGCTCGAGAAAGCCCATCCAGGCTGGGAAGACCAGCTGGTGCATGATCGCTACGCCGTGATCGAGAAGCTCTGCAAACAGGTGCTTCAGCGTCCGGACATCGAGCCGCCCACCATCACGCAGAAGCTGGATGCTTGGTTCCTTCATCCCATTTTTGGCGGCGTCACAGTGCTGGCCTTCCTCGTCTTCCTTTTCTACCTGATCTTCAAAGTGGCCGAGGGGCCGATGGGCTGGATTGAGGAAGGCTTCGGCGCTCTCGGCACCTGGGTGACGACGGTAATGCCTGCGGGCGATTTACGGGACCTCATTGTGGATGGCGCCATCAGTGGCGTGGCGGGCGTCGTGGTCTTTCTGCCGCAGATTCTGATCCTCTTCTTTTTCATCGGCCTCATGGAGGACACGGGTTACATGGCCCGTCTTGCCTTCATCATGGATCGCTTGATGAGTGTCGTCGGTCTGAATGGGAAAGCCTTTCTGCCCTTCCTCAGCTCCTATGCCTGCGCGGTTCCGGGCGTGATGGCCGCGCGCACGATTGATAGTCCCAAGGACCGCCTCATCACTGTGCTCATCGCACCTTTGGCGAGCTGCTCCGCACGTCTTCCCGTGTATCTGCTTCTCATCAGCGCCTTCATGCCGGACACGGTTTCCTTGTGGGCGAAGGCCAGCGTCATGGTGGGCCTCTACGCCCTGGGCACCTTGGGTGCCTTTGCCTTTGCCTGGATGTTTAACAAAGGCGTCATGCGCGGCGCGAATGCGCCCATGATCCTGGAGATGCCCAGCTACAAGCGCCCGTCACTCAGAGGCATCTTTCTCCTCGTCTGGCAGCGTGCCAAGGCCTTCCTCGTCCGTGCTGGCACCATCATCTTTGGTATTTCCATCCTCATCTGGGCAGCCGCCAACTATCCTGCGGATGCCAGCCTCCGTGCGCAGGAGCGTACTTTGCTGGCGCAGATCGAGGCACTCTCAGAGAAGTCAGAGGAAAGCCCTGATCTGAAAGCTGCCAAAGACCAGCTTGCTGACATCAAGTCGCGCCACCTCGCGCAAAGCTTCGCCGGACGCGCGGGCCATCTCATTGAGCCCCTCATCAAGCCGCTCGGTTATGACTGGAAGATTGGCATTGGCCTCATTGGCAGCTTCGCCGCCCGAGAGGTCTTTGTGAACACCATGTCCGTGGTCTATGCCGTCGAATCCGATGATGATGACATGACCCCGCTGCGCGAGCGCCTGCACGCCGAGAAGCGCGCTGATGGCTCACCGGTCTACACGCCGCTCGTCTGCATCAGCCTGCTCATTTTCTATGTCTTCGCCATGCAGTGTGTCAGCACCATGGCCATCGTGAAGCGTGAGACCAACTCCTGGTACTGGATGTGGTTCCAGCTCGTGTACATGAGCGGCACGGCGTATGTGCTCTCGCTAGCCATTTTCCAGATTGGCTCGGCGATGGGGTATTAGGCGAGAGGAGTGCGGACACTCTTGTCCGCCGCATTCCCGCTTTCTCCTGAGCATGAGATCAGGTGATGATTTCCTTTACCACCTTCGCAGGATCCACGCCCGTCAGCTTGAAGTCCAGTCCTTGGGACCGGAACGTCAGCCGCTCATGGTCGATGCCTAGCTGATGCAAAATGGTCGCGTGGATGTCATGCACATGCACCGGGTTCTCCACAGCACCGAAGCCGAACTCATCCGTCTGGCCGTAGATGGTGCCAGGTTTGAAGCCACCGCCGGCAAACCACATGGTGAAAGCATCGATGTGATGATTGCGGCCCGTGGATTCACGCACCTCTCCCATCGGCGTGCGGCCAAACTCACCGCCCCAGATCACGATGGTATCATTCAGCATCCCGCGCTGCTTCAGATCCTTCACCAGTGCCGCGCAGGCCTGGTCGATGTCCTGGCACTTCATGGGCAGATGCTTTTCCAGGTTCTCCGTGGGGCCGCCATGATGATCCCAGTTCGTGTCATAGAGCTGCACAAAGCGCACACCGCGCTCCACCAGCCGGCGTGCCAGCAGGCAGTTGCGGGCAAAGCTCGTCTCCTTGGGATCCTTGATGCCGTACATGTCCAGGGTGGCCTGGCTCTCGCCCGCAGTGTCCATCAGCTCCGGCGCACTCGTCTGCATGCGGTACGCCATCTCATAGGCATTGATGCGTGTGGCGATCTCATCATCACCGGTCTCCACAAGACGCTTCATGTTCAGTTCACGCACCGCATCCACGACCTGCCGCTGCTGCGCGGCGCTGATCTCCTTGGGCGTGGAAAGGTTCACAATCGGATCCCCCTGATTGCGCAGCGGCACACCTTGATAGGTCGTCGGCAGCACCCCGCTGCCCCAGAGCACCGCACCACCACGAGGGCCGCGCGGACCACTCTGCAGCACCACAAAGCCAGGCAGGTCATCACACTCGCTGCCGAGGCCGTAGGTGACCCATGAACCCATGCTCGGGCGGCCGAACAAGCCGCTGCCGGTGTTCATGTACAACTTGGCCGGTGCATGGTTGAAAAGGTCTGTCTTGCAGGTGGTGACGATGCTCAGGTCATCCACGATCTTGGCCGTGTGCGGAAGGTAGTCACTGATCCAGGCGCCAGACTGGCCGTGTTGCTTGAAGCCGATGCGCGGCCCCAGCAGGTCACTGCGGTGACTGCTGTCCATGAAGGCAAAGCGCTTGCCTTTGGTGTAGCTCTCCGGGATGGGCTTGCCGTTCAGCTTGGTGAGCAGCGGCTTGTGCTCAAACATCTCCAGTTGTGAAGGCCCGCCTGCCATGAAGAGGAAGATCACGTTCTTCGCCTTTGCTGGGAAGTGCGTGCGCTTGGGAGTCAGAGGATTCCGCATCTTCGTCGCGAGCCCGGCCATCAGCGTGCTTAGCGCGATGGAGCCGACGCCGATGCCGCAGCGGCTGAAGAAGTGGCGGCGTGTCTGATGAAGGAGTGAGTTCATGGCAACAGGCAGGACGGGGCAGGATGGATTCGGCAGTTCATGAAAATCATTCGCGGGTCACAGTCTCATCCAGATTCAGCAGGACACGCGCTGCGGACAGCGGGTCCAGCTTCTTCAGGACGTCCAGCTCGTCGGGTTTCGGCGGGCGGCTGGTGCACCGACAAAACGCCGCTTCCAGCCCGTCTTTGCGAATGATCTGCTCCAGCGCCGTGGCGAACTCGAAATACCCTTGGTCGTTCAGCAGTGTCAGGGACTGCAGCGGCGTGTTGCTGCGGAGGCGACGTGTGCAGGTGGTGATGCCCTCCGGCGTGTCAAACACCGTGAGCCAGGGTGGAGGCGAGGCGCGATAGATAAAGGTGTAG
>PJQF01000380.1_pt1 | contig 11392 bp, 9 predicted proteins | sample 1503741 | NCBI WGS metagenome assembly PJQF01 (sample SAMN07775949, study PRJNA414020) | Biofilm metagenome, whole genome shotgun sequencing project. | isolation source: biomolecule (vanillin) treated reverse osmosis membrane biofilm | place: India: Nagpur | collected 2017-03-21 | reverse complement strand
TTCCGATCTGCTGGTTTGGGTGCGACTGGCCAGGGCACGCACTTCATCGGCGACCACGGCAAAGCCACGCCCGGCCTCCCCGGCCCGTGCGGCTTCGATGGCAGCGTTGAGCGCCAACAGGTTGGTTTGTTCGGCGATGGAGCGGATCACGCCGAGCACGCTGACGATAGACGACACATCCTGCTGCAGGCTGTCCAAGGACACGCCGCTGCTGCGGATGTCGTTCACCAGCGCATGGATCTGCGCGATGCTGCCGTCCACTACACGCTTGGCTGCCTGGCCTTCGGCGTCGGTCTGCTGCGCAGCAACGGCGGCGCCCTGGGCACTGCGCGCCACTTCGTGGGCGGCCGAGGACATCTGGTTGATCGCGGTGGCCACCTGGTCGGTCTCGTGGCGCTGGCGTTCCATGGCCTGCTCCGAGCGCTGGGCCTGGTCGGACACCTGGCTCACCAGCCCGGTCAGTTGCGCGGTCATTTCGGTGATCTGGCGCACCAGGCCGTGGATCTTGTCGACAAACCGGTTAAACGCGCCGGCCAGCTCGCCCAACTCATCCTGACTGGTGATGGCCAGGCGGCGGGTCAAGTCGCCTTCACCGGCCGCGATGTCATCAAGGTTGGCTTTCATCAGGTGCAGCGGACGCAGGATGGTATTGGCCAGCAGCATGCCCACGGCGGCAATCACCAACAGCACTACCGCGGCCACGCCAAGGATGCTCAGCAACACGCCTTCCATGCGCTTTTCTACCTTGGCCTCGACCACTGCCACCTGGGCTTCGATGCCGTCCAGGTTCACCGAGGTACCGATGACCATGTCCCACTTGGGCAGGTATTCGGTGTAGCCGAGCTTGGGCACCAGTTCGGTCTGGCCGGGTTGGGTGGAGCTGTATTGCAGGTAGTGGCTGCCGTCCTTACCGACCTTGACCAAGTCGCGGTTGACGTAGACACCGTTGGGGTCACGGTTGTCCTTGAAACTCTTGCCCACGCCGTCGGGGCTGTTGCCCTTGAACAGGCGAATGGTCTCGGAGTCGTAGCCGAAGAAGTAACCGTCCTTGCCGTAGCGGGTGTTGGACAGCAGCTTGACCACCTCGGCGCGCGCCGCTGTGTCGCCAGGTGCGGCAGCGTCGTAAAGCGGCTTGATGGTGGTCATGGCCACTTCTACATAACTTTGCAGAGTGGCCTTGGCGTCGTTGAGCAGGCGCTGGCGGGTTTCATCCACCTCGTTGCGCGCCTGCCCCTGGAGGATCCATACGGTGGTCAGGCTGATCACCACGGCAAACAGCAGCACCGGCACGATCGCGAGGGACAGTACTTTGGCCTTCAAATTCAGACGCATGGCTTTTCTCTCTTATTAGGCGACTTGAGAGGTTATCGACCAACGTCAATGAATCTGTAGATCAGAGCGTCATCGCCGCAAACCAGCCAAATGCCAGCAACGGGATGTTGTAGTGCAGGAACGTCGGCACCACGGTGTCCCAGATATGGTGATGCTGGCCGTCGATATTCAGGCCGGAGGTCGGACCGAGTGTCGAGTCCGACGCCGGTGAACCGGCGTCGCCCAGCGCACCCGCCGTACCGACGATGCACACGATGGCCATCGGGCTGAAGCCCAACTGCACACACAGCGGCACAAAAATCGCGGCAAGGATCGGCACCGTGGAAAACGACGAGCCGATGCCCATGGTCACCAACAGGCCCACCAGCAACATCAACAACGCACCGACCCCACGGCTGTGGCCGATGAACGCCGCCGAGGTTTCCACCAGCGAGCGCACGTCGCCGGTGGCCTTGAGCACCTCGGCAAAGCCTGAGGACGCAATCATGATGAAGCCGATCATGGCCATCATCTTCATGCCTTCCGTGAACAGGTCGTCGGTGTCGCGCCAGCGCACAATCCCCGACACCGAGAAGATGAGGAAGCCGGCCAAAGCGCCGATGATCATCGAGTCCAGCCACAGTTGAATGATGAACGCCGAGGCAATCGCCACGCCGGCCACCATCAGGGTCAGCGGGTTGTACTGAACGGCAACCTGCTCGACCCGCTCGATTTTTTCCAGGTCATACACGCGCTTTTTGCGGTAGCTGATAAAGACCGCCACCAACAAGCCAACCACCATGCCCAGGGCGGGCAGGCTCATGGCGTGGGTCACGTTGACCTGACTGATGTCCACCCCACTGTTGGCCACATTGGCCAGCAGGATCTGGTTAAGGAAGATGTTGCCGAAGCCCACCGGCAGAAACATGTAGGGGGTGATCAGGCCGAAGGTCATTACGCAGGCAACAAGGCGGCGGTCCAGTTGCAGCTTGGTCAGCACGTACAACAGTGGCGGCACCAGCAGCGGGATAAACGCAATGTGGATCGGCAGGATGTTCTGCGACGCAATCGCGACTGCCCACAGCAGGCCGATCAACAGCCATTTGACGTGGCTGCCGCCGCTGGCTTCCTGGCGGTCGACCAGCAACAGCGCCTTGTCCGCCAGGGCGTGGGCCAGGCCTGACTTGGCAATCGCCACCGCGAAAGCGCCGAGCAATGCGTAGGACAACGCCACGGTCGCACCGCCGCCCAAACCGCCGTTGAAGGCTTTGAGCGTGGCTTCGATGCCCAGGCCACCGGTCAACCCGCCCACCAGGGCGCCGACAATGATGGCGATGACCACATGCACGCGGGACAGGCTGAGCACCAGCATGGTGCCGACCGCGGCGATGACTGCGTTAATCATGGTTACCTCAAGCAGAAACATAAAAAACAGGCATGCCCGCGCCCAGGTGGCCATTGGCTGGCGACCCGCGTGCAGGCTTTAAGGAGGTCTTATTAGAGGGCGCGCACTTTGCAGCAGGTAGGGCTACATGTCAAAAAACGACACCGATTTCAGATTTAAATTGATTGTTTGAATAAAGAAGCCTTCACAGCGGCCGATAAACTGACTCTATGTGCTTTCAGGTTAAGGATGTCCCGATGTCGCTCAGGCAGCTCTCCATTCAATGGAAAATCACCCTGCTCGCCGGTCTTTGCCTGCTAGGGATCGTGACCCTACTGGTGGGTTTGTCGCTGTATCGCATGGCGCAAAGCTCGGAGCAGGTCCAGGCGTCCAGCATGCAGATGCTCAACACCTCCGCCCAGGCACGCATCGAAGCCCAGGGCGAAGCGCAGGCGCTGGGTATTCGTCGCCAGTTCATGGATGCCTACCAATACGGCCACGGTTTTTCCCGTCAGGTCCTGTTCCTGCGCGAACAGGCCGAAAAGCGCTTCCTCGATGCCTTCGACACCCGCGAAGACCTGACCCGCCAGGTCAAGGCCGCGCTGCAGGCCAACCCGGACTTGCTGGGTTTGTCCCTGGTGTTTGAAGCCAACGCGCTGGACGGCAAGGACGAGTTGTTCGCCGATCAGGCGGAGCTGGGCAGTAACAACAAGGGCCGCTTCGCCCTGTACTGGTCTCAGCCGACTCCGGGCACACTCACCTCGATGGCGCTGCCTGAAAGCGACATGGCCGACACCAGCATCGGCCCCAGCGGTGAACCGGCAAACGCCTGGTTCACCTGCCCACGCACCACCCTCAAGCCATGCGTGATCGAACCCTACTTTTATATGATCAACGGCCAGAACGTGCTGATGACCAGCATCGTGTTCCCGCTGATGGTCAACGGCAAAGTCATCGCGTCGCTGTCGGTGGACATCAACCTCAACAGCCTCCAGGCCGTGAGCCAACAGGCCAGCAAAAAACTGTACGACGGCCAGACCCAGGTGAGCATCCTCAGCTCCACCGGTTTGCTCGCCGGCTACAGTGCGGATGCCACTCAATTAAGCAAACGCCTGGATCAAGTCGACACCGTCAGCGGCCCTAAAGTGCTCAGTGCATTGGCCAGCGGCCCACAGATCCGCAGCCTGCGCACCGACCGTCAGCTCAAGGTGCTGGCGCCGTTCGCGCCGATCCCCGACGGCAAACTGTGGGGCGTATTGCTGGATGTGCCGGAAAAAGTCCTGGTCGGCCCAGCCGAAGCACTGAAGGCGCAATTGGATGCCGACAACGCGCGTGGCACGTTGCTGGAACTGGGCCTGGGCCTGCTGGCCGCGGTGATCGGCCTGATCCTGGTATGGCTGATGGCCCGCAGCGTGACGCGACCGATCCTCGGCGTGGCACACATGCTCGAAGACATCGCCAGCGGCGAAGGCGACCTGACACGTCGCCTGGCCTACGACAAGAAGGATGAATTGGGGCAGCTCGCGGGCTGGTTCAACCGTTTCCTCGACAAGCTGCAGCCGATCATTGCCGAAGTGAAACGCTCGGTGCAGGACGCTCGTGGCACCGCCGACCAATCCGCCGCGATTGCCACGCAGACCAGCGCCGGCATGGAACAGCAGTACCGCCAGGTCGACCAGGTGGCCACCGCCTCCCACGAAATGAGTGCTACCGCCCAGGACGTCGCCCGCAGCGCGGCCCAGGCCGCGCAAGCCGCACGCGATGCCGACCAGGCCACCCGCGACGGCCTGACCGTGATCGACCAAACCACCACCAACATCGGCCACCTGGCGGCGGATATGAGCACGGCCATGGCACAGGTCGAAGGCCTGGCCGCCAATAGCGAGAAAATCGGCTCGGTACTTGAAGTGATTCGCGGCATTGCCGAGCAGACCAACCTGCTGGCGCTCAACGCAGCCATCGAAGCCGCCCGCGCCGGTGAGGCCGGTCGTGGCTTTGCGGTGGTGGCGGATGAAGTGCGCAACCTTGCGCGGCGCACCCAGGAATCGGTGGAAGAAACCCGCCTGGTGATTGAGCAACTGCAAAGCGGCACCGAGGATGTAGTTGGTTCCATGGGCAACAGTTATCGCCAGGCGCAGGGCAGTGTCGAACAGGTCGGCCAAGCCGTGACGGCCCTGCGCCAGATTGGCGATGCGGTCACAGTGATCAGCGACATGAACCTGCAGATCGCCAGCGCCGCCGAAGAGCAAAGCGCGGTGGCCGAGGAGATCAACAACAACGTGGCAACCATTCGCGATGTGACCGAGTCGTTGTCGGAACAAGCCAATGAATCGGCGCGGGTGAGCCAGGCGTTGAACAGCCTGGCGAATCAGCAGCAGGGGTTGATGGACCAGTTCCGCGTCTGAGGGTTGAGGGGGGTCAAATGTGGGAGGGAGCCGGTCGAATCGTCGCACCGCCCCTTCCACAGGGCAATTCGATCAGCACCTTGAGCCCGCCCAGCTCGCTTTCCTGCAACTGCAACACCCCGCCCCACACCTCGACGATATCCCGCACGATCCCCAGCCCCAAACCATGGCCATCAATCTGCTCATCCAGGCGTGTGCCACGGCTGAATACCTGATCGCGCTGGGTTTCGGGGATACCGGGTCCGTCATCCTCAACCACCAGCAGGTAGCTGTTGGCGGTTTCACTGATATTCAGCCGCACATCGGCATCCGCCCATTTGCAGGCGTTGTCCAGCAGGTTGCCGAGCAGTTCCAATAGGTCTTCCCGGTCCCAAGGCAATTGCAAGCCTGGGGCCGCGTGGTAACTGAGGTCCAAGTGCTCGCCGTGGACCATGTTCAGGGTGGCCAGCAAACCGGGCAGTTCTTTTTCACAGTCGAACAAGGCGCCCGGCAAGGTTTCGCCGGCCAGGCGTGCGCGGTTGAGCTCACGGTTGAGGCGCTGTTGAACCTGCTCCAACTGCTCACGCAAGAGTTTGCTCAGTTTAGGGTGATCCTTGAGCGCCTCGCTCGACGCCGCGCTCAACAGCACCGCCAGCGGGGTTTTGAGGGCATGGCCCAGGTTGCCGAGGGCATTGCGCGAGCGCTTGAGGCTGTCTTCGGTGTGGGCCAGCAGGTGGTTGATCTGCGCCACCAGCGGCTCCAGCTCCAACGGCACTTGGGTGTCGAGTTGCGAGCGCTGGCCCTGCTGCAATTGGGCGATCTGGTTGCGGGCGGTTTCCAGCGGGCGCAAGGCGCGACGTACGGTGACCCGCTGCAGGATCAATACCAGCAGCAACGCCGCCAACCCCAGCACCAGACCGATCTGACGCATCAGCCGGAAGCTTTCCCGCACGGGTGTGTAGTCCTGAGCCACGCTGATGGAAATTGATTGGCCAAAGCGTTTGTAGTCCGAGCGCAATACCAGCAACTGCTGGCCTTCCGGGCCCAGTTGCAGGTTGCCCTTGAGCCCCACTTCGGGCAGTCGGGGCAACTCCTGATCCCACAGAGAACGGGAACGCCAATGGGTGTCAGCAAAATCGATACGGAAGTAATGCCCGGAAAACGGCCGCTGATAGGCCGGCGAGAGGCGCTGCTCATCCAACTGTACGCCGTTGGGCCCGCGCACCAGCGCCACCAACAGGTTTTCAGCGTCGTTGCGCAACCCCGCTTCCAGGTAGCGCTGCAAACCGGCTTCGAACAACCACAGACTGGTTTGCGCCAACACCAGGCCGACGATCACCATCACACTGATCAACCCCAGGCTGAGGCGGCGTTGAATCGACTTCATGCAGGGCTGGCGCCAAAGCGGTAACCCTGGCCGCGCCGGGTTTCGATCACGCTGCGCCCCAATTTGCGACGCAGGTGATTGACGTGGACTTCCAGCACGTTGGAATCGCGCTCTGTCTCGCCGTCATACAAGTGCTCAGCCAGGTGGCTTTTCGACAGGATCTGTTCGGGGTGCAGCATGAAGTAGCGCAACAGGCGGAATTCGGCGGCGGTCAGTTGGATCTCGTCACCGTCGCGCAGTACGCATTGGCGACCTTCGTCCAGGTGCAGCCCGGCGGCCTGCAAGGTGGGCTGGTTGGCCTGGCCGTGGGAACGGCGCAACAGCGCCTGGATGCGCAGGTGCAGTTCTTCGGGGTGAAAGGGTTTACTCAGGTAGTCGTCGGCACCGGCCTTGAGCCCTTCGATCCGTTCTGCCCACGAATCGCGGGCGGTAAGAACGAGCACCGGAGTGGCCAACGCGGCTGCACGCCATTGCGCCAGCACCTCAAGGCCGGGCAAACCGGGAAGGCCGAGGTCGAGGATGATCAGGTCGTAGGGTTCGCTGCGGCCCTGGTAAGCAGCGTCGCGGCCGTCGGCCAGCCAGTCGACGGCATAGCCCTGGCGCTGCAGGCCTGCCAACAATTCATCGGCCAGGGGTACGTTGTCTTCCACCAGGAGCAGGCGCATCAGTCTTCCTCGTCTTTGATCAGTACACCGTTGGTGGCGTCGAGTTTAATCTCACGTACCACACCTTCGGTGGTCACCAACTCCACTTCGTAGGCATATTGGCCGTGTTTTTTCTCAAGCTCGGCTTCCAGCAAACGGGAGCCGGGATACCGCGCCATGGCCTGCTGCAACAGTTGCTCCAGCGGCAGGATCACCCCCTGCTGGCGCAGCGCGAGGGCTTCGTCCTGGTTGAGATCGCGGGCCTGCAAACCTGAGCAGAACACCACCAGCACCAACGCCACTCGACTGCCGGCGCGTAAATTTACCTTCATTACGTATCCTGATGATTCTTGAGAACCTGCCCGGTGAGCGCGTCCAATTCAACATCCCATTCAATGCCGTGGCGATCTTCCAACTCAACCTCGTAGACGTACTTGCCATACGCCTCGTCCAGATCGGTGTCCAGCAGCGTCGAACCGGGGTGCAGGGCCAGGGCCGTGGCTTCCAGTTGGTCAAAGGCGACAATTGTAACAGTGGCGGGCACGGTCAGTGGCTTGTCGGGGTCCACGGCTCCGGCCTGGGACGCCGCGGAGGCGATGATAGCGGCGGCGACCAGAGCAGTGAGGCGTTTCATGATAAGTCTCCATAACACGAAGTTAGTCCTACGCCAGCCACGGTATATGCCGCAACTTAACTGAAACTGAATTGCCACCATGGCAATTTCGGGAAAGGCCTTTTCCCACAACCCGCGAGATTTCCTATACTGCCCCGCTCGCTTCAACAGAGACCGGTATGACAGCCATTCACATCAAGTTTCCCGCCCTGACCCTCAAGGCCGGCACGCGCGCCCTCGCCCGCATCCGCGAACAAGGCCTTAAGCCTGCCGACGTAGGCATCCTCCCCGGTGCGGCTGGCGGCCCCAAGGCTTTGGGCATCCAGGGCCTGGACTTGGCGCTGTTCGGCGACTGGCTGCCCCGCGCACCACGGGAGCGGGCGCTGATAGGCGCATCCATCGGTTCCTGGCGCTTTGCCAGCGCCTGCCTGCCCGACCCGGTGCAAGGCCTGCTGGACCTCGGCCGCTTGTACAACGAGCAGCGTTTTGCCAAAGGCGTGACCATGGCCGAGGTCACCCAGAGCTGCCAGCGCATGCTCGACGACCTGCTGGCAGGCCGCGATGCACGCGTACTGGACAATCCCGACTATCGCCTGAATATCATGGTGGTCAAAAGCCACGGCCTGCTTGCCGACGACCATCGCGGGCGCCTGGGTCTGGGCCTGTCAACGGTGATCGCCGACAACCTGCGCGGCCGCGCGCGGCTGTCGCGGCATTTCGAACGGTTGATCATCCATGACCCGCGCCAACTGCCACCGGTGCATCCACTGAAGGATTTCCCATCGCGGTTTCTTGAACTGGATGCAGGCAACCTGCGCCAGGCACTTCTGGCGTCGGGCTCGATCCCGATGGTGATGCAAGGCGTGCGCGACCTGCCCGGCGCAGGCGCTGGCACCTACCGCGATGGCGGCCTGCTGGACTACCACCTTGATCTTCCCTACCACGGCGATGACATCGTGCTGTACCCGCACTTTACCGATCGGGTGATCCCCGGCTGGTTCGACAAAGGGCTGCCATGGCGGCGCAGCAATCAGCAGGGATTGCAGGACGTGTTGCTGCTGGCGCCGTCCAAGGACTACCTGGCCCGCCTGCCCCACGGCAAACTGCCGGACCGCAGCGATTTCAAACGCTTTTTGGGCGACGACAAAAGCCGCAATAAGTACTGGCAAACCGCGATGAGCGAGAGCCAGCGGTTGGGGGATGAGTTTCTGCAACTGGCGGATAACGGAGGCCTGGGCGAGCGCTTGCAGGCGCTTTGACCCAGCGGTATGCGCGGCGCGTGATCAAGCTGTTAAACTCGCCGCCTGCCAGATACCTGACCGAGCTGAAAATACTGTGGAAATCTTCAAAGATTCCACGGTAGCCTCCCGCCTGAAACCACCCCTTCCCAATCCCCTCCGTATAACCCAACAAACAAAAGCATTTGAGTATCACCGCGTACCGCGCAATACCTTCCCAATGCAATCCAGTTAGTACATCATCCAGTACATCAGAGACAATTTTGAAAGGATGTACTAGTGGCGCTCACGGATACCGCGGCCAGGCAGGCAAAACCGAAGGACAAGGCATACACGCTCCCGGACTCGCTGGGCCTTTCTCTATATGTGGCTACCAGCGGCATAAAGAGTTGGCACTTTCGATTCACATGGCTTGGTAAACAGGCAAGAATTTCTTTTGGGACATACCCGGAAACGGGCCTAAAGGAAGCGCGCTCTCAAAGAGACGAGGCGCGGGAAGATATTGCGCGCGATGTAGACCCGCGCGAATCAAGGAAGGAGAAGAAGGCAGGATTGATAGAGGCCGGCGGCAGGACGTTCCGCAAGGTGTATGACGAATGGCTGGCTTTCAGGAAGGGAAGTATCTCGCCTGGCACCTATCGCATCATCAGCAACCTGATGGAACTGGATGTATTGCCGGTATTCGGTACAAGGCAGATCGACTCTATCAGGCGAGCAGACATCATCAGCTTGATCCGCAAGATTGAAAAGCGCGGCTCGGTTGCCACGGCCGTGAAAGTTCGGCAGCGCACCGGCCAAGTGTTCAGCTATGCCATCGCCATTGGCCTGATAGAGGTCAACCCTACTGCCGAGATGCACGCCGTCACGGAAAAGATGGGGCAGCACAAGCCTCACCCCTTCCTGCCATTCAGCGAAATGCCAAAAACCATGGCAGCAATCCAGTCGTCCTCGTCCGGTAACCAGCTGCGCGCAGCACTCATGCTGATGATCTATACCGCCTCGCGTCCGGGCGAAGTGCGGCGCGCCGAGTGGTCGGAGATCGATCTCGACGCCGCCACATGGACGACACCTGCTGAAAAAATGAAAATGCGCAGAGATCACTCGGTACCGCTTTCGACTCAAGCAGTCGACGTGCTGAAGAGCATGCAGCCAATCACAGGCCACCTGCGCTACGTGTTCGTCAACCGAAGCGACTCAACGCTCCCGATCGGCACCAACTACGCCAACAATGTACTGGATGCTTGCGGGCTTACCGGAAAACAGTCGCCTCACGGGTTCCGCCACCTGTTCTCCACAGAAATGAACGGACGCGGATATAACCGCGACTGGATCGAGCGGCAGCTCGCCCACGCGGACAGCAGTTTCATTCGTGACGTGTACAACCACGCCGCCTATCTGGAGCAGCGACGGGAGATGATGCAGGAATGGGCCGATCTTGTGACGCCAACCTATCCGCCGACCTAAATGATCAGGCTGTGCGGATTAGCTGGAGTATTCAGAAGGCGCTAGACAAGGGGTTCCAGCGCCTTCTGAGGCCCCTGATAGGCCCTCAAGGGAACATCCATTGGTACGAAAAGTGGTACGAGATCAAATCCATCCCAGGCGTCCTGCCGACGAACACCACTCCCAAATATTATGCGCCTCGATTACTGTACGCACATACAGTAATCGGAAATCCAACCATGCCCATCGATGAAGACACCTGCGGGTGGCTTGGCCTCCCCTCGCCACTGGAAATGTACCGCCAGCACTGCGGGCTTTTGGAAAACGAGATCCAGGAACTGAACCTGCAGCTACGCAAAGCCCGCGCCGATATCTTCGGCCTGATCGCGATGCTGACCGAGGCCCAGGCAAAGAAAGACGAGTTCGCCGGATATCTCCGGCAGCGTGGAGCCGAAGCCGCAGTGATGAGAAAGCAGATCGCCGACCTGGAAATATCGGCCAGTTCGAACCGGAAAGAAGCTGATGAGCTCCGGCAGAGGCTCGGCCTGGTCAGGGCGCGATCGTCCTGACATAAGCCTGGCACGCCCGCAGCGCAATCAGTCCTTGATCGCCGTCACCGGTGATGGCGAGAATTCGTTGAGCATGCGCTGAGTCAAGTTTGGCTCGCGCGGCTCCATGAACCACGCCGGAGGCGCCGGGGGCGGCAGGCACGTCGCAGCCACTGGCTGAATCCGTGGCGTCGAGAAGGACTGACAGCCGCAGATCAGCAGTGGCAAGGCGATCGCGCAGTAGAGCCTGATTGCGTTGGGCATCGGATAATTCCCTGGTGTGTTGTTGGTCCTGGCCGGCGAGCTGCTGCTCCAGGGCCAGGCGCTTGTCCTGCTCGGCGCGGGCTTGGGCGTCGGCCGCGCTGGTGATCGCCGCCAGGTCCATCTGGTGCAGCTTGGTCTGCTCGGCCAGCTTCTTGCCATAGCGCCAGTCCTGCACC
>PJQF01000379.1_pt1 | contig 11450 bp, 10 predicted proteins | sample 1503741 | NCBI WGS metagenome assembly PJQF01 (sample SAMN07775949, study PRJNA414020) | Biofilm metagenome, whole genome shotgun sequencing project. | isolation source: biomolecule (vanillin) treated reverse osmosis membrane biofilm | place: India: Nagpur | collected 2017-03-21 | reverse complement strand
TGGCTCTTACATCCTTTTCGCTGACGAAGTCAGCGGTCTTTTGATCTGCGCTTTTGATCTTGATCTCAGGCGCCCCGTCAAACACGCTGGCCGAACGCAGGCTTGAATCCGTGGGTAACCCGGCAGGACGCCGGGTTAGCCGCGCTGGGCCATGGATGGCCCATCGCGGCGGCCCACGGATTCAAGCCGGAGTGCGGGCACACCGAGCCTAGGCGAGGTGCCGAGTGTTGGGGCAAGAGCCCTTTGGTTACTTTGGGGCTTTTCCAAAGTGACCCGCCGTAAGGGCGGAACCAATACCCGCCGTGACCGCAGAAACGGATATGTCCCCCCAACAAACCGCAACCCAAACAACCCCCACCTTCAAACGGCATCACCCATTAGCCAGATTCACCAATTCCACACCCAAAACATAACGCTCCAGGTTCGCCAAAAACGTATCAGCAATCTCATTACGGCTATCGGTCGATATCGCCGACGTATGCGGCGACAACCTCACCCTCGGATGCGTATACAACGGGTGCCCATCCGGCAACGGTTCCGGCTCGGTCACGTCGAGCGATGCCAGGCCGATTTGCCCGTTATCCAGCGCTTCCAGCAGCGCCTCCTGATCCACCAACCCGCCGCGCGCAATGTTGATCAAATGCAGCCCCGGCTTGGCGCTGCCCAACACGTCCCGATCGACGATATGGCGCGTAGCCTCGGTCAGCGGTGCCGCCAGCACCAGGTGGTCGGCGCGGGCGAACAGGTCGTGGATGTCCCTGGCCGCCTCGACCCCGTCGATCCCGAACGGTGTCGGGCTTTGGCGCAGCGCAACCACCTTGATTCCCAGCGCGTGAGCCTTCTGCGCCAGGCGTTCGCCAATCGCACCAAAGCCGAGAATCCCCAATGTGGTGCCCTTGAGCGGACGCAGCGGGGTGAAATTCCACTGTGAATCCTTCACCCAGATATCCGGCAAATGCTTGGACGCGGCAAAGATCGCCGCCAGGGCGAACTCGGCCAGGTTGTCGGCGGCGCTGCCCCGGGAGGTGGTCACCGGCGGGCCGTTGAACAGCCATTGCGGGTAGAAGTCGATGCCCGATGAGACCAAGTGCACCCATTGCGCGCCGTAGGGCCAGCCTGGCGGCGGGGTCTCCGGGGCGGTGTAGCCGCGCACGTTGATCGGACGCAGCAACAGGATATTCGCCTGGGGCGGCAGGTCGCTTGGCACGCCCACCGGAACGCCGATCACCTGGGCTTCGGGGTGGACCGTGCGCAGGCGAGCGCGGATCACGTCGTTGTAGTCTTCGTCCAACTGGCTGGCAATAATCACGTGAGTCATGTGCGTTCCTTCTGGCGTTGGGCGAACACGGCTTTACCGACGCCTTGCAGCACTGCATCGTTCTGGGGGGTATGTACGCGACTGCACAGCACATCGCGGTAGTGGCGTTGCAGCGGGCTATGGCGCGACAGGCCAGGGTTGCCGGAAGCCTCAATGGCCAGTTCCACCGCGCGAATAGCGTTGTGGGTGACCAGGTACTTCAACTGTGCGGCGTTGGCGGCCGGGGTGTGGCCGTCGGCGGCGGCGTCGAGCAGGCTGCGGTTGGCGAACAGCAGGGTGTCGATATGCCCGACGGTTTCCTGAAAGCGCGGCAAGGTCGACAACGCCGCACCGAGGTTGGACGGCGTGCGTTCTTCCAGCCAGTTCACCAGCCAGTCCCGCGCGGCCTGGGCCACGGCGTCGTACACCGACGAGAGCAGCACCGACATCCACAGGAAACCCTCCGCATCCAACTCCGGCTGCGGTGCGCTCCAAGGGCTGACACTGACGGCGTGGTCCAGCGGCACCAGCACGTTGTCGAGCACCACTTCATGGCTGCAGGTGGCGCGCATGCCGAGGTGGTCCCAGGTGTCGATGATGCTCACGCCGGGGCTGTCCTTGGGCACCAGCCAGGCGCCCACCAGCGGGTCGGCGTCGTCACTGCGCGCCCACACGCTGAACCAGCTCAGGCCATGGCTGCCGGTGGAGTAGATCTTGCGCCCACTGATGCGCCAGCCTTCGGCGGTGCGCACCGCAGTGGTCGCGGGCAGGCCGCCACGGGCCGGGGTGCCGAGGTCGGGCTCGACGCGCAGGGCGTTGATCAGCGCACCGTTACGCACTGCGTCTTCGGCGACTTTCACGCGCAGGTGCTGGGGCCAGGTTTTGCTGTCTTGCAGGCGTGTGTGTTGCAGGTATTGCATCACCAGGATCAGCGCGGTGGACGGCTCGCCCTTGGCAATCGCACTAATCGCCTTGCGCGCCTGAGGCAGGCTGGCACCGCCGCCGCCCAGGGTTTTGGGCACGGTGAGGGCGACCAGGCCGTGTTCATGCAATAGCTGGAAGTTGGCGTGGGGGAAGGCGCCGCTGTCATCGTACTGCGGCGCGGTACTGGCCAGCTCGGCGGTGAGGCGTTCGAGCAAGGCTTCAAAATTGGCAACTTCCACGGAGCGTAGAGACGGTTGGGTCATAAGAATGTACTCGGTCAAAAATATGGGCGGGGCGGCGCGACGATTCGACTTGCCCCTCCCACAGAGGATTTTTGGCTTAGATGGCGAGGCGCACAGGCTGTTGGCCCAACAAGCGCTCCACCACCTGTACCACCGGCTCGGCTTCGGTACGTACCAGCCAATCCGGGCTAACGTCTACGAACGCGACCGTGCCGTCCTGGGCAATCACCACGACGGTCGGTTGGGGCAACTCCCAGGTCCCCGTACCGGTGGTTTCACCGATGTGATTGTCCTTGGCCAATGCCGCGTTACGCGAGGCTTCATCGAAGCTGTAGAGAATCCCCAAGCGCCGCCCGAGGTTGTTATCCGGGTCGCTGGCGACCAGCAGTTGCAGCGCGTGGTGGGTCTTGATTTCCACCAGGCGTTCCGGCACTTGCGGGCTGATCGCTACCAGCGGTACACCCAATTCGCGCAGGCGTGGGTACAGCTGGCGCTCGTAATAGGGCAGGGCGATGTTGCACGCCGGGCAGCCGGCAAAACGGAAGAAGATCAGCACCGCCGGGCCGTCTGCCAACAGCAGCTCGCGGTTGAGTTCGCCGCCTTCGACGTTGAGCAAGGTAAACGGGTCGAGCTCATCACCCACCTGCACGTAGTCGTCTACCCGCGCTTCATCCACCAGGCGCTGGCGCTGGTCGATATTGACTTGCAACGCCGCCGGGGCCCAGGTCCCTACACGCTCGGCGTGCAGCGCCGCCAACTGACGGTTAAGGGATTCGCTCATGCCAATGCCTCCTGCGGCGCTTGCACCTCGACGCTGTAACGGTTGACCGGTACGTCCAGGCCCAGGTTGTCGCGCAGGGTCTGCCCGGTGTATTCGGTGCGGAACAGGCCGCGCTGTTGCAGCACCGGCACCACCAGTTCGGTGAAGTACTGCAAGCCATCCGGCAGCACCGAGTTGACGATGAAGCCATCGCTGGCGCCGCGCTCGAACCAGGTCTGGATCGCATCAGCGACTTGCTCAGGGGTGCCGACAAAATCACGCTTGGGCCGCGAGAACCGCAGGGCCACTTCACGCAGCGTGAGGCCTTCGTCCTTGGCCAGTTGCTTGATGCGATCGGAGCCGCCTTTCTGGCTGTTGGAGCCCAAGTCGCCGAGTTCCGGGAAGGGTTCGTCCAGGGGGTATTTACTGAAATCGTGGTCGTTGAACGGGCGGCCGAGGGCGACGATGGCGTCTTCCACGGTGACCAGCTCCACGGCCTGCTGGTAGCGGCTTTCCACTTCGGCCTCGTCGCGCCCGACAATCGGGCGGATGCCCGGCAGGATCGACAGGCTGTCGGCATCGCGGCCAAAGCCTTTGGCACGGCGTTTGAGGTCCTGGGAGTAGGCCAGGCCTTCTTCGATGCTTTCCACATGCACAAAAATCGCATCGGAATGTTCGGCGGCAAAGTTACGCCCGTCTTCCGAGGTGCCGGCCTGGAAAATTGCGGGCTGGCCCTGGCGCGAACGCGCAATGTTCAGCGGGCCTTTGACCGAGAAAAACTCGCCCTTGTGGTTCAACGCGTGAAGCTTGTCCGGGGTGAAAAACTCGCCGCTGTGCTTGTTGTAGGCAAAGGCGTCGTCCTCCCAGGAATCCCACAGGCCCTTGACCACGTTCAGGTGTTCCTTGGCGATGCGGTAGCGCACGGCATGGGGCGGGTGCTCGGCCTTGCCGAAGTTATCGGCGGTGCCGCTGAGCCACGAGGTGACCACGTTCCATCCGGCGCGGCCGCCGCTGATATGGTCCAGAGACGCGAACTGACGTGCCACTTGGTAGGGCTCGGTGTAGCTGACGGTCACGGTGGCGACCAGGCCGATATGGGTGGTCAATGCCGCGAGGGCTGACAAGATCGTCAGCGGCTCGAAACGGTTGAGGTAATGGGGGCTGGATTTGGCGTGTATATGCAGGCTATCGGCGATGAACACAAAGTCGAATTTGGCAGCTTCGGCCAGTTCAGTCTGCTGCTTGTAGAAGCCGAAATTCGTACTGGCATTCGGTTGTGCCTGCGGGTGGCGCCATTCGCCCCAGCCGTGGCCGACACCGTGGACCATGGCACCCAGTTTTAAATGGCGTGGTTTTAGTTGACGTGGCTGGCTCATGTTCTGTTCCTTCAGCGCGAGACTTGGTTGTTGGGGGCACGCTTGGCGTTAAAGCTTTTGTCGAAGCCCTGTGACACGTCGATGTGTTTGGTCAGCAGGCCTTCTTTTTGGTAGGTGTCGGCGGTGGTTTGCAGGCCACTGATCACGCTGTCGTCGATCAATACCGGGCTCAGACGGGTTTCCTTGGCCACGGCCACATGCACGGCCAGTGGCAGGCCGGTGATTTTGGTCTGGGCGGCGGCGTATTCGTTGGGGTGCGTATTGGCCCAGGCGTAGGCGCGATCGACGCGGGCGACAAAGTCGTCCAGCTGCGTGCGCTTGTCGGCAATGGCCTGGCTGGTTGCCGCGAGGTACAGGTGGTTGCTCAACAGCGTGTTGCCACTGGCGATGATTCGCGCCTGGCTTTGGGAGGTCACCACGGTGGTGTAAGGGTCCCAGGTCGCCCAGGCATCGGCGGTGCCGTTATCCAGCACCAAGCGGGATTCGGCGGGCAGCAAGAAGATGAACTGCACATCCTGGCTGGTCAGGCCCGCGCTGGCCAACGCCTTGATCGCCAGGTAATGCCCGATGGAGCCACGCCCGGTGACGATTTTCTTACCCTTGAGGTCGGCGGCCGTCTTGATTGGCGAGTCCTTGGGTACCAGCAGCGCGGTGGTGTTGCGTCCTTCGGCGTGGATGATGCTGACCACTTTTAAGGACGCCCCGGCACCCAGCGCGAACACGTAAGGCGCATCGCCCAAGGCACCGACATCCACCGCGCCGGCATTCAGGGCTTCGCCCAAGGGCGAGGCGGAGGGGAACTCCGACCACTGGATGGCATAGGGCACGTCTTTGGTTTCGCCGGACACTTCCAGCAGCGTCTTGATCGTCGATTTCTGATTGGCCACCCGCAGTGGTTGCAGGTCGGCGGCGTGGGCGCTGGTGGCCAGGCCAAGGGCCAGGGCAGTACCCAGGAACAGGCGCTTGAAGGGGGTGGTAAAGACCATGGGATAGAGGCTCCAGGCAGATCAAAAAAGGTGTGGGTTACCTCCGCCTGGAAAGGGGTCGGTGAAGCCTGCCCCCATTCAGAGGCAGGTGTGTTGGATGATCAGATCACGTAGAACCCATGGGTCCCATCACGGGCCAACTGGGCAACCAAACCGAACTCCCAATCCAGATATGCCTGCATGGCTTCCTTGGGGTTGTCGGTGCCTTCGTACGGACGGCGGTAGCGGTCGATCCGTGGTGAGGCCAGGTGGGTTTCGCCTTCTTCCAGGGGCAATTTCGCGTTGATCCAGCCTGCCGTGCCGTCTTGCAGCAGGAACACTTGCTTGCCGGTGATGGCTTCGACTTCAGCCACCGCCAGGCGCGCCAGTTGGCTGCTGCCGCAGGTCAGCACGTAGCGCTCGGCGGTCGGCACTTTGGCGAGGGCCTGGGGCAGTTGCGCGCGCAGGGCCCACCAGGCGCCGGGGATGTGGCGTTTGACGTAGTTGGCGCTGGCGGTGAAGTCCAGCACCACGGTGTCGCCGTGGGCCAGCCAGTCGGCGAGGGTGTGCGGGCTGATCAGTTCGGCTTGGGGCGGCGTGGGCACCGGGGCGACCCAGATGCCTTTTTCGCTGAAGTGCGCCGCTTGCAGGTCGTCCAGCACGTGCACGTCCCAGCCCAGTTGGGCGAGCCAGGACGCGGACATGTTGGCGCGCACGCCGTCGTCATCCGCCAGCACCAGGCGTGCGCCGCGTACGCTGGCCACGTGATCGGTTTCCTGGACCAATTGGCCGCCGGGGGTGGAGCGAGCGCCGGGCAGGTGACCGGCTTCGAATTCTTCCGGGGTGCGCACATCGAACAGGTAGGTGGTGCGAGTGGTTTCCTGCTGCCAGGCGTGCAGATCGTCCAGGGTGGCACGGCCAACGCGGGCTTTGTCGGCGACGCGGCGTGCCTCGATGGCGGCGACCTGGCGATGTTCTTCCGAGGTTGGGGCAAAGCGTCGCGCCTGGCCGTGGGCGAGTGTTTGCCCGGCCAGGGTCCAGCCAATGGTGCCATTACGCAGTGCGGATACCGGGTTGGCCACGCCCGCATTGATCAGCGACTGGGTGCCAATGATGCTGCGGGTGCGCCCGGCGCAGTTGACGATAATGCGCGTGGCCGGATCCGGCGCCAGTTCACGGGCGCGCAGCACCAGTTCGGCACCGGGCACGCTGATGCTGGTGGGAATGCTCATGGTTTGGTATTCCTCGAAGCGGCGGGCGTCGAGCACCACCACGTCGGCGTGGCTGTCGAGCAGGGCCTGCACTTCTTCGGCGGCCAGGGACGGCGTGTGACGCTCGCTCTCTACCAGTTCGCCAAAGGCTTTGCTCGGCACGTTCACGTCAATAAACAGCTCGCCACCGGCGCTGCGCCAGCCATTGAGGCCCCCTTCGAGCAGGCTGACCTGGGTGTAGCCCAACGCAATCAGGCGCTCGGCGGCGCGGCTGGCCAGACCTTCGCCGTTGTCGTAGACGGTGACCTGGGTATCACGCCGTGGAATGCGCGAATACACCTCCAGCTCCAGCTTGGACAGCGGGATATTCGCCGCGAACAGCGGGTGGGATTCAGCAAACGGCGCTTCTTCGCGCACGTCGATCAGGGCGACTTCTGCATGGTCCAACAGGGCCTGGCGAATCTGGGCGAAATTGCGGGTCGGTACGGTGCTCATAGGGCAGGGCTCTTTTCTTTGGACAAATCCCAGATGTTCGGGAGGAAGGCGTTGGAATAACCGGAGATAAACAGTTTCTCGCTGCCGTCGGGCTGGTACACCGCACGGCGTACCGCACCGATATTGGCGCCGTACACGTGAATGCTGATGGACACTTGGTCGCTGTGGGCGTTGCTGACCTGATGAATGTCGCCGACCTTGGGCGATACGGCTTCGACCTGGCCCGGCACCAGCTTAATAGGCTTGCCTTCGGCGACCAGGCTGCCGTCGGGGGCGCGTTCAAACCCTTGGGAAAACTCCGCGCCGCGCAACATGCCGATCAGCCCCCACACCCGGTGGTCATGAATCGGCGTGGTCTGCCCCGGACCCCAGACAAAACTGACGACGCTGAAGCGCTGGCGCGAATCGGCGTGCAGCAAAAATTGCTGGTAGCGCTCGGGGTTGGGTTGGGCGAATTCGTCGGGGAGCCAGTCATCATGGCTGACCAGTTGCGCGAGCAGCTTGCCGCCACGGTGCAACAGGTCGCCTTCGCGCGGATTGCCGTCGATCAGTTCCGCCAGGGCGCCAATGAAGGCTCTGAGTCTCTCGGGGTGTCGGGCCTGGGTCATGGCAATTCCATCAGTCGGTGTTGATGGGTTTATCTAAGCATAATGTTTATAGTTAATATGCTATTTTTTAATGATTAGCTTATAGCTGAAGGTAATTTAGAACCGGCATGTATAGCGTTAGACGTTATCGATCACAGCGTGGGCTATTCAGATAACGTTCCTGCAACTATGCTTCGCGGACATCTTAATGACTGTTCTCTATGTGCGGCCCAAATGAAAATTGACGATATCGATGCCTTTGTCGAAGTGATTCGTTGCCAGTCCATCAGCCATGCCGCCGAGTCGTTGCAACTGACCCAGCCGGCCATTACTCGCCGCGTGCAGAACTTCGAGCAGGCGCTGGGGGTGGAGCTGTTTGACCGCAACACCAAGCCCCTCAAACCGACGTTGATCGGTACCCGCGTGTATGAACAATGCCGGTTGATCCTGCGCGAGATGGATGCCTTGCGTGAGCTGGTAGCCACCGACGCACCCCCCTCCGGCGTACTGCGCCTGGGCGTGCCGCAGACCATCGGCGATGTAGTGCTGCTGGACGCGCTGAAGCTGCTGCGCACTGAGTACCCTGAACTGCGCGCCCAGGTCGCGACCGGCTGGGGCAGCCAGTTGGTCGGCAAGATTGAACGGGGCGAACTGGACGCGGCGGCGGCATTGTTCCCGGCAGGCAAGATCTTCCCGGATAACATCGTTGGCGAGTCTATCGGCAAGATGGAGTTGGTGGTGGTGTGCGCCAAGGCGCAGTTGCCGAAAAAACCCTGCAAGCTGGCGGATGTGTACCAGAACGGGTGGATTCTTAACCCGGACGGCTGCGGGTTCCGTGCCGGGTTGCAACGCACTTTGTCCGATCAGGGCTTGGCGCTGCGGGTCAACCTGGAAACCTTCGGCACTGAATTGCAATTGGGTCTGGTCGCCGATGGCCTGGGCTTGGGCCTGGTGCCGCGTCCCTTGCTGGAGCGCAGCGCTCACCGCGAACAATTGGCGGTAGTGCCGCTCAAGGACTTCAAACCGGTGATGGACCTTTGGCTGATCTACCCGCATTTCCTCGGCAACCTGCAAGGGCCGGTGGATGCGTTTGGCAAATGGGTGGCGGCGTCGTTGCACAAGATTCGGGATGCGGCTTGATATGAAAAAAAATAATAATTAGCTTAGATTAAAATGTGCTTTTTATTATTTTTGAGCATCCCCTAGGCTTGCCTGGAAGTCCTTAAGGCCATCCAGGAAGTTTTGCCATGAGCAGCGTCACCTCGATTTCCAGCGTCTCCAACAACGTTCGTCAACGCGTCACGCCAGAAGAGTGGGAAGTGCGCGTGAAACTGGCCGCCGCCTACCGCCTGGCGGCCTTGTACAAGTGGACCGATCACATTTACACCCACTTCTCCGCCCGTGTACCGGGCCCGGAGGAGCATTTCCTGATCAATGCCTTCGGCCTGTTGTTCGATGAAATCAACGCCTCCAACCTGGTCAAGGTCGACCTCGACGGCACGATCGTCGACGACCCCACCGGTCTGGGTATCAACTACGCCGGCTACGTGATCCACAGCGCCATCCACGGCGCTCGCCATGACTTGCAAGCGGTGCTGCACACCCATACTCGCGATGGTATTGCGGTGTCCGCGCAGAAGGACGGCTTGTTGCCGATTTCCCAACACTCCATCGCCTTTTCCGGGCGAGTGGCCTACCACGGCTATGAAGGCATCGCCCTCGACCTGGACGAGCGTGAGCGGTTGGTGGCGGATCTGGGCGACAAGAGCGTGATGATCCTGCGCAACCACGGGCTGTTGACGGCGGGTATCAGCGTCGAACATGCCTTCCAGCAGCTGCAAGGGTTGGAGCGTGCGTGCAATATTCAGATCGCGGCGCAAGCGGCGGGGAATGCTGAGCTGGTCTTTCCGCCACAGGAGGTAGTGGCGAAGGTTGAAGAACAGGCCAAGGCGCATAGCAGCGGCGAGGGGCCGGGCGTGGCGCGGCATTGGAATGCGCTGATTCGGCAGTTGGAACGCAGCGATACCGACTACAAGAACTGATCCTGAGCTAAATGAAGATAGGCAGGTGGGAGAGGGCGAGTCGAATCAACGCACCGCCCCTCCCACATTGGTTTTGCCGTGTTCTGGCTTACGCGACCTGTTTGGCCTGCTCGCGTTCTGCAATCAGTTGGCGGGTGAGGGGGATCAACCGCTTGCCGTAGTCGATCGCATCATTGAGCGGATCAAACCCACGGATCAGGAAGGTGGTGATGCCGAGGTCGTAGTAATCCACCAGCGCTTCAGCCACTTGTTCGGCGGTGCCCACCAACGAGGTTGAGTTCCCTTGCGCGCCCAGCAACCCCGCAATCCCCGTCCACAAACGCTTGTCCAGCCGGGAACCCTGTGCCGCCGCTGCGAGTAGCCGACGCGAGCCTTCATTCGGCGGTTCACGCCGCACAAATCCATTTTTCTCAGCCAACTCAGTGGCCTGTTGCAAGATGCTGTCAGCGCGTGCCCACGCCAGCTCTTCGGTCTCGGCGAGGATCGGTCGCAGCGACAGGCTGAAGCGAATCGTGCGTCCATGCTTGGCTGCTTCGGCCCGGACCTGAGTCACGATCTCGCGCACTTGCTCGTAGGTTTCGCCCCACAGTGCGTACACGTCGGCATGTTTGCCCGCCACTTCAATCGCGGCCTGGGAAGACCCTCCGAAGTACAGTGGGATATGCGGTTGCTGCGGCGACTTCACGGTGGAGTGCGCGCCTTCGACCTGGTAGTAGGTGCCGGTGAAATCGAAGGGCTGTTCGCTGGTCCATTCCTGTCGCACCACACTCAGATATTCGTCGGTCCGTGCGTAGCGTTCGTCCTTGCCGATATGGCTGCCATCGGCGCGCAGTTCGCGGTCGTCGCCACCGGTGATGATATGCACGGCGGTGCGCCCGCCGTTGAACACATCCAACGTGGCGAACTGGCGCGCGGCGAGGGTGGGTTGTGCAAAACCGGGGCGGTGGGCGATCAGGAATTGCAGTTTGCGGGTGACGCTGGCGGCATGGGAGGCGATCAGCGTGCTGTCCGGGCTGTTGGAGTGGAAGGCCACCAGGGCGCGGTCGAAGCCGGCCTCTTCGTGGGCGCGGGCCACGGTTTCCACGTAGTCCGGTTGCAGGGTCGGGCCGCTGCGTGGATGAATTTCGGATGCATGGTGGCCGCCGATATAGCCGATGAATTCGATGCTCATGGTCTGTCCTTGTCGAGTAGGGAGTGTGTACCTCCGCCGGGCAGGGGGTCGGTCATGCTCGTCCAAGGTAGGGGCCCCGACGTCCGCTGTAAAATGCCGTTTGGTTCTAACCTAATTATTAAAAAATAGAATTATTTTGTGATTTTATATCAGTAAATAGCATTATCTGAGTTGGCAGCGCCGCAACCCCAAGTGTTTGCGAGTTGAGTGCACTTTCTAATAGACGAAAAAAAACCGGCTGATCAGGCCGGTTTGGGGGTGCCCTCGAACAGGGCGGGTTATGCGTGGTTTTCCATCAGACGGTCCGAGCCACCTTCAGCTACGCGGTTTTCCATCAGACGATCCGAGCCACCTTCAGCTACGCGGTTTTCCATCAGACG
>PJQF01000378.1_pt1 | contig 11477 bp, 18 predicted proteins | sample 1503741 | NCBI WGS metagenome assembly PJQF01 (sample SAMN07775949, study PRJNA414020) | Biofilm metagenome, whole genome shotgun sequencing project. | isolation source: biomolecule (vanillin) treated reverse osmosis membrane biofilm | place: India: Nagpur | collected 2017-03-21 | reverse complement strand
ATCTGGCTCGAATTTCAGCTTCAGAAAAATACTTGAGACTCGGACCTTGCTCAGTCACGACACGTTTTCCGTTAACAGTTCCTTTGCGACCAAAAATGGCCTCAAATGGATTTTTCACTGACTTTCGGCGAGTACGGGACTTTGCTGATTTTCGACGCTTTCCGCGTCGCGGATTTCCTGTGACAAATTGAATATCCATTTGCACTCCTTACATAAATATGATGACGACGAACTTTTTGAATTGCAATCCTGAAAACACTTGATCTTTCAAATTAGCTACTAGCTCCTCGGGCATTGGCTATTTCCTTCGCAACTTCTTGATCCAATTGACCAATTTCCTCTAAAACATTGCCATCCCAACGGTGAAAAGGGTTCACCAAGAGCACCAAACCACCCTTTTTCCAGTAAAAAACCGCTGTCGGCGCTCCAAACGGATGCACAGCTAAACATTCAAGAGGAAAACCCTGAGATTTTGAGCCAGGTGTGTATTGGATATTCGGCGTAAAACCTTTGAATTCGCACTCTGACTTTAGAAAATCCGTCAAATAAACTTCATGTCCTTTCTTCGATCTTCGATTTTCCCGAAATTCTTCAATGATCAGTTCCAGAATCTTCTTTCGAAGTTTTTCCGATGAATTTATCAAAGTCTGAAAGTAAGGAAGAATTTCCTTCACTCGACTCATGTGAATCTTCCTTTCTGATTCGCAGTCATTCCAATCAGAATTCCACCAATCAACAAAACTGGAAGATACTTTTTCCATGTGGGTGCCGGACTTGCGAAAATGGGTAAATCGGGAAGATCAAATTTGACTGTGTTTTTCAAATCAAGTATCGCTTTTTCAAAACCATTGACATAGGTCCCGTATTTGTCCCACCGCAAACCGTATTTTTCTCGGGCTCGATTCACAATATCAGTCATTTGCGAAAGTTCGACTTTGTTTCGCTTTGCCGTTGATCCAAGAAGCGCAGGTGTCATTGGACTGTGGTGCTTGATGCTGTTGTAAAGACGAAGAGAAGTCCAACCTTCCCAAGCCAACGGATTGATGGCTCGAAAGACGTTGAACATTTTGTCGATGACAATTTTTCCAGCTTCTTCATCACTGATATTCAAATTGATAATTGCACCAAACATCACTGACCTCTTTTCAAAAGCTTTTTCACAGCGTTTGCTTGACTTGCGTAAAAATAGACCGCACCCGCAATTGCAAGCGGAACAAGAATATTGGCACCCCAAGAAATACCCTTTGCAGTCACTTCAACAGTTTTTACCGCAGCCGATCCGACTGAAATTGCAGCATCACCAATAGCAGCGACGGGTTTAATGAATTTTACTGTAGCATCCGTCCAGGGTGTCTTCGATGCTTCAAGACCAGGAGTTGTCTGAAAAGGTGTAAATTTCTCAGGAATCAGTCCGCTTCCGCGCTCTGCCATTTTCTTGTAGGCCGATTTGAAATAGTCTTGAGCAGGGGGAGTGAACAAGCCTCCCGAAGATTTTAAATGCTCATAGACATCACCAATTCCCTCAAGAAGAATTTTCCGAGTTGCCGCATTTCCTTTTGAATAGTAGGCGATCAAATTTTCCACAGTCCCATTTTTGAAAGGATACTGAGGCTGAGATTTGGCGTAGTAGTGAAACCATGACAACAAATTGTAACCATCGCGCTCTAAACTCATGATTTTTTCCTCATCAAAAGAATTGATCCGCCAACCAAAATTGCAAGAGTTCCGTAAACTATAACAGGATCAGCAAAAGGATTGTATCTTCCTTGAAGAACAGCTTGCGAAAGAACCTCTTGGCGACCAAGTTCAAGTTGGAAGTCTGCAAAATCTGCATAAGCACGACGCTTGTCGTATTTTCCTCGAATAGCTTCAAGAAGCTTGCGAAGAAGTTCTTTCTTTTTTTGCTCAATAAATTTTGCTGATTCTTCTTTGAATTTCTGATGAAGAAGCTTTCTCGCCTCTTCAGTCAAATCCATATTAGAAATCGCATCAATTTTTACCTGAAGCTGATCGGCCAGTTTTGAAAGAGAAATTTGCTCTTTCACATCAGCATAGCCTTTTGAAATCAAATCACTGGCTTTGATTTTTCCTGAATATAGTTCCTCAAAAGTTCTCATGGTATTTTGAAGTTCCGATACAGGAAGTCCGGTTTTCTTTTGTACTTCACTCACAAATTCTGACTTTGCGCGATCTTTTGCAAACTCAGTGAGAGATTTTCCTTCTCGATAAGCAAGTGACAGTTTGTAAGCTTCTTGAACTTGCGGAGAAATGATACCGCTTTGTGCGACTTTTTCTTCCGCATACTTCGATGCAACATCATAAGCCGATGACTGAAGTCTCTCTAAAAGAGGACCTTGCCCACCAACCGCAAGTGCTACTGTTGCAACCAACGCTCGCCCAAGTTCACTTTCGCCAAGCGGTGTGCCTTTCAGAACAACTTGAGTGCTGAACTGAATGACCGCAGGACTACCACCATATGCCAATGCACCAACTTGTAATGCAGTAAGAAGCAAACTTGACCAATCTTCCGGTTTTCCTTCGCCACGAACAGCGCGAAGGGCGATGTCATCAATACTAGAAAGACGAGTAAAAAGCCCGCCAGTGACTTGATCAACACCAGTTCCGGCAGCAAGTTTGAAGATTTCAAATCCGCCCGTTACCGCGTAAGCACCTACACGAGTCCAGTCAATATTTGACAGAGCTTTGTTGACTTCATCTGTTGCTCGATTGAGTCCAGTTCGATCACCGACCCAATTGCGAAGATCCACAAGACTTTGTGTGTTTCTCCACACAAAGTTGGCTACATCACCACCAATGGTGAAGCCAAGCTGTGAATCATACTCATGTCTCACGATTATTTCCTCAATACTAAAAAGAGCAGTGAGGCAACACCTGCTCCAATCATCAAATTTTTCTTTAATTTAGCCTGTTCTTCTTTTTCAAGCTTCAAAGCTTCAACTTCCAGTTCTTTGATTTTCAGTTCTACTTCTTTTTCTTTGAGTGACTGAAGTTGTGGGATAAAACTTTCTTCAACTTTAGAAGCCTCATCTTGAAACCGTTTTTGAAGACTGAGCCGCATGTTCCCATACGTTTTATTGTAATTTTCAGTCGTGACTTTAGCAGCTTCCATGAAAGCATCTTTCATCATGCTTTCCGCAGTTGATGTAGGAAATGATCCATGAACAGCCATGTGAGGGAGAATCATTTTCTCAAGTTCGTAATCGAATTTGGAAATGACCTCGTTCACATAAGACGGGAGTCCGCTGACTTGAATTCTCGCATCCCAAGCATTCATCGGAAAATTCCTTGAAGTGATTGAATTTCAGAATCAAGTTTTGCTTCTTTGCTAGAAATCGCAGCTTCTTTTTCAGCAACTTCTTTCTGAAGTTTCACTCGTAACTCTTCCAATGCCTTTTGAAGCTCAACTTGAAGACTAGCAAGCTCTGATTGGAAGCTTTGATCAATTTTGTTCACTTCAGGTCGAAGTGCATTGATCAAACTGTTAGTAAACTTCATTCTCAAATTGGCAATTTCAGAAACTTGTTTCTTCGATTCATTCAAGAATGTAAAAAACGAAGGTACTACTAGATCATAGTGAGGAAGAAAAAGTTCTTGAGCTGTGTCATAAGCATTCTGGATTCGAGCGCGAGCATCAGCTTTCTGGTTTCTCTCAAAAATTTGACGAAATCCTTCAATCACTGACCATGAAGCTCGACCAGTCCAATCACCATGATTGCGATGAACTTTTTCCTCATCGTATTTGAATGTTGAATCAAAACCATTCAAAACCATGCGAGCAACCGCACGATTTCGAAGTTGAGATTCATTCAAATCCTGAGTCTTAAGCACGTTTTTTCACCTTTTTGTAAATCATGAAACCAGCAATACCTAAAACAGCGGCAACACCCCAGCGAACTGCGGGTTTTGTGGTATCAATTTTCTTTCCAGTGATTTTTTCAATCGGCATCACGGCAACAGAAGTCATTTTATCCATTGCAACTCGCACAGGAGCAGGAAGAAATGGAGCATCCATATCTTTTGCTGTTGAAGTCACTGCTCCAGCATCACCACTTGATTTTTGAATAATTGGAGCATTCGGATTATCTTTGGTGATGAGCGCATTGCTGATTTGACTTGGTTTGTAGGGCATAATGGAAACATCCATGACCTTCAAACCAAGATCCAATTTTGCATCTTCAATAGATTTAAACGGACCACGAATCTCCTCATTGATTTGACTGAAAAATGTTCCGTCAACATCCTTAAGGATTTTTCGAATACCGTCATCATATTCAATGACCCAAGCTTGAATTGAAGCACCCATGGCTCCATCATGTCCAAATTCCATCATTGGATTATCTCCTCACCAACAAAAGTGCCGCAATTCCCGCAGCGATCCACAAAGCCTTAGATTTCTTTTCTACATTCTTCACTTCAACCACAGCAATTTTCGTTTTTTCTTGATCTTGATTTGCAGTTGCTTTGACAAGATTTGATTCTTGAACCTGAGACTGAGGAACAATTGCGATCTGTTCTTCACGAGCTTTTTCAGCTTCAACTTTTTCTTGAAGAATTTTTTCGTTTCGAACCGCATCTTCCAAAGATTGATCAACAAGATTTTCTTGCCAAATTTCTTTCGAAATACGGCACTTGTTCACATCACTGGAAATTGCATCAATGCTCGATGAGTAATATTCTTCAAGCGGAATCAAACGACTCATCCACTGCTGATTAGGTTGGATGAACTCAGAAGTTCCCCACTCCACCGCATTTTGCCATTCAGAAGTGGGACTTCCATTCAAAACTTGCGGGTCCATGCGCTGAGACATCTTGATTGCCATGAAATTCATGTCACGTTGAGCACGCATTTTGGCATCATAGAGTTTTCTTTGATGCTGTTCCTCGGCTTTAGCCATGGCTACTTTTTCCGCTTGCTTCTTTTCATGAAGCTTTTGGCGTTTGTATTCAGCAATACGATGTTGCTCACGCAAAATCGCACGCCTTTCCATGTAGCGTTTAGCTTTGATTTTTTCTGGTGAATTGAGCTTATCAAGTCGAAGACTCTCTTCAACAATGATGTCGGCGTGAACTTTTCCGTTTTCACCGACTTGCTCAAGCTCGCCAAATTGATTTGTGCGAAATCGCATATTTCCTCACTTCTTGGAATATGGAGAAGCAATACCGCGAACAGCTCTGACAAGAAGAAGCGCACCAATGATTCCGGCACCAGCCATGAACCATGTGCGGTTTTTTCTGAAAAACTCAAAACCCTGATTCGCACCCGTTACCAACGCATTTGCAACACTCGAACTCGCTTGATGCAAAGCTTGCTGACCAACTGCCTGCTGCACATCAGGACGGCGAGCAAGATCCAAAATTGCTTGCTGGCCCGAAACAACTACTGTTTTCAGTGCTTCAGCTTTGGCTTGTTCAATCAATCGCTGTTGAGCAGCCAATCGCTCTTGATCAAGTTTCACTAAAGCATCGTCAAATGTTCCCACGATGTCATCCCACAACCCACCATATCCACCAAGACCGCGTGCTGTTCGTGCAGCCACTCGTCGGCGTGGTCCACCAGGAATCGCACCAGCGGCAATACCGAATTTGGGCGGAAGATTTCGGTATTCTGTTCGCCAATTTCGCTCAGGCGTGATTTGTGCCTGCACAGGAAGAGGCTGTGATTTCTTTGACTGGCCTACAGGTGCAACACCAAATCCAGGGGGAAGATGGCGATTGTGAGTAGACCAACCTTTTTCCAAGTAATACTTCATAAAAGTCCTTTCAAACTTTGTGTTCTTCACCGTAAACGTGTTTCACTTCAAATCCGATTTCTTGATCTTTCACAATCGTCTCCATAGGTAGACGAAGGCGATTCTTCATGCCGCGATTTTTTTCATACGCCACAACATAAATATGGTTGAACGTGGGAGAATCCTTTTGATACTTCACAATTCTGAAGTAAGGCTGAATACCTATGCTTAAAAGCAGTGTTGAAAGCAAAAGACTCATGTCATCACAGTCACCACGAGCCTCGCCTTTTTGAATCATGTCGATCAATGTCACAGGATCGGTCAAAAGTTCCACACCAACCGGATCACGAACATAACGCACATGATTTTGAACAAATTGAGCAAGACAATAAGCCTCGCGAAAATAGTCCATTGAATTCACGCGACAATCATTTAAAATTTTCAGTGCAAGTGTGCGAACAATAGGATGCTTTTTTCGCTCATGAGCGATCTTACGCATGAATTTCAGTGTATCGTAATTTCCCTTCACGCCATCACCAACAGTACCGTTTTTGACGCGGGGAATATCGCCAAGTTGGAATTTCATGACACTCCAAATAAAAAGGGAAGATTTTCACAATCTTCCCTTTCATTCTGACGATGTTTTAACTGACGTTCAACCTCTTAACTGTGGATCTTATCAGCGAAATCCTCAACAAGCTTAATAAGATCACCAGAAAGACCTTTTTCCTTACCAATTTCAATGATTTCGGATTTTGGGAAAATCCTCAAAACGTCATGCTTGGAGATGCCATGAAGGGATTGAGCTTTCGCCAAAACCTCCTCCGCGCATTCCGATGTCGTTTTACCAGACATATATCCAGCAATAAGGACTTCTTGGCTCAAAGTCTTCAAATCTTCACGAATTTTAGATACATCAGGCGCAGGTTCTTCAGACACTTTGACCTCTGCAATCTTTGCTTCAATTACGGGTTTTTCTTGAATTTCAGTCTTTTGAGCTACAGTCGGTGGTTTAATGGGCGTAACGCCCATTACAGGTGTAACTTTTTTCACTGCGGGAGCAGGCTGCACAGCCACAGGTTGTGCTGTGACAGGCATCACTGAAGGTGGAGTCGAAGATCGAGGCGCTTGAATCGGTGGAACAGGTGCACGTCGAACAGCTTCCGGTGTGACCATGGCTCGCGGACGTGCCTGAGTTGCTTGACTGAGAACTGTTCCGAGTGCCGGAGCAAGGGTTTCAATCACCTTGTCCATGGTAGATTTCTTCTCAGGCTCATCGTCTCGATCCAAAAGCCGCTCGGCTTTTCGTTCCGCAATCGCTTCAGATTTTTCGTCAATCAGTTCAAACATTTCCTTGGCTCGATCAAAGCCTTCCTTTTCAGCCTCACTTTTTAGCTTGATAATTTCCATCGCATCAGGCCCCGTTTTTTCGGGTTTTTGCTTGAGGATGATTTCGAAAATGCGATTGTTCGCTTCAGTCACCTGTCTTGCAGCATCGCGCTGAATTTCGGCAAGCTTCAATGACATGTTGGCAGACTCGTCTTTTGAAGACCCAAGAATAGTCATCATCATGTTCATTTGTGCTTGTGTTTGCTGTTGCATTTGTGCAAGTTGCATCTTCGCTTGCTCTTGCATCTGCGTCATCATGAGCTGTGTTTGCTGTTGTTGCTGTTGAATCATTGCCATCATCATTGGAAGAGAATCATTTGACTGATCTTTGCGAGTCTCCAAAACTTGTTTGACCAAATCCGCAACTTGCGCGATTTCGCCTTTGACTTCATCAACAGGTTTTCGCTCCTCTTCAATACTCATGAGCATTTGAGATTGTTGCTTCAGAAATTTTCCTTCAGGTGATTTGGCTTGAACTTTGTAAGAACCACCACCGAATTTTTTCTGTAAAAAATCCCATGTGCAGGGATGACGAAATTCGCCCACGCGGAATCCATCTTTGTAGACAGTGTAGCGCAAGGCTGTGCCTGCTTCTTTATAAGCGCGGTCGCCAAGATCCACGAAAATATCTTCAACTTCGCCTTTAAGCTTGGCAAGAATGTCAGACACCGGATCTTCCGCCGAGGGTTCCAATGAACGAGGCGGTTCACTGTCATCAATTTCCTCGTCAAAGTCCATTTCCATAGTTTCATCATCATTTTCGTGCTCCATTTCGAGCACAATCGGCTTTCGCTTTCGTGTTTTTGTCACTGTTTCCTCGCTTTTTCGAGCCACAACCTACCTCCAAATTGAATATAAGACATAATGAGTCTCAATCAATTACTGTCAAGACTCCGTTTTAACCCGCAAATAATCCACTCACAACCCGCCAAAAACCCGTATAAAACTCCACAAGTTTTTACGGGTTTGAAGAATCTAGTTTTTCACCACTTCCAACAGGTAATTGATCGGAAAACCTAGGGTTTTCGTCTTTTTGAAAGTATTTTTGAGTCAAATTGATTTGGCGTGTGGCTGCGTTAAGCTTTCCTTGTTCGCTGGGAGTCAATTTTCCTTTTTCACGAAGAATGTCACGAAGAGAAATGAGTGAGGTCCAAACATCAAGAAGTAATTTTTCAGCATCCTTCATTTGTTTGCCCCTTTGATTGCAGTCAAAGCTTTCTTAGTATGCTCAGTCGTGCCTCGAAGCACCGCCCAATATCGAGCACCACCTCGCCACTGACCAGGACCATGCCCCGCAATTCGACCATCGCGGTGAACCCAATAAGCAAAAATCTTTACAGCACATCGAATATTCTTCACAGGATTGAAGAGTTCATTTTGAGATTTGAAATTACAACCTCTAGCGTTTGAGCTTTCAATACTGATTTGAAAGAGCCCACTTGAAATGACTGGATTTCCTTTAGCATCACCGAATGCTTCTTGATAAGTTGTTTCAGGCTTCCAATTAGATTCATATTTTGACATCATAACCAAAATTTTTCCCCAACCAATTTCAGACTTAGGATTGAGGTTGAATTCTTTGGCGTCAGCGGGATCTGTCAAATGAAGTTTTTCACGAAAAATAGCATCATTCAATTCAGTATCCCATAGCTCATTTTTCCAAGCATACTTGACTACAGGCGCGGGCGAAAAAATCGGAGTCGGCGAAGGATTGACTGAAACTGGATTATCGCTTTTACAACCAACCATAAATCCCAGAGCACACATCAACATTGCAATCAAAATCACATCAATAAAATCAAAGTCTTTCATGTAAAACCTCCAAATAAAAAGGGTAGAGTATTTCTACTCTACCCACAAAAGTTCAATAACTGCAAAGCTGTTACTTCACAAGTGTCTTCATTTTTTCTTTAAACAACCGATCAGAATACTCATGAAGAACAGCCATTGGTTGAATTTTTCCATCTTCTCCGGCTCTGTTTAGAATATATGCTTCACAATCCAATTCAGCAATGACTCTCAAAATCTCAAGAACATCGCCGCGTTTTACATTGGACTTTTTTCCTTCACGCTTAGTGATTTCAGTCGCAAGCTTGTGAAGATCCTTTTTGAAAGTATCCGCCACTTATCCTCCTAGTTAAAAACCGTAGTCGTAAGCTTCTTGATCAATTTCATTTTGCTCAGCCTCAAGTTCCGCGTCCATTTGATCTTCCCAATGAGAGGAATCATCAGCTTCGTCTGAAAGATCATTTTCCTCGTAGCCTACAAGATCCGCGACACTTTCATTGGAAAGAGCTTGAAAATTTTCGTCTTCATAGAAGCCATCAAGTAGCATCCATGATTCAGGAACAATGGGAATTTGTCGGTCTTCCTCAAGGACTGACATTGTAATGAACTGATCAGTCTCAGGAACGTAGTAAATTTCAGTATAGTATGTCATGACTGCAATGCCTCCATTTCAGCTTCAAGGTTTCGATTGATTGCTTTTTCTTCAGTGAATTTTTCTGGAAATCTTTTTTGAAGTTTTGCAATGTTAGCTTCCATCGCTTCTTCAAAAGAAATATCGAAGTGATTTGCAATCAATCCCAAATACCACAAACAGTCTCCGATTTCCTCTTTGATGTTGACTGGATCGACCTTTTTTCCATAGAAAAGATGCTTTTTCACAGCATCCAAAAGTTCACCAGATTCAGTTGAAAGCCCGATTGCACCATGAATCAAATTCACATCATTCATGAATCGCACAGCAATATCTGTGAAATTTCCTGCGGCAGTTCTCAGAACGTGAACAAAATACTCTCGTGATGTCATGTTGATTTCCTTTTAGAAATTAGTTCTGCTAATTCATTTTTCAAAAAATAAGCACCTTTATCAGAATCAAATCCTACCAAATTGTGTTCATACAAATACAAAGCCAAAGTCTCCAAACTGTGATGAGCATTTCTATGTGAAGCCATGTCAGTCAACCATAAATTAGATATAGAATTGTTTAATCTATTACCATCAATATGATGCACCACTTCGGACTTCGTGAGCTTACGTCCAATATGTGACTGCATAATTTTTCGATGCTTAAAGATATAAGAATGTTTTTCAGATGAATCCGAAACATAAATATACCCTTTAGAGGAAACAACAATATCTTTACGTCTAGACTGATTTAACTTACATATTCTTTCACTTCTAAAATTTTTCACACAATCAGGGCATTGAAACGATTTACGCTTTCTAATGTTCCTGTGCTTGATATGAAAATCTTTGTTACACTGATTGCATTTTAATGAAGTGATTTTGTTTTTCTCACATTCAATACAATGTGTTTGGAGTCCGTCTTTTTTGGTTTTATTTTTATAGAACCCACTTAAGGGTCTAGTTGTCTGACAACTAATACAAAATTTAGTTGGCTCCAGAGCAGGGAATCGAACCCCGACCTGATGGTTAACAGCCACCTGCACGTCCTTCATGCTACTCTGGAGTAAAGAAGGGGAGTTTTTAATCATATAAAACTCCCCTAAATAGATCAGCCCTGTGCCTGCACCACAATCTTGAACATGTGTGCCGGATCATCACCCTCTTTAGCAGGCTTATCAGCCTTACCCAAGTAAGTGACAGTGTAAACATCACCCTGAAGTGCTTTTGCAAATGCGCGTGTGAGTGCCGAAACAGCCCACACACCAAACTGCGACGAACCATCAAGAGTCTCAAACTCAATCAGGTTTGCTTTTCCACCTTTCAACTTCGGTGAAAGAACTTCGCGCATCTGAATGAAGCGACCCTGGAACTTCTGATTTGGCAAAATATCTTTGCCAATGCGGTAGACCGCAGCCAGATCACTCGCAGTTGTGACCTCTTGCGATTCCTGCTCAATACCGTCATCAACAGCCAATCCAGGCATTTCCTCAAACGAGGGTGCCGGAGCTGGTCGGCTCGGTTGACGTGCAGCCGGAGCAGCACCGCGAGCGGGCATTGCGCGACCTTGTGTTGTTCGATTCATGACTTTCTCCCTTGCCGTATCTTGAAGTCCAGAACCAGTCTGTTGTTTTGCGAACTTCTCAACAGCATTTTTGATTTTTTGTTTCAAGACTGATTCCATGCGCTCAAACTTAATCACTGAATTTTTGTTGTCAATAGAAAAAATAAAGGGTGCGAGAATTTTCTCGGCACCCTTAAAGCAACAAATTTATGTAGGGGGACTATTTGTTGCAATCAGTCATAGAAATGACTGATAAATTTAACAGTAGGCCATCCTCACACTCGCTCTTACTCCTCGCTTCGCGAGAGCAGCTTACGCGAGAGAGGCGACCTTCGGTCGCTAACTAGCGGCATCGAAGATGCCGC
>PJQF01000377.1_pt1 | contig 11498 bp, 6 predicted proteins | sample 1503741 | NCBI WGS metagenome assembly PJQF01 (sample SAMN07775949, study PRJNA414020) | Biofilm metagenome, whole genome shotgun sequencing project. | isolation source: biomolecule (vanillin) treated reverse osmosis membrane biofilm | place: India: Nagpur | collected 2017-03-21 | reverse complement strand
CTTATTAGCCCAAAATGAAAGCAATATGTTAATCATTGACCAACCTGAAGATGACTTGGATAACCAGACAATCTACGATGAAGTAATAAAAGAGCTTAAAAAAATAAAGGGGCACATGCAATTTATTTTCGCCACGCATAATGCGAACATTCCAGTTTTAGGCGACAGTGAAAAAGTAATTGCGTGCAGCTATGATGAAAGGAAAATCTACGCTCATTCCGGAACCATTGACAACCATCAGACGCAAAGATTTATTGTTGACATAATGGAAGGTGGAGATGAAGCATTTAATCGAAGAAAAAATATTTATGGTATTTGGAACATTGCGAAATCAAATTAATAATGACAACACTAGAATTACTGGATATCGTTAGCACGGGAGAGACGAGCAAGGTTCAATTCAAAAGAGAAATTGACAGCAACGACTCCATCGCTGCTGAAATAATTGCTTTTTCAAATTCTAAAGGCGGTAAGATATTGTTCGGTATAGAAGATAAAACGGGAAAGATTACTGGATTAACTGCAGAACAAATTCACAGATACAACCAACTATTGGCCAGTATTGCCAATGACATGGTAAAGCCACAGGTAATAATTATCACGGAAGTTGTGGGTGTTTCTTATGAAGGAGATGATGATAAGAAACTATTAGTGGTGGAGATTTCTGAAGGGGTTGCCAAGCCTTATAAAGATAAGAACGGGGCTGTATGGATAAAGCAAGGGTCTGACAAAAGAAGACTAACTGATAATAATGAGCTGATCCGTTTGTTTCAACAGAGTGGCCTTTTGTATTTAGATGAAATGATTATTCCTCAGACATCGATAGACGATATCGAATTTGCTAAAGTAGAGCAGTATATCAAGATAATTCAAAAGCGCGAAACAATTGAAAAAACTGACATAACAAGTAACCTGTTGAATAATCTTAATATAATGAAAGGCGATAAGGTTACATTAGGGGGCTTGTTGTTTTTTGCAAAACAACCTCAGAAGTATCGCTCTGCTTTCTGCATAAAGGCAATTTCATTTTTTGGGAATAGTATCGGTGGTGCCGATTACCGAAGTAGTCAAGACATCGTTGGAACTATTCCTGAGATTTTCGAGGAAGCCATGAGATTTTTTACTTCAAATTTGCTTCACATCCAGGCCGGGCAAAATTTCAATTCTATTGGCAAATTGGAAATTTCTCAAACCGCCTTGGAAGAATTACTTCAAAATGCATTAGTTCACAGAGACTACTCCAAAAACTCACCGGTGAGGATAATGATTTTTGATAATAGAATCGAGATTGTGAGCCCCGGTGCTTTGCCAAACAGCTTGACGATTGAAAATATAAAAATGGGCAATGCCATCGTTCGTAATAACCTGCTGGTTTCTTATTGCTCTAAATTGATGAACTATCGGGGATTTGGTTCAGGTATTACCCGTTCATTAGAAGCACAGCCAAATATAGAACTAATCAATGATGCCAGTGGCGAACAATTCAATGTAATAATTCCTAGACCAGAGCGAGTTCAAGCCCCGAGCGAGATTTAATTCATTCTATTTTTGTTTACAAATGGATCACCAAACAAACTATCGAGGGTATTTTGATAAAATAAAAACACTGGAGCCTAGAACGAGAGGAACCGAGTTTGAGGGGCTTATAAACAGAATTTTTGAGGATAGTAACTTACTTCTGACCCCCAGATTTAGAACGTCTGATACACAACAAGAAATCGATGGAGCAGTATTGCTGTATAACAAAGTTTTTTTACTCGAAGCAAAATGGGAGGAAACGGATACATTAGCCGCGTCTAAGCTTTTCTCTTTTCTTGGAAAGATTAATTCAAAACTTATCGGAACGTTGGGAATCTTCATTTCTTACAATGAACTCAAAAGTAATTTTTTGGATGCTGTGCGGAATGGTCTTAGACAAAATTGCTTTTTAATTCATGGCCCTCAAAATATTGAGGATATCATCGATAAAAAAATTGACATCAAAGAATATTTGGAATATTGCTTTCTCCAAGCATCAATAAAAAATAGAGTAAGTATCGATACATCGGAGTTTATATTACTACCTAAACGGAGCGTGAGTTCCAACTCATTAAAAGAAAATAATAGTTGGGATGAATTATTTAAAGGATTAACTGGAAGTGAGGCCTTGATCGATTTTGCTTCAAGAATTGAAAAATATTATAGAGAGACATCTCAATTAAGCGAGAAAATAGTCAATATATTCTCCACGATAGAATTTACCACCTTAACAAAAAGTAAATTCGATAAACTTGTAGAAAAGTTGGTCAGTGAAGAAAAAGAAAATTTCGTAAACGCAATAATTCAAAAATTTAAAGGCGAAACTTGGCAAAGCTATAGCGATGAATCATTTTGCGAATTACTACAGAAGTATAATCTACAAATTGTAAAACAGGATAGAATTTTAATAATTGAAAATACAACAAAAGAGTTTAACGGAGACTACAATTTGGAAAACAAAGCTTCCAATGTCATTAATATATTTTATAAGAGCATTGAGCTTGATGAATTAGAACTCCTGGCTAAGAAATTTCTATTTATTTACTGCGATAGTTTCAGGAAAGAAAAATTTTCTCAAAAGAAATTAGCCAACCGTATTTTCAGTGACTTAAAAGAAAAGAAAGGAGAATATTACTCAGCTCTGGAAGCAGAGATAAAAACAAAGGCCAAAACTATAAAATACAAAGAAATGTTTTTCGGAGTACCAGATATCGACCCAAAAGTTAACAGGCGAATGACCGAACAAAGAATTAAAGAGTTATTTATAAGAGTTTTTATTGATAACTCAATGGACCCTGATAAAGTAGTTTCAGGAATATATGACACCATATAGTCAAGACTATTGAACCCCTGCCTTAGAATACATTAAATACTTTTTGACTATAAAACAAGGGAATACAGAATGAGGCTGATTTTTCAGAGGAATTTATTTAAAACAAGTCCGCAGACTTTAGTTCATATAGGCCAGCATTGATTTTCTGAAGGATTGATGACACTTACCACGTAACCAAAACCCCTTGTTTCACGCCATACAAAATATTTTTAAGCGCCTCTCTATTTACCAGCGGGTTCTCCGGGAACACTAAAAAACTGGCTTCGTAGCCCTCTTTCAATTCTCCAATCTTACGGCCCGGAAATATCAATTTTGGCGTTTCGCTTGTGGCTATTGATAAAATAGTTTCATTAGTGAAAATTTTATGCTCAAACCAATACAAAAGTTCCTGCATGAAGGAATCTCTGTCAGAGCCTATTGCAAATCGAAAACCCATTTGAGAAAGAACCTTGATTCTTTCCTTTTGAAAACGCAGCACCCGATTAAATTTTGCCGTGTCTAACTCTCCCTGATAATTGTTCTTTTCGGATCGTACAATGGAAAACTCTTCGTTGAAAGACAACGTTGGGATAATGATCGGCTTCAATCTTTTTATCAGCTTATTCTCAGCCCTGGTAAGGCGAAACGCTTCAGGAAGCTCCTTTGAAAAATTGACATTATAATGCGGCATATGTCCGAAAATTCTAATTCCACATCGTAACGCAATTCGCAAATCGTCAAAACTTTCAATATGCGCCACTACGCGAAGGCTTTCGGCATTTGCTTTTTTAACAATATGGCGAATGGTATTTTCAGAAAGTGTTTTCGGATCTTGCGTTGCATTCTCACTTACGTTCATCAGGTACACCTTAACAAAGTCAGGCTTCGTTCTTAAAAATGCTTCCCACTTTAAGTCCACTTCATCAACTCCATCCATAAACCAGGATGCATCATTCTCTCCTCGCTTGCTGTTTTTAATCTTGGCTGTGTTTGCCGGCAACCACCATTCTTTTATATCTGATAATATCCGCTCGTAAACAAATGATGGATGCTGCCCTGTTACCGTGATGCCACCATTAGCAAAGCGAACTTCCAGTGACTTTGATTGCGCCAATGTTTTGCGGTTCTGCTCAACATGGGAAGAAAAGTTATTAAGCACCAAGGCATAAAAAACACCTTGTTTAAGAAAGGTGTTGATATCGTCTGATAGCTCACGTTGATTATCGAGTTTATGGGTATGTGCTTCTGCAAAGGGTAGCGTTACATATTTATGACTGAGGTTGATGACGGTATCTACCTTTATTGGTTTATTGAAAGTAAACGTACCATTCTCTATATAAATAGTAGAATAGTTCTTGAACTTACCATCTTGATAGTAATTCCCGTCCGTCAATTGAATAGTCTGTGAAAAACAAATTAATGAAAGGAGAACCGCAGAGATGCTGAGAATTACATTTTTCATAACGTATTAAATAGATTCAATACCACTAAGATAGAAAAAGGTTACAAAGGTCATGATCAACACGAACCTTAGTCCCAGTGATGATCTATTTCCCGTGTTTAACCAAATTAGGTCACTTAAACGTTGAAGGCCGCACTTTTGCGTAACTTCAACCACCTTAAACTTCCTCGGTCATGGAAAAATCGGATTTCGACCGTTTGCTACAACGCTATCTCACCGGCCAAATAACCGATGAAGAGAAAACCAAGTTAGAAGCCTGGCTGGAAGTAATGAAAACTGAAGATACCACCAACCTGGAACTCACAGAGGAAGATGAGCAACAACTCTTTCAGAAAATAACCTCTAGAATAGATAGCGGTAAGTCAATAACGAAATTCCGCCCAAGCCAAACCCGCAAACAAACGAATAACCGCTGGATAGTACGAATTGCCGCTTCGATTGCAATCGTCTTAATCTCTACCTACACTATTTGGTACTACAGTTCTTCCATAATAGCTACTGACGATCTATTTGCCCAAACCACAGTCGATAAAATGATTTTGAGTGATGGAAGCCTCGTGTGGATAAAGGGTGACAGCAAATTGGCCTACTTTGAAAAAGACAGCGGCCAAACCCGATATGCAGAACTGACAGGGGAAGCACTCTTTGAAGTAGCGAAAGACCCGAACAGGCCGTTCGTAATTCAATGCCGGGATATTTCAATACGGGTATTGGGCACTAGTTTCAGTCTCCGCTCTAACCAGGACAGTGTGGTGGTAAAAGTGTTAACCGGTAAGGTAAACGTTACCTCGGCTATTGATAACAAAACAACCCAAGTAGAACCTTTTCAGGAACTGGTTTACACACGCGGCCAATGGAAACAAACATCCTTCAGTGAAAAGGAAGCAACTGCCGTAACAGCCAACACGGAGTATAACATGCGATTTGAAAACAACACATTGGCCGAAGTCCTTGCCCGGCTTGAGAAAAAGTTTAATGTGTCGATGAAAACGACCGATGAAAAAGCGAACGCCTGCCGACTTACCGCAGACCTCACAGATCATTCACTTGATACTTCGCTGCAATTGATTGCAGAAGTATTGGCCGTTACGGTCAATAGAAAAGATTCAGTCATTATCATTGACGGAAAGGGTTGCCAATGAAAACAATCTACCACGATAGGAGTGCTCGGTACAACTCTTCATAAGGATATCTGAGGACATAAGCAGTTGTTGAACTGCTAAAGTAAACGTAGTACTAGTCGGTCAATCCGACCAGCAGGGTACGCTATTGCCTTAACCTAAACATCTTAATCATGAACACATTTTATCAACATACTTTTCGCATCACCACAACTACGCTAATGATGCTTCTACTATTCATATCGAAAAGTGTCATGGCGAGTCCGCCTAGTATACTGGATAAGGAAGTCTCACTCAGCCTGCAAAACCAACCGATGCAAAGTGTGCTGAAACGAATCGAAACGGCTGCCGACATCCGTTTCATGTACAGCTCCGACCAGGTAAACATTGACGAAGTGATCACACTGCAAGCACAAAAACGCAAGCTGCGCGAGGTGCTGGAAGAACTTTTTCAGCCACGCAACATCCGCTATCGGGTGCATGAAGGTACCAACACCATCACGCTGAACCGCGAAGAAGAACGCAATGAAAAATCTCAGGAAAAGAAATCATCTCCGGATGAACAGGAGAGACAATCAGTAATAGGTAAAGTAACAGATGCCGCTAACAGTGGTGCGATGGCGGGAGTCAATGTTATCATAAAAGGCACAACACAAGGCACCACGACTGATGCATCAGGCTCATACACAATTGAAGTTGAACCAAACGACATCTTGGTTTTTTCCTTCATTGGATTTCAATCTGCTGAGGTGCGGGTTGGAACTCAAACGACCATTGACATTGCTTTAACGGAGGACATTCAAAGTTTGAAAGAGGTGGTTGTGAATGCGGGATACTATAAAGTAAAGGAACACGAACAGACCGGTAATATTTCAAAGCTTGAAGGGGGTGAGATTGAAAAACAACCTGTGAACAATCCCCTTCAAGCACTACAAGGGCGAATGGCAGGAGTTTATATTCAACAACAATCGGGTGTGCCGGGCGGTGCGTTTAATATTCAGATAAGGGGACAAAACAGTCTCCGAAATTCCCCGACAAATAATGGCAACCGGCCTCTCTATATTATTGATGGTGTTCCCTTCAACGCCACACCTTTGGGCTCTGCTACCAGTGCCAACATTATTGATGGCGGAAACCCATTGAGCACCATCAATCCGACAGACATTGAAAGCATCGAAATTTTAAAAGATGCCGATGCCACTGCCATCTACGGTTCACGCGGTGCCAATGGGGTGGTGCTGATTACCACTAAACGCGGCAAATCAGGAAAGACGCAGTTCACCACCAATTATTATGAAGGTTGGGGCAATACCAGTCGCAAGTTGGATTTGCTCAACACACAACAATATCTCGCTATGCGCAATGAAGCATTTGCCAATGACCAAGTAACACCGGGCACCTTTTATCCCGACCATGATTTGCTTACTTGGGATCAAAACCGCTATACGGATTGGCAGAAAGAATTATTGGGTGGAACCGCCCGCATGACCAACGCGCAACTCTCTATATCGGGTGGGTCGGAGCAAACCGGCTTCATAATTGCCGGTGGATACCTGAAGGAGTCAACTGTATTCCCCGGAGAATTTTCCAATCAGAAGTACTCAGGCAACTTCAAGGTCAATCACCACTCCGTCAACAATAAATGGAACCTCGATTTCTCAGCATACTACCTGGCGGATAACAATTCGTTGCCCCTGATTGATTTAACAAGTCAAGCTTTATTGTTGGCTCCCAATGCACCAGCTCTTTACCTTAAGGATGGAAATTTAAATTGGGAAAGTTCTACATGGAAAAACCCACTGGCCTTTACCCGCAAAAATTTTGAAACGAAAACGACCAACTTATTAAGCAATACAATTATTGCTTATAAAATTTTACCCACGCTGGAAGCGAAATTGAACTTAGGCTACTCAAGCGTACGGCTGGACGAGTTTTCGGCACAACCAAAAATTTCGTTTGATCCAAACTTAGGGCAAGCATCTTCGGCAACTTTTGCAGATAAGAATATTCAGACGTGGATCACTGAACCTACACTGGAATATTCAACGGCAATAGGCAAAGGAACCTTCACAGCCCTGATAGGCTCAACATTCCAAAGCAGCGACAACGAAGCAACCAATCTTTCAGCAACAGGCTTTGCCAGTGATGCGCTGCTTCGAAATCCGCAAGCTGCCTCAACCATCACAATTCAATCTGTTAATCAATCGGAGTATCGGTACAGCGCATTATTTGGTCGAGTAAATTATAACTGGGATGGTAAGTATTTAGCAAATCTTACAGGTCGCAGAGATGCCTCCAGCCGGTTCGGATCTGGAAACCAGTTCGCCAACTTTGGAGCGGTGGGTGCTGCATGGATATTTACAGAGGAATCGTGGCTCCAAAACAAAGTCCTTACCTTCGGAAAAATTCGCGCTAGCATTGGCACAACCGGCAGCGACCAGATTGCTGACTATGGGTATGTAGATCTATGGACATCAACTCCCTACACCTATGACGGCACTGGAGGATTGTTTCCCATCAACTTAGCCAACCCGGATTATGCGTGGGAAGAAAACCGGAAATGGGAAGTAGCATTGGAGACTGGATTTTGGAAAGATAAACTTAATGTTAGCATCAGTTATTACAATCATCGCTCCGGCAATCAATTAGTGGGGGTGCCGTTGCCAGGAATTACTGGGTTCAACAGTGTTCAGGCCAACTTGCCAGCCGAAGTAAAAAACACGGGGGTTGAAATTGTGCTATCTGCAACACCAATCAAAACCAAAGCTTTCACTTGGACAAGTTCAATAAATATCACGCTTCCTAAAAATGAATTGGTTGCATTTTCAACTATTAAAACTTCCTCGTTTGCTTTTGACTACATCGTAGGTAAGCCCCTCACCGTACAACCATCGTTTGAACACAGTGGTGTTAATTCTGAAACAGGTCTATACGAACATCGTGACGTAAATAGTGATGGCACCCTAACATTTGAGGAGGATCTAAAGGGTAACAAAGCACTGGCTCAAAATTTTTTTGGTGGATTTCAAAATAGCTTTCGCGTTAAAGGCTTCACGTTGGATGTGATGATTCAATTTGTGAATCAGACCGGGCGAAACTACCTCACCTATTTTTATGACAGACCAGGAGCTGCCACCAACCAACCTGTATGGATATTGGATCGATGGCAGAAACCGGGAGATAACGCACCTATCGGGCAATTTACCCAGGGCTTTGGTGATGCTTCCGCAGCCAATCTTTATAATAATTATAGCGACAACCGATTTGGCGATGCTTCTTTTATTAGGCTGAAGAATGTGTCACTTTCCTATCAGTTTTCATCTGAGATTTTGAAGAAGATTGCATTGCAACAAGCCCGTATTTATATACAGGGTCAAAATTTGGCTACCATCACAAACTACCAAGGTCTTGACCCGGAGAACCAAAGTGCCACCCTGCCACCACTTCGCATGATTACAGTAGGCGCATCACTAACGTTTTAAATCTATACCTCTATGAAACAAAAATTTAATACAATCAAAATTTCCCTTGTCTCTTTACTTCTAATATTCACTACCGCATGTGAAGACTTTGTCGTCATTGACCCGCCACAAACGACACTTTCCACCACTACTGTATTTCAAGATGAAAGCACAGCACGGGCGGCCGTTAATCGCATCTATATTGAAATGGTTCAGTTTTCGGAAAGCTTTTGTGCCGGAACAACCAGCCTTAACAACATGGGTGGCCTGGCTGCTGACGAACTGGATAACTACAGCGGGTTTAATGAGATGGCTCCTTTTGCGGCCAATGAAGTGACAGCCATAAATCCCAATCTTCTCTCAGCATGGAATCAGATTTACAATCTGGTTTATCAGTCAAATACGGTGATCGAAGGTCTACAGAAATCAACTTCAATTCCAGAAACAATAAAGAATCAACTCATCGGTGAAGCTAAATTCATGCGCGCATATTTTCACTTGTTACTGGTTAATTATTGGGGCGACATACCGTGGATATCATCAACTGACTATACAATAAATAGCAAAGCCACCCGAAACAATGCATTGGAAGTTTATCAAAACATAACAGCCGATCTGCTTGATGCCAAAAGCAAATTATCAGAGGCAGTACATCACAAAATCAGGCCAAGCAAAGTGGCGGCCACAGCCTTGTTAGCTCGGGTCTACCTTTATTCACAGAACTACATGGCTGCCGAATCGGAAGCCTCTGAAGCAATGGCGAGTGTTCCTTTAGAGACTGATCTAAATAAGGTTTTCATAATTGAGAGTACTGAAATAGTTTTTCAATTACAGTCGGTCATTCCACGAATCAATTCATGGGATGGCAACGCGTACATTCTGCGTTCAGCACCTACTGCAGTAGCATTAACTAATGCGTTCATGCAAGCCTTTGAACCAGGCGATTTACGAAAGCAGGCATGGACAAAAAGTTATACAAGCGGAAGCAATACTTGGTTTCACCCATTTAAATACAAGATACGAAGACTGTCTTTGGACACTTCACCAAAAACAGAGTATCAGGTGCTTATTCGGGCGGGTGAGTTGTACCTGATTCGAGCTGAGGCCCGTGCTAATCTCAATAACATAGTAGGCGCGGCAGAAGATCTTAACGCTATACGGTCACGGGCAGGATTAGCTGCAAGTGCAGCAAGCGACAAGAATACGATGTTGCTGGCGATTGAAAACGAACGAAGATTTGAGTTGTTTACAGAGAACGGTCACCGCTGGCTTGACTTAAAGCGAACCGGCAGATTGGATGCCGTGATTGGAACTACGAAACCCGGTTGGCAAACCACAGATGCATTGTTTCCTATTCCTCAAACTGAGCGAAATCGCAATGCTAATCTTTCACAAAACCCCGGGTATTGATTATGGATCTTATTCGAATAGCCGTGTTATTATTATTGACAACTTGCCATATAGCACAAGCGCAACAAGACGTATTTTTTATCCTCACTGCTGACAGGCCTGATAGCATTAACTTGAAATTCAATCGAGACTACGTATTCGATGAAAGTTCTTTTGAAGATGGGTTTAAAAAAGTTTATCTATCAACTAATACTGAAGTATTGCATTATAAAAATGTAAATGCTTTAGCTCGATTGTCTTTATCAAGTTATAACTGGCCAGGAATGTTTATTGGAACACATTGGATCGTTGAGCCTGGAGACAGTGTACATATACAAATTACCTTCAGTCAAAATCCGGCAACCATAAAATTTAAGGGTCGTGGTGCGGTCAAGTACCAACTGGCTTTTGATACACGTAAATTGGTGGAAAGTATTAAGGATTCCGAGTATGAAGTCTACGACAAAGTTAAAACACATGCGGAGACTTATAAGAATATCACCGATTTAGAAAATGCACTTGTGGCTAACTTAAAGAAAGTCAAGAAGCAACTTTCATCAGAGGTTTATAATACCTGGTCAGTAGATGTTCAAGCTATCGCAGACTTGGCTCGATTGCACATCTTAAGCCATCAATGGACTATTAATCCAGAAAGTCGACAAGAGATTCTTCAGAAACTTATAAAAAAACCAACCGAGATTCAATCATCCATTTGGTATTTTAGTCGCGCATTAATTCAATATCGCACGGAGCTTATCAAATGGAAGTTGTTGCGAGAGCATTATCCGGATTATAAGCACTATGATTTAGGACATATTCAGAAATACAATGTTAAAGACCTCTTTATAGAATTTAAGAAGCTCCCACCCGAGTTGCAGCAAGTATTCATGGTTTACACATTAGTGAATTACTCGGCACTGGCATTCGCATTCGGAGAGACGCATCCAAATCTTGTTACAGCGTGTATTCAGATGGCCGAAAACGTAACAACTGATACTACGTTGAAAAATCTCCTCAGTTCCTTAAGCGCAAAAATCAAACCCGGAATTCAGATTGAAGAGTTGGTAACACTTACAGAGGCTGGTGACACCCTGAAACTCTCAGACTTTCGGGGCAAAAAAGTGATTCTTGACTTGTGGGGACCTCGGTGTTCTGGTTGTAAAGATTTTAGGAACGATTTAGTAGAGTATATTTTACCTGAGCTTAAAGGTCGAGAAGATATTGTTAGATCGGAA
>PJQF01000376.1_pt1 | contig 11498 bp, 6 predicted proteins | sample 1503741 | NCBI WGS metagenome assembly PJQF01 (sample SAMN07775949, study PRJNA414020) | Biofilm metagenome, whole genome shotgun sequencing project. | isolation source: biomolecule (vanillin) treated reverse osmosis membrane biofilm | place: India: Nagpur | collected 2017-03-21 | reverse complement strand
CGATCCGGTGATTGGCCGTGATGAAGAGATCAGACGCGTTTTGCAAATTCTCGCACGAAGAACAAAAAACAATCCGATTCTTTTAGGCGAACCCGGTGTAGGTAAAACTGCGATTGTAGAGGGCATGGCACAGCGCATTGTGAATGGCGATGTTCCCGAAAATTTGAAAACAAAAACGCTCGTATCGTTGGATATGGGTTTGCTTGTGGCCGGTGCAAAATATAAAGGGGAATTTGAAGAGCGTCTGAAAGCTGTGATTAAGGAAGTGACCGATTCGGATGGAGAAATTATTTTATTCATCGATGAGATTCACACGCTGATAGGCGCAGGCGGTGGTGAAGGTGCAATGGATGCTGCGAATTTGTTAAAGCCCGCTTTGGCACGTGGCGAATTACATGCCATTGGTGCCACCACCTTGAAAGAGTATCAAAAATACATAGAGAAAGACAAAGCACTCGAGCGAAGATTTCAGGCGGTGATGGTGGATGAACCTACGGTAGAAGATTCTATTTCCATCTTGCGCGGTATTAAAGACAAATACGAATTGCATCATGGTGTGCGCATCAAAGACGATGCTGTAATTGCCTCTGTTGAACTTTCGAGTCGGTATATCTCAGATCGTTTCCTTCCGGACAAGGCCATTGACTTGATGGACGAAGCGGCATCGAAACTTCGTTTGGAAATGGATTCGTTGCCCGAAGAGTTGGATGAACTGAATCGTAAAATCATGCAACTGGAAATTGAGCGTGAAGCCATTCGCAGAGAAAAAAATAAAGACAAAGAAGCAGTACTGAGCAAAGACATTGCCGAGCTATCGGAAACACGCAACTCACTCAAGGCCAAATGGGAAAGTGAGAAAGAAGTAGTGCAAGGTATTCGCTGGGAGAAAGAAGCGATGGACAAACTCAAGTTTGAAGCCGAACAGGCAGAAAAAGCCGGAGACTATGGAAAGGTGGCTGAGATTCGCTATGGAAAAATTACCGCTGCCGAAAAACGTCTGGCCGAGTTGGAAGTGAAGATGAAAGAGATGCAAGGTGAAAACTCGCTGATGAAAGAAGAAGTGGACAGCGAAGACATTGCAGAGATTGTCGCGAAGTGGACAGGGATACCCGTTTCAAAAATGCTGCAAAGCGAGCGTGAAAAACTTTTATCGCTCGAAGCAGAATTGGGCAAGCGTGTGGCCGGACAGGAAGAGGCGATTAAAGCATTGAGTGATGCCGTCCGCAGAAGCAGAGCCGGGTTGCAAGATCCCAAGCGCCCGATTGGTTCATTCATTTTTATGGGAACCACCGGTGTTGGTAAAACGGAATTATCAAAAGCGCTGGCCGACTATCTTTTTAATGATGATAACGCTATGGTACGCATCGACATGAGTGAGTACCAGGAGAAGCACAGTGTAAGTCGATTGATTGGTGCGCCTCCCGGGTATGTGGGCTACGATGAAGGTGGCCAATTAACAGAGGCGGTTCGCAGAAAACCATATTCAGTAATTCTTTTAGATGAAATTGAAAAAGCACATCCGGACGTTTTCAACATATTGTTGCAAGTGTTGGATGATGGTCGATTGACCGACAATAAAGGAAGGACGGCCAATTTTAAAAACACAATCATCATCATGACCACCAACATTGGTTCGGCTATTATTCAGGAGAACTTTGAAAAAATTACTGATGCCAACTTTTTTGAAGTGATTGAAGAAACGAAAGAGCAAGTTTTAGAGATGCTTAAGAAGTCGGTTCGTCCGGAATTCCTCAATCGGGTGGATGAAGTGATTATGTTCCGTCCGCTCAGCAAAGGCGACATCCGCAAAATTGTGGAAATTCAGTTCAAGCTGATTCAAAACCGTTTAACAGAGAGTGGCATAAAACTTGAAATTTCAGAGGAGGCGTTAAACAGATTAGCTAAACTGGGTTTTGATCCACAATACGGAGCTCGTCCATTGAAGCGGGTTTTACAGCGTGAGTTGCTGAATGAGTTATCGAAGCAAATTTTATCCGGAAAAGTGAACAAGGATTCCGTAATTTTTGTTGAATTGAAAAATGACGTAGAATTTGACTTTGTGAATGTGGTGGAACCGGATGTGTTAAGTTAAGTGATGTGTTGTTGTTTAGTGATATCCATCGACTAGGTGGGTAGTTTTGGGTAAGGCGGGCTGAGGAGCCCGCCTTTATCATTAGTTTCTGAGCCACTGTTGCGGATCAAGTGGAGTGGCATTTTTAAAGATTTTGAATCTTAGTTCGGAAATGCCTTCTGCATTGGCAATTACACGTCCTATTTCAGAATTCACCGCAATGTTTTGCCCTACGCGAACAGTAACATCCTTTAGTCCGGCATATATAGTAAAGAACTCACCGTGACTAACAATTACTGCGGTGCCAATGCCGGGAAAAAAAGCGACTTTGCGTACTTCACCCCCAAAAATAGCTTTGACTAGCTCTCCCGATTTTGTTTGAATGTTAATCCCATCATTGTCTATTTCTATACCTTTTAAAACTGGGTGTCGCTGACGACCAAAACGTTGCGAAACAAAACCAGAAACAGGCCACGAGAACTTGTCTTTGTTTTCCTCGAAAGAAGCTGACAATGCAATTCGCTCGTCAGATACTTCAACTTCTTCCACTTTCTTATTGGCAGCCTTCGCTTTTGCCTCGCGGGCGCGCTTCGCTTCTGCTGCCGCTCTTTCCATTTCTTCCTTAATTACCTTTGCAATTAAGTTATCCAATTCGGCTACCGCCTTTTTTGTTTCCAACAAGTCTTTGCGCAACCGCTTCTCTTCCTTCTCCAACGACTTTACCAGCGTCTTCTGCTTTTTCTTCAGGCCAGCCAATTGGTTGTTTTCTTTTTCTTCTTCTGCCAATAAATGCTTCTTCTCATTTCGCTTCAATTCAGTTTGTCGCACTTGCTCAGCCAGCAACTGCTGCACCTTAGCGATGGCTTCAGCTTGCTCCTGACGCGCTTTGCCATACTGTTCCATATACTTCAGGCGCATCAACAATTGGTCAAATGAACTTGCTGAAAACAAAAAAGTGAGGCGATCGATTTTTCCACTTGCCTTTTGTGCCGCAAAAATCATGGAGGCATATTCCTTCTTTAACTTATCTACATCATTTTCCAGCGAAGTGATGATTTGGTTGTCTTCTTCAATGTCGAAGTCAAGCAATTCAATTTCGGCATTAATAGAAATCATCAGCACTTCTTGCTGTTCAATACGTTTATTCAAAGCACTTAACTCTCCAATGGAGTTTTTTTTCTCGGTGGTTGTTTCAGTTAGGATTTTCTCAGTCTCTTGAATTTTTCTTAGGTTCTCTTGCTTCTCGCGTTGCAATTGCGCCTTTGTCTTTTGGGCAACAGCTGCAAACGACACCAAAAGAAACAGAGTTGAATAAATGAATGATCTACCTGCGATCATATCGCTTAGGAATGTTAAATGGAAAACGAAGTTCGCGGTCACCCACTTCGGCTTTGCTATACTCAAATACAATCGTGTTGTTGATCAGCCCCTTTGGCGATTTGTACAACACATCAATCACACCTTTATAAGGAAACAACTTATCGCCAACCGGTTGAAAATCGGAATAATCTAGTTTTAACTGATTGCCCGTGCTGGCTTCACTCAATTCAACCATTTCTAATTTCTTGGTTTCTTTGTTGATATAATTTTTAATACCCACTGATCCTTGGCTCTGTAACATGCGATTGAATTTCTCTTCCTCCTGAATATCATCAATGGTTTGTTTAGGAATGATGAGGTTACCCAACATAGCCGCTTGAATCACATAAAAATCAATTTTGAAATTGAATCGCTTGGAAAGCTCTTCATAAGAATAAACGTAATATTCCTTGTTGACGGTACTAACAATCGTGATCGAATCTTTATTAATTAATGCCTTTCCGCCTTGCACACCAATTACTGAAAAGGTCATCCAGATCACGCTGTCTTTCCGAATACGGATATTGGCTTTCACTTCACGTTCTCGCGTATTGTCTTTGAAGTTTAAGCGAGCCTTACCATGAAAATATTCAAAATCAATTTCCTGAATATCGATGGACTTAGGTGGAAATGGTAAAGTGGGTACTGCCTTTTTGCTGCAGCTCATTATTACGATGGCCATACAAAAAACAATCCCTATTTGGCGTTTTATAAAGAAAAGAGAAATGGAGTGTTTGTTCATTAAAGTATTTTACGAGTTGCAATTTTCTTATCAATCTCCTGATTCAGGCTACCCATGGCTTTTGCCTTACGCCATTGTTCAACGGCCTCATCTACATCTCCCAACTGAAACAAGATGTCGCCATAATGCTCATAGTTGATGGCAGACGGTTTATCCAACGACAAAGCTTTTTCCATCACCTTCTTAGCCTCTTTGTATTTTTCGCGGTTATACAATACCCACGCATGCGTATCGAGGTACGAAATGTTATCCGGGTGATTTTTGACTAAAAGCGAGGACATACGTTCTGCTTTCTCCAGGTCTGCTTTGCGCAACGATAAATAGTAACTGTAGTTATTCAGGACAATATCATTCAACGGATTAAATGCGAGTGCCTCATCATACGCTTTCGCTGATTTGTCGTATTCTTTCATTGCCTGATAGGCATCTCCCAACATGCTATTGATTTCCGCTACTTGCTGCTCATCGTTTCTAGAGAGTCGCTTAGCTTGCTCTAACAGTTGCGTAGCGTTTCGAAAATCTCTTTTGCGCAAGTGAGCGTAGCCGTTAAAATAATAGACGTTGGACTGATTGGGGAAAACCTCCAGTGCTTCTTCGGCATGCATAATCACACTGTCGTATTGCTTTTCTTGTGTTTCAAGATAGAGCAAATTCTGCCAAGCTTCGTAGGTGGTAGTACCCAAACGAATGGCTTTCAAATATCTTTCTTTTGCTTCGCGCGGTCTGTCCAGCGACATATAAAGATCGCCACCTGCTAGTTGAACATTCGCATCCGAAGGGTTGGTTTGCTCTAGTTTGCCATAGAGTTCAAGAACAAACGTCTCCAAATTAGAATCAGCCTTTCCGGTTGCTCTAGCTTGCGCGAGCGTGGCATTATACGTGCCCAGCATGATCAACTTGCTGCTCAAGGTTGATTTTGTGTCGTTGAAAAGTTCACTAACCAAGCTCCTTGATTTTTCTTCATTACCACTGTCGCGGTAAAGTCCACCCAGCAACATTTTTCCTGCGGAAGAAGTAGGATTTTCTTTCAAGTACTTTTCAATGTAAATAATAGCCCTGGTGGTTTGCTTATTTTGTGAAAGGGTCTCGGCCAATGCCAATACGTATCGCTCTTCGTCCGGAAAAGCTTCAATCAATTTTTCGCCTTCCTTGATGGCTTCATCCAGCTTTCCCTGATCTAAATAAATGCGTTGCTTTTGCAAGGATGAAATTTCATTGATTCCTAAGATGTTTTCGGCCCGATTGTATACGCGTAAAGCTTCTGATTCTTTTTTGTCGAACAGGTAAATGCTGGCCAATTCATAGAGATAATCTTCCGTTTGGGGCACTTCTTTGATCATGGTTTCGAGCACCTCTGCCGATTTTGAAAACAAACCCTGACTGTTGTAGATGTTAGATGCTAAAATGTAATAGTACTTATTCTTTTTTTCGAGCTTCAACGCCTGTTCAATGTAGGAGGTAGCTCTGATCAAATCTTCATCTTTATTACTCTTAACTAATACTTCTGCAATCTTATAAGCAATGGCAGCACTTTGTGAATTGATATCGTAAGCACGCAAAAAATAAAGAAGTGCTTTCGAATAATCCTCCAGAATAAAAAACTTTTCGCCTTCTGTAAAAGCTGCCTCTGCTTCGCTGGCCAGCACTGCTTTTGATGGCGGGTCGCCTCCTTTTTTGCGTTTATCGCGTTGAGCCTGTGCGCTAAAATCCGCGATCAGCACGAAAAAGAGTATTAGGATAAAAGAAATGGAGCGCACCTTTATTTACAGATAATTTGAATCTGTAAAATTAATCGATTTTTCCGGTATTCAAGAAGGTAAAATGTACTTACTCAGTCATCTTCCATCTGGGGCGTTCAATGAAGTATACCCCTGCCAGATAGATTGTCAATACCAACAAATGGAAGCCGTGTGAAAGCCAAGGATTGGCGATTGGATATGCATTCACTAGCATCGCTATAATAAAAGTGAAAATCAGATAACTCAACATGCGAAATATCTGATAAGGAATCGGATAATACTTTTGACCAAAGTAATAACACAAAACAGCCATGAAAGCATAACATAACAATGCGGCCCAGCTACTTCCAGTATAACCCATTATTGGAATCAAAAAGTAATTGCCTAAAACCGTAATGATGGCACCCCCTACAGTAATCAGTGTACCGAAATAGGTTTTGTCGGTAAGTTTAAACCACACACTGAAATTGTAGTAGATTCCCAGTAACAGATAGGCCATTAATAAAATGGGAACAATATGCATGCCCGACCGAAAATCAGTGCCAATAAAGTTTTGAAGGATCTCCAGATTTAAGCTAATGCCCAGTAACACAATACAACCGGCTACTACAAAGTAGTGGTTTACTTTCGCAAAGAGTGCTGGTGAGTTTTTGTCTGCTGCGTTAGAAAAAAAGAACGGTTCCGCGGCATAGCGAAATGCTTGAATACCCAAGTTCATCAAGACCGCAAATTTGTAACACGCCCCGAAAATTCCGCCTGCTTCCTGATTCGTAATACTTCCATAGAAATTTTTGGGCAACCATTGATCAAGCATGGTCCTCGAGAACATTTCATTGGTCATACCGGCCACACCCGTCAACATAACTGGATAAGCATATTGCAGCATGGCAGGAGAGATATTTTTATCGTAAGCTGGTCTCCAGTTTAAAAGTGTGGGCAAGAAAAACAGAATGAACAATCCGTTGGCAATCAGATTCGCTAAGAAAACATAACCAACATTAACCGATGGGTCATAATTGAATTTTAAGAAATAGTAGTTGAGGCACACCAACACCAATACATTCACAATTTTGAATAAGGCGAATTGCAATGCTTTTTTCTGTAGACGTAATTGGGCAAATGGAATGGCTACAGCGGCATCGGTCAGCATAATTAAAGTAAGCCAGACAATAAACTCCGGATGCTGCGCAATGTCTAAGGAGGTAGCAATGGGTTGTGAAAAGGCGATGAAAAGCACCGACAGCGGAACACTTACCAAATATACACAAGTTTGAGCCAAATTAAAGACCAACTTAGGATTGGCATCAGATTTGGAAGAGAATCTGAAAAATGCAGTCTCCATACCAAACATGAAAACCACATTAATAAAGGCAACAAAGGCCATTAGCTTAGTTAATACACCATATTCAGCTCGAGAGAACGTATCAATGGTGTGCAATGGAACGAGTAAAAAATTAAGCATTCTGGGAAAAATGCTCCCAAATCCGTACAAAACGGTTTCCCCAGCTAGCTTTTTTAGTTTAGACATGAATAAATCTTACATCAAAAAATAAGCAACAAAGTATCATTACCTTTGCAATTTACTCTGTATTTAAAGCATTCTGATAACTCCCCACATATGAAATACCTTTTTTTGGCTCTAATCTTACATATAAGTTTCTATACTTTAAACGCCCAGTCTTGCTCAAATACCTATCCAGGAGGTGCTCAAAACTGGTCGGCCCTAAGTTGGAGTTGCACAGGTGGCGGTACCTCACCTGCTGCGGGTGGTACTTTCACTGAAAACCTTTCCATCGCCACGATTGGTAATGGTGATAATTTAACGATTAACGTATCACTTACCCTCACTGGAAATCTAAGCTTTAGTTCTTCCGGTTCAAACCCCACTATTACCATACCAGCAGGCGTTACCGTGGTAATTAACGGCAATTTTACGGATAACGACAACAATGTAAACTATGTAGTGAACGGAACATTGATCGTGACTGGAACATTCAAAGGAAAAAATAATGCTGTATTTAGCGGCACAGGAACTGTATCGGGTGGAACATTGGATTTAGGAAACGGAGCCTCTTGTTCAGGTGGCTGTCCCTCACTGAATTTCAATACTTGTTCACAAGGTGATGCCTTTTGCACTAGTAACGTTACTTCAGGAACTACCTATTCTTGGAATGGTTCTGCCAGCAGTAATTGGCAGACTGCCTCAAACTGGACTCCCACAAGGACAACACCTGGCACGAATGACTACCTAACTTTTACCAGCAGCGGTGCCAACAAATCCATTACCAACGTACCCTCGCAAACGGTTGGAAATATGTTAGTGACCGGAAGTTCCGCTTACTCATTCACACCGGCCGCTTCGGGCAATACGTTGACTCTTTCAAAGACCTCGGGCAATGCGCTTCAAATAGACAATGGATCAACTTTATCCATTGGCGCCACGAGCAACACACTCAATCTTACTCTTCCTTCCAGTGGAAAAGGTAGCATTGGCGGTCAGTTGAATTTGGTTGTAGGCACATTCACAATTAATGGTGCCACGTTAATTCTGCACACCAATTCTACACCGCTGGCGCGAACCAGTGGACAGGTAACTGCCAACTCAAGTACTACGCTCCGATTTGGAGATACGGGGTACACTTCCGGTAGTACGATAGTGTTGCCGAGTTCGATCTTTAACGGCTCTCCCACCATCTCCACAATAGTAATGAACCGAACCAACGGAGCTACGTTGGGTAACCAAACCATTACTGTAAACTCGACTGCAACATTTACCCTTGGCGTTTTAAATACCAACTCAACGGGTCAAATTAGATTCTCATCATCAGCCGTGAGTGTGGCAGAATCTGCATCTAGCTATATCAACGGCTATGCGCAAATGGGAAGTACCTCTGTTGGCACAGGTGCGCTGAATTATTTAGGAATGAGTATTGCAAGCGGAGCGAATAATATTGGGAGTGTAACGATTACTCGGAGAACAGGAACGAACGGAGTCAATACGTTTAATGGTAACACCAGCATCGCTGCCAGTTGGGACGTAACAGCAACGGCCGATCCGGCAGCAGGCAGAAACATTTCGTTTTCTTGGCTTGCTGCTTTTGATAACGCATCCAATTCAACTCTTCGCTTTCAAACCTATTCCAACACCGGATCAGGATTTAATCCGGTAGGGTCGCTACAACTGTTGTCATCCGCAGGGCCTCCACGCCAATCAGCTAGCGTTTCTACCACTGTGCTCAACAATTCTACGTTTACACTTTCTGATGAGAACAATACGCTGCCCGTATCATTGACCGAGTTTACAGCCGCGCAAGACAATGCAGACATTCTTTTAGAGTGGACTACTTCTTCCGAATTAAACTTCGATTTCTTTAGCGTTGAAAAATCAATGGATGGAATGGCATTCCATGAAATAGGAACGGTAAAAGGACATGGCACCACCAATCAGGCTAACAACTACACACTGAGGGATAAAAGCCCTATTATCGGTAAAAACTATTATCGTTTGAAGTCGGTTGATCTGGATCGTTACACGGAATATTTTAAAATAATTTCAGTTGACTATACCCAGGAAAAACAGTTTTCGCTGTATCCCAATCCAACCGAAGGAAAATCCATCAGCATCAAAATAAATTTTCCGATAGACGAATCTTATAATCTTATCATTTTAGACAATCTGGGTTCTGAAGTAGGTAGGTTGACAGACACACAACCTGACGCGACTTTAATATTCACAAAGCCGCTGTCGAATGGTTTATACTATGCACGCTTTGCTACGTCCAGCTTCGCCAAGACGGTTCGCTTTATCGTGCAAAACTAATTTGCTAAACCAAGTATTCCGGATGCTGTCGAAGATTGGTTAAGATCTCGGCTGTCATTTCTTCTAATCCAAACTGATGTTTCCAGCCCCAATCCTGACGGGCGGTGGTATCATCAATCGATTTGGGCCAGGAGTCGGCTATCGCTTGCCGAAAATCGGGTTTGTAGGAAATCTCAAAATCAGGAATGTGCTTCTTAATAGTAGATGCTGCCTGTGCAGGACAAAAGCTCATGGCTCCAATATTATAGCTGGTGCGCACTTTCACTTTTTCTGCCGGAGCTTCCATCAAATCGATGGTGGCCTTCACCGCATCGTCCATGTACATCATGGGTAAATACGTATCGGGCGCTAAGAAACACTCATATTTTTTTTCTTTCAACGCTTTGAAATAAATATCCACCGCATAATCGGTAGTGCCTCCACCGGGTGGTGTTTTGTAACCGATCAATCCCGGGTAGCGTAAGCTTCTCACATCCACACCGTACCTGCGGAAATAATATTCGCACCACAACTCGCCCGCTAATTTGGTGATACCATAAACTGTGGTGGGATCCATAATGGTATCCTGTGGTGTATTTTGCTTTGGGGTAGTTGGGCCAAATGCGGCAATGGAACTTGGCCAATACACTTTATGCAATTTCAATTCATGAGCTGCCTCCAACACAAAAAGCAAACTCTCCATGTTCAGTTTCCAGGCCCACCGTGGATCTTTTTCGCCTGTGGCGGATAGCAAGGCTGCCAAATGATATACTTGCGTGATTTCGTTTTTCTTCAACAATTCAAACAGTTTGTCGCGCTGCATCACATCAAACTTCTCGTAAGGCCCTTCTTTTAATATGCCCTGCGCATCTTTAATATCAGATGCGATGACATTTTCCTGACCATAAATGCGCCATAAACCCTGCGTAAGTTCAGAGCCAAGCTGTCCACCCGCTCCTATTAATAAAACCTTCGTTTTCTTCATACTTAAATCGAATGCGGGGGCGAAGTTAGGGAAATTTACGATGTACGAATTACGGCTTTCGATTTGTAGATTTGTGCCTTCATTAAAAAAGACTGCCATGTATAAAAGACTTCAACCTGTATTGCAAAAAGAGTTAGCTACCATCCAGGAAGCGGGTTTGTTCAAAAAAGAACGGATCATTACAACCCCACAAGCTGCTGACATCAAAACGGCTGATGGTAAAGAGGTTGTAAACTTTTGCGCCAATAACTACCTAGGGCTTTCATCGCATCCACGTGTAATTGAAGCTGCTAAAAAGGCGATTGATACGCATGGTTTTGGTATGTCATCCGTACGCTTTATCTGCGGCACACAGGATATCCATAAAGAGTTAGAAAAAAAGATTTCTGAATTTTTAGGCACCGAAGACACCATATTATATGCCGCTGCATTTGATGCGAACGGTGGAGTATTCGAGCCTTTGTTTGGTGAGAAAGATGCCATCATTTCCGATGAATTGAATCATGCTTCCATCATTGATGGGGTACGTCTTTGCAAGGCCATGCGCTATCGCTATAAGCACAATGACATGGCTGATCTGAAAACACAGTTGGAAGACGCGCGAAAAGCCGGAGCCAACCAAATTATCATTGTAACGGATGGCGCTTTTTCGATGGACGGAACCATCGCCCAAATGGATAAGATTTGTGACTTGGCTGATCAATACGAAGCGTTGGTGATGACAGACGAATGTCATTCGATGGGATTTATAGGCAAGACGGGTCGCGGTGTGCCCGAACATTGTGGTGTGCTAGACCGTGTAG
>PJQF01000374.1_pt1 | contig 11619 bp, 7 predicted proteins | sample 1503741 | NCBI WGS metagenome assembly PJQF01 (sample SAMN07775949, study PRJNA414020) | Biofilm metagenome, whole genome shotgun sequencing project. | isolation source: biomolecule (vanillin) treated reverse osmosis membrane biofilm | place: India: Nagpur | collected 2017-03-21 | reverse complement strand
CCAAGCGCATGCTCGGCCGTACACCAGGCAATATTGCTGCCATTCGTCCGATGAAAGACGGCGTGATCGCCGACTTCAGTGTCTGCGAGAAGATGCTGCAGTACTTCATCAACAAGGTTCACGAAAACAGTTTCCTGCAGCCCAGCCCTCGTGTGCTGATCTGCGTTCCATGCAAGTCCACCCAGGTTGAGCGTCGTGCCATCCGTGAATCGGCCCTTGGCGCCGGTGCCCGCGAAGTATTCCTGATCGAAGAGCCAATGGCTGCTGCGATCGGTGCCGGCCTGCCGGTTGAAGAAGCTCGCGGTTCGATGGTGGTGGATATCGGTGGTGGTACTACCGAGATCGCCCTGATTTCCCTGAACGGTGTGGTGTATGCCGAATCCGTACGCGTAGGCGGCGACCGTTTCGACGAAGCGATCATCACTTACGTTCGTCGTAACTACGGCAGCCTGATCGGCGAATCCACCGCCGAGCGCATCAAGCAGGAAATCGGTACCGCTTACCCGGGCGGCGAAGTTCGCGAAGTCGATGTTCGCGGTCGCAACCTGGCCGAAGGCGTTCCACGTGCTTTCACCCTGAACTCCAATGAAGTGCTGGAAGCTCTGCAAGAGTCCCTGGCCACCATCGTTCAGGCTGTGAAGAGCGCCCTGGAGCAATCGCCGCCGGAGCTGGCTTCCGATATCGCCGAGCGAGGCCTGGTGCTGACCGGTGGTGGCGCCCTGTTGCGTGACCTCGACAAGTTGCTGGCCCAGGAAACCGGCCTGCCGGTGATCGTCGCCGAAGACCCGCTGACCTGCGTTGCGCGTGGCGGTGGTCGTGCACTGGAAATGATGGATAAACACACCATGGACCTGCTTTCCAGCGAATAAGCTCGTTGGTTGCGCCATGTTTCGCCCGCAGGCAGCACTTCTCAGTGCTGCCTGTCGGCGTTTATCTTCTTCAATCTGCATCCAGGCCGGTTAGATGCCGTATGAATAAAGAGAACATTTGCCTGGGAGGAGCGGCTTATTAAACCGCTTTTCGCCAAAGGCCCCTCATTGGGCGTGCGCTTATTGGTGCTGGTCGTGCTTTCGGTCGCGCTGATGGTGGTCGATGCCCGCTTCTCACTGCTCAAGCCGGTGCGTAGCCAGATGTCGCTGGTGTTGATGCAGACTTACTGGATCACCGACCTGCCGCAACGTCTGTTCCAGGGCGTGTCCAGCCAATTTGGCAGCCGCACCGAGCTCGTCGCCGAAAACGAAAAACTCAAGACTGAAAACCTGCTTTTGCAGGGGCGCATGCAAAAGCTCGCGGCCCTCACGGAGCAGAACGTTCGGCTGCGCGAGCTGCTCAATTCTTCGGCACTGGTCAACGAGAAGGTCGAAGTGGCCGAGTTGATCGGCATGGACCCGAATCCCTTTACTCACCGCATCATCATCAACAAGGGTGAGCGCGACGGTGTGGTCCTCGGGCAGCCGGTACTGGATGCCCGTGGCCTCATGGGGCAAGTAGTAGAGCTGATGCCCTACACATCGCGGGTTCTGCTGCTGACGGACACGACCCACAGCATTCCGGTGCAAGTGAACCGTAACGGCTTGCGCGCGATTGCCAGTGGCACCGGCAACCCCGAGCGCCTGGAACTGCGTCACGTCGCCGACACCGCCGACATCAAGGAAGGCGACCTGTTGGTCAGCTCCGGTCTGGGTCAGCGGTTCCCGGCGGGTTACCCGGTAGCGACAGTTAAGGAAGTGATCCACGATTCCGGTCAGCCCTTCGCCATTGTACGCGCCGTGCCCACTGCCGCCTTGAACCGCAGCCGCTACCTGCTGCTGGTGTTCAGCGATAACCGCACCCCGGAAGAGCGCGCCAACGACGCCGCCCAGGCCCAGGAAGCGGAGGACAAGAAAAACGGCACGGCGCCGGTGATTCCCGCGACCGTACCCAAGCCCGCAGCGGCGACTCCCGTTGTTCCGGCGGCAACTCCAGCAGTTGCAGCGCCCGTGGCCACGCCGGTCAAGCCCGCGGCCCATAACGCGCATCCGGTGAAACCGGCCGCAGCGAAACCGCCTGTCAGCACGCCTGCCACCACGACGCCCGCTACGAAGCCTCCAGCTGCAGCGGCGGGCACCACGCGGCAGAGGGAGGAATAATGGCCAGTACTCATTCGAGCAATGGCTGGATCGTTTGGTTGACGTTCGCCATTGGACTGCTGCTCAGCGTTTCACCGCTGCCGCAATTCATGGAAATCTTGCGACCCCTCTGGCTGGCATTGCTGCTGGCCTTCTGGTCACTGAACCTGCCGCATAAAGTGGGCATGGTCACAGCCATGTTCCTGGGCTTGGCGGAAGATGTGCTATATGGCACCTTGCTGGGCCAGAACGCGTTGATCCTGACCCTCATCACCTTTCTGGTGCTGTCGTTGCAGCAGCGTTTGCGCATGTTCCCGATGTGGCAGCAGTGCCTGGTGATTTTGGTGATCTTCGGTCTGGCGCAGTTGGTACAACTGTGGCTCAGTGCCTTGACCGGTAACCGTCAGCCGACCCTGGCGCTGGTTTTGCCAGCTTTGGTCAGTGCGCTGTTGTGGCCCTGGATCAGTTTCGGTCTGCGTGGGTTACGTCGACGCTATAAAATCAATTGAATGGATTGCGAGGCTCTGCCTGGTTATCGAACCCCACAGGGAGAGTCTGCAATGAATTCGCTTTATCTGGCCTCGGGCTCCCCAAGACGGCGTGAATTGCTGACCCAGATCGGTGTGCCTTTCACCGTGGTCAGCGCCGCTATCGATGAAACTCCTCTTACCAATGAATCGGCTGTTGCCTACGTCGAGCGTCTTGCGCGCGGCAAGGCGTTGGCCGGATTTGCTGCGCTTGATCATCCATTGGGTGCTTGTGTGCTGGGTGCCGACACGGCAGTGATCGTGGACGGTCAGATCCTCGGTAAGCCGGTAGACCAGGCCGATGCCCTGGCGATGTTGATGGCCTTGTCTGGACGTGAGCATGAAGTGCTCACCGCCATCGCGCTCACCGATGGCCAGCGCTGCGAAACCCAATGTGTAAGCAGTCGTGTACGTTTTTGTGGGATCACTGTCGAACAAGCGACAGCCTACTGGCACAGTGGCGAACCCCAGGACAAGGCGGGCGGCTATGCTATTCAAGGGCTTGGCTCGGTGTTTGTCGCGGGCCTCAATGGCAGTTATTCCGCCGTAGTAGGGCTGCCGGTGTGCGAAACCGCGCAACTGCTCGACCAATTCGGCATACCCTGTTGGCAAAACCTTACCGTGCGCTAAACGCCTTGCATCAGCGCCCAGCCTTAAGCGATCGGTCACTATTGTGAAAACGCCTGAACGAGACCCAGCCATGAGTGAAGAGATTCTGATCAATATCACGCCGATGGAATCGCGCGTGGCGGTGGTAGAGAACGGTGTTCTGCAAGAAGTGCACGTTGAGCGCACCCAGAAACGCGGGATCGTGGGCAATATCTATAAAGGCAAAGTAGTGCGGGTGTTGCCGGGCATGCAGGCGGCTTTTGTCGACATAGGCCTGGACCGCGCTGCGTTTATTCACGCGTCGGAAATTTCCCTACGCGAAGGGCCAGCGGTAGAAAGCATCAGCGCCCTGGTACATGAAGGGCAGAGCCTGGTGGTGCAAGTCACCAAGGACCCAATCGGTTCCAAGGGCGCACGCCTGACCACCCAGTTGTCGATTCCATCGCGTTACTTGGTGTACATGCCGCGTACTGCCCACGTCGGCATTTCGCTGAAAATCGAAGATGAGGCCGAGCGCGAGCGCCTGAAAAAGGTGGTCAGCGACTGCGTGGCCGCCGAAGGCATCAAAGAGGCGGGCGGTTTTATTCTGCGTACTGCCGCTGAAGGCGCGGGTGCCGATGAAATCCTTATGGACATTCGCTACCTCCGGCGTCTGTGGGATCAGATCGGCGCACAGATCAAAACCATCGGTGCGCCAAGCGTCATCTATGAAGACCTGGGCCTGGCGCTGCGCACGTTGCGCGACCTGGTCAGCCCCAAGATCGAGAAAATTCGTATCGACTCGCGGGAAACCTTCCAGCGAACCACGCAATTTGTTGCCGAGTTGATGCCGGAAATTGCTGACCGCTTGGAACACTACCCTGGCGAGCGGCCGATCTTCGACCTGTATGGCGTCGAAGACGAAATCCAGAAGGCCCTGGAGCGCAAGGTCCCGCTCAAGTCCGGGGGCTATCTTGTGGTGGACCCTGCGGAAGCTATGACCACCATTGACGTCAACACTGGCGCTTTCGTTGGCCATCGCAATCTCGAAGAGACCATCTTCAAGACCAACCTTGAGGCCGCTACTGCGATTGCGCGCCAACTGCGCCTGCGCAACCTGGGCGGCATCATCATCATCGACTTTATCGACATGGAAGATGAAGACCACCAGCGTCAGGTGCTGCGCACCCTGGAGAAGCAGCTCGAGCGCGATCACGCCAAGACCAATATCATCGGTATTACCGAGCTGGGCCTCGTGCAGATGACGCGCAAGCGCACCCGTGAAAGCCTTGAGCAGGTGCTATGCGAACCGTGCAGCAGTTGCCAGGGACGGGGTAAGTTAAAGACCCCCGAAACGGTTTGCTACGAGATTTTCCGGGAAATCTTACGAGAGGCGCGGGCCTATCAGGCCGAAGGTTATAGAGTGCTTGCCAATCAGAAAGTGGTCGACCGGCTGCTGGACGAAGAGTCCGGCAACGTTGCCGAGCTGGAAGGATTTATTGGGCGCACGATTCGTTTCCAGGTTGAAACCATGTATTCCCAGGAACAATACGACGTGGTGCTGCTCTGATCCCCATTCGCGTTCTTTCTTCGAGACCGGCAGACCTTGAGCTGCCGTCCGCCTACTGCCTTGAGGGTCGCCTGACATGGAGCGTCTGATACGCTTTTTTGCCGCTTTGACCCGCTGGGGCCTGGGTCTGTGCGCCTTGCTGCTGGTTTTGGCGGCGGTGTATGTGAGCTTGGGTCGTGAATTGACCCCCCTGGTAGCCGAATACCGTGCCGAAGTCGAAGCCAAGGCCCAGGCGGCGTTGGGCGTGCCGCTGCACATCGGCAGCCTGGAAGGGCGCTGGAGCGGTTTTGCCCCGGTGTTGCTGGCCCATGACGTGATGGTCGGCGAGGGCAGCAGTGCCTTGCGTCTTGACCAGGTCGAAGTGGTGCCGGCTATCTGGGACAGCCTGATGGCGCGTGAGGTGCGTCTCGCGCACCTGCAGGTCAGCAGTCTGCAACTGAGCGCCAAGGAAGACAAGGACGGTCATTGGGCGCTTCAGGGCATGCCGGTTCAGGACCAGCAGCCGCTGGATCCGGAGCAATTGCTCAAGCGCATGCAGATGGTAAAGCGCGTGTCCTTGCTCGACAGCCAGTTCACTTTGCAACCGTTCGATCAGGCACCGGTCACCTTGACCTACGTGGGTCTGAGTCTGCACACCGGCATCACCCGTCAACGTCTTGACGCACGCCTGACCCTGCCAGACGGGCAGCCTATGGCGCTCAGCCTGCGCAGCCGCATTCGCGCCAGCCAATGGAAGGATGCCGAGGTTCAGGCCTACCTCAGCCTGCCGCAAAGCGACTGGGCCAAGTGGATTCCGGCCAAGCTGACTCAGCAGTGGACACTCACGCAGTTCAAAGCCGGCGGTGAATTCTGGCTGAACTGGGGCAAAGGTACTGTGCAGAGCGCGGTGGTGCGCCTCAACTCTCCACAAGTGAAAGGCCGCTACGCAGAACGCAAGCCAGTGCTCATCGAAAACCTGGCCCTCACGGCTTACCTGCAACGCAGTGATACGGGACTTAAGGTGCTGTTTGATTCCCTGGCGATGAACCTGGGTGAAACTCGCTGGGAATCGCGCCTGCAATTGCAACAGACTCTGGCCACCGATAAGGACCAGGAAGTCTGGAAGCTGCAGGCTGACCGCCTCGACCTGACCCCTATCACGCCATTGCTGAACGCTCTGGCGCCGCTGCCGGAAGGCTTCGCCAAGACCGTCGAGCATCTGAAGGCCATCGGCCTGTTGCGCAACGTGCTGGTGGATTTCCGTCCTCAGGATACGACCGATCAAAAAGTCAGTTTTGCTGCCAACCTTGAGCGGGTCGGGTTTGACGCCTATTTCGGAGCACCGGCCGCGCGAAACGTGTCTGGCAGTATCAGCGGCGACTTGGGCGGTGGCGAGTTGCGCATGGACAGCAAGGATTTTTCCCTGCACCTCGATCCGATCTTCGCCAAGCCCTGGCAATATCTACAGGCCAATGCGCGCCTGACCTGGAAGCTGGATAAAGAAGGCTTCACCCTCATCGCCCCGTATATCAAGGTGCTGGGAGAAGAAGGCAAGATCGCTGCGGACTTCCTGATCCGCCTGCATTTCGACCATAGCCAGGAAGACTACATGGACCTGCGGGTCGGTATGGTCGACGGCGATGGGCGTTTCACTCCAAAGTACCTGCCTGCGGTGCTGAGCCCGGCCCTTGATGAATGGCTGCGCACGGCGATTCTCAAGGGGGCGGTGGATCAAGGTTTTTTCCAGTATCAGGGTTCGTTGAATCACGACGCGTTGCCGGCTTCGCGCAATATCAGCCTGTTCTTCAAGGTGCATGACGCCGAGTTAGCGTTCCAGCCGGGCTGGCCTCATGTCAGCAAGGTCAAGGGTGAGGTGTTTGTCGAAGAGACTGGTGTGCGCATCCTGGCCAGCAAGGGCCAGTTGTTGGATACCAAGGTCAAGGACGTGTACGTCAATATTCCCCACGCACCGTCCGGCAAGGAAAGTCACCTGCTGCTGACAGGTGGTTTTGCCGGCGGCCTGGGGGATGGGCTGAAGATCCTTCAAGAAGCGCCGATTGGTACCGCTTCCACTTTTGCCGGCTGGAAAGGCGAAGGCGACCTGCAAGGCAAGTTGGACCTGGATGTTCCGCTTGTTAAAGGCATCGAGCCCAAGATCGTAGTGGATTTCCAGACCGACAAGGCACGCCTGCAACTGGCTGAACCACCCCTGGACCTGACTCAACTCAAGGGCAATTTCCGCTTCGACAGTGCCAAGGGCCTCAGTGGCGAGAACATCACGGCCCAGGCGTTTGACCGGCCGATCTCCGCGCAAATCTTTGCCGATGGCAAACCGGGCAATATCAGCACCCGTGTAACCGCCAGGGGCCAGGTGACGGTCAAGCGGCTGACAGAGTGGTTGAAAATCAGCCAGCCGTTGCCGGTTTCCGGTGATATTCCGTATCAGTTGCAGCTCAACCTGGACGGTGCCGACAGCCAGTTGATGGTCAGCTCCAATCTCAAGGGTGTTGCGGTGGACTTGCCTGCACCGTTCGGCATGCCAGCGAGCCAGGGGCGTGACAGCGTATTCCGCATGACCTTGCAGGGCGCCGAACGACGCTACTGGTTTGATTACGGTGAGCTGGCCAACTTTACCTTTGCTGCGCCGCCGGACAAATTCAATGATGGCCGTGGCGAGTTGTTCCTCGGCGATGGCGATGCAGTGCTGCCCGCTGCCAAGGGCTTGCGCATTCGTGGAGTGCTTTCGGAGCTCGACATCGATCCGTGGAAAAAACTGGTGAGCCAGTATGCCGGCAACGATCCGGGTGGCAGTGCCAAGCAACTGCTAAGCGGTGCCGACTTCAAGATAGGCAAGCTCACCGGTTTAGGTACTCAGTTCGATCAGGTCAATCTGCAGTTGGACCGAAAACCCGTTGCCTGGGGCTTGCAGTTCGACAGTCAGCAGGCCAAGGGCAGTGTGACCTTGCCTGATAGTAAGGTCGCGCCGATTGGGGTCAACCTGCAATACGTAAAACTACCGGCGGTGGACCCTACGGTGCAGGCCGATGAAAACGCCCCCGACCCGTTGGGCAGCATCGACCCAAAGGATATTCCGGCTCTGGATATCGCTATTGCGCAACTGTTCCAGGGGCCCGAGCTGCTGGGCGCGTGGTCGCTAAAAATCCGTCCAACTACTAAAGGCTTGGCTTTCAGCGATCTGGACCTGGGTCTGAAGGGCATGCAGCTCAAAGGCGCTGGCGGATGGGAAGGCGCTCCAGGGGGCAGCAGCAGTTGGTACAAAGGCCGCCTGGACGGTAAAAATATCGCCGATGTACTCAAGGGCTGGGGCTATGCACCCACTGTAACCAGCGAAGACTTCCATCTGGATGTGGATGGGCGTTGGCCTGGTTCGCCGGCATGGGTCGGGCCAAAGCGCTTCTCCGGTAGCCTGGATGCAGCGTTCCGAAAAGGTCAGTTTGTTGAAGTAGAAGGTGGCGCCCAGGCGCTGCGGGTGTTCGGTCTGCTCAACTTCAACTCCATCGGGCGACGCCTGCGGCTGGATTTCTCCGACCTGCTCGGCAAAGGCTTGAGCTATGACCGAGTCAAAGGCCTGTTGGCGGCGAGCAACGGTGTGTTCGTCACGCGGGAGCCGATCACTATGACCGGGCCGTCGAGCAACTTGGAACTGAACGGTACCTTGGACTTGGTAGCTGACCGCGTCGATGCCAAGTTGTTGGTGACGTTGCCTGTGACCAACAACCTGCCGATCGCTGCACTGATCGTCGGTGCACCTGCCATTGGTGGGGCTTTGTTCCTGATCGACAAGCTGATTGGTGATCGGGTTTCGCGTTTTGCCAGCGTCCAATACAAGGTGGAAGGACCGTGGAAGGATCCAAAAATCACCTTCGACAAGCCATTTGAAAAACCAAACTGAGGGCCTGCGGAGTAGCATGGGGCTCTCTTTTTTTGGTGCATGCCCATTACGGAGTGTCGGCTCATGTCCTTTGCGGTAATTCAAATGGTCAGCCAGAGCGATGTGTTGGCCAATCTGGCACAGGCTCGGCGTTTGTTGGAAAAAGCGGCGGCGGGCGGCGCGAAGCTGGCGGTGCTGCCGGAAAACTTCGCCGCAATGGGCCGCCGCGACGTGGCGGACATCGGTCGGGCTGAGGCTCTGGGCGAAGGTCCGATCCTGCCGTGGTTGAAACAGACCGCCCGCGACCTCACCTTATGGATAGTGGCCGGCACATTGCCGTTGCCGCCCAAGGACCAACCGAACTCCAAATCCAATGCCTGCTCACTGTTGATCGATGATCATGGCGAAATCGTTGCTCGGTACGACAAGCTGCATTTGTTTGACGTGGATGTGGCGGATGCCCGGGGTCGCTATCGGGAGTCCGACGACTATGCTTTCGGGAGTAACGTGGTGGTGGCGGATACACCGGTCGGCCGTTTGGGCCTGACGGTGTGTTACGACCTTCGCTTTCCTGAGCTGTACAGCGAGTTGCGGGCGGCGGGGGCTGAATTGATCACTGCGCCCTCGGCCTTTACCGCTGTAACCGGTGCCGCGCACTGGGACGTGCTGATACGCGCACGGGCCATCGAAACCCAGTGCTATGTGCTGGCGGCGGCCCAGGGCGGCGTGCATCCGGGGCCACGGGAAACCCATGGTCATGCAGCGATTGTCGACCCGTGGGGGCGTGTGCTGACACAACAGGATCAAGGCGAAGCGGTGTTGCTGGCCGAGCGCGATAGCAGTGAACAGGCGTCGATACGGGCGCGCATGCCGGTGGTCAACCATCGGCGCTTTTTCTCGCAGGGCGCGCAGCGACCTGCTTCAGAACGATGAATTTAAGGCCAAACCTATGAGCGAGTTGTTGTCCTCAGTCAGTGAACACCTCCTGGCACCCGGTGGCGTGACCATCGAAAGCTTGCAAACCGTGTTGGGCGATCTTGCCGGGCCAGGAATCGACGCCGCTGACCTGTATTTCCAGGGCCAGATTTCCGAGTCCTGGGCGCTGGAAGATGGCATCGTCAAGGAAGGCAGTTTCAACCTCGACCAAGGTGTCGGCGTGCGCGCGCAATCCGGTGAAAAGACCGGTTTTGCCTACAGCAACGCAATCACTTTGGAGGCCTTGGGTCTTGCCGCACGTGCAGCGCGTTCGATCTCCCGCGCCGGCCAAAATGGCACGGTGCAAGCGTTCAGCACTCAGGACGTGGCCCAGCTATACGCGCCGGACAATCCTTTGGAAGTGATCAGCCGGGCGGAAAAGGTCGATTTGCTCAAGCGCATCGACGCAGCTACCCGCGCCTTGGATCCACGTATCCAGCAGGTCACCGTGAGCATGGCCGGTGTGTGGGAGCGCATCCTGGTGGCATCCACCGACGGCGGCCTGGCGGCGGATGTACGGCCTTTGGTGCGCTTCAATGTCAGTGTGATCGTCGAACAGAACGGTCGCCGCGAGCGCGGTGGGCATGGCGGCGGCGGGCGTACTGACTACCGTTATTTCCTTACTGAAGACCGCGCGATGGGCTATGCCCGTGAAGCGCTGCGCCAGGCGTTGGTGAACCTGGAAGCTATTCCGGCCCCGGCGGGTACGCTGCCGGTGGTGCTGGGTTCTGGCTGGTCAGGGGTATTGCTCCACGAAGCCGTGGGCCACGGCCTGGAAGGTGACTTCAACCGCAAGGGCAGCTCTGCCTACAGCGGGCGTATGGGCGAGATGGTTGCGTCCAAGCTCTGCACCATTGTCGATGACGGAACCTTGGCTGGTCGCCGTGGTTCGCTGAGCGTCGATGACGAAGGCACGCCTACCGAGTGCACCACCTTGATTGAAAATGGTGTGCTCAAGGGTTACATGCAAGACAAACTCAATGCCCGCCTGATGGGCGTGGCGCGCACCGGTAATGGCCGCCGTGAGTCCTACGCGCACCTGCCGATGCCCCGCATGACCAACACCTACATGCTCGGTGGCGAAAGCGATCCGGCAGAAATCATCGCCTCGGTAAAACGCGGTATCTACTGCGCCAACCTCGGCGGCGGCCAGGTGGATATCACCAGCGGTAAATTCGTGTTCTCCACCAGCGAGGCGTACCTGATCGAAGACGGCAAGATTACCGCGCCGGTCAAAGGGGCAACGTTGATTGGCAATGGCCCGGAAGCCATGAGCAAGGTGTCGATGGTCGGCAACGACTTGGCGCTGGACAGCGGCGTAGGCGTGTGCGGGAAAGATGGGCAGTCAGTACCGGTCGGTGTCGGCCAGCCAACCCTGAAAATTGATGCGATCACCGTGGGTGGCACGGGGTCGTAAGGGATGGAGCTTCGGGTGGCGAAGACCGCCACCCGGGGAAGGGCATCAACGCAGTCCGCGTTGAGTCTCGTCCAGCTCACGGATGTATTTGAAGATTTTACGGCTGGTCGCGGGCGCCTTGTTATGCGCCTGCTCATGCTGGGCTTGACGGATCAGGGAGCGCAGTTGTTGGCGGTCCGCATCCGGGTAGTCCAGCACGAATTTCTCCAGCACTGCGTCATCGCCCGAGATCAGGCGGTCACGCCAACGTTCCAGATTATGGAAACGTTCGTTGTACTGGCGAGTGGAGGCATCGGTTTGATCAAGCAAGGCCAGAATGGCGTCAGTGTCCTGATCGCGCATCAGCTTGCCGATAAACATGATGTGCCGTTTACGCGCGATATTCGCAGTGTGCTTGGGTGCGTCAGCAAGCGCCCGGCGCATCTCGTCGGTCAGTGGCAGTTTTGCAATCAAGTCTTTCTTGAGCGTTGTAAGGCGCTCGCCAAGGTCAACCAGAGCATGCAGCTCACGTTTGACCTGGGTTTTGCTTTTCTCCCCATCGAGGGAGTCGTCGTAAGAATCAA
>PJQF01000373.1_pt1 | contig 11662 bp, 10 predicted proteins | sample 1503741 | NCBI WGS metagenome assembly PJQF01 (sample SAMN07775949, study PRJNA414020) | Biofilm metagenome, whole genome shotgun sequencing project. | isolation source: biomolecule (vanillin) treated reverse osmosis membrane biofilm | place: India: Nagpur | collected 2017-03-21 | reverse complement strand
TGAGCGTTATCATGGCGACAGCGTTCAGTATTTACAACACTTGGGCCTAAATCCCGGCCAGCTCTGCTCGTAGGCGGCGCTCAAGCCCCGGAATAGAGCCTTGGCACCCGGCGCAGGTTGCAGAAGATCTGGTAGGGGATGGTCTCGGCGGCGGCCGCAACGTCGCTGGCGAGGATGTTCTTGCCCCACAGCTCAACGGGGGAGCCGAGGCCGGCCTGAGGCACATCGGTGAGGTCGACACACAGCATGTCCATGGACACGCGGCCCAGCAATTGGCTGCGCTGCCCCGCCACCAGCACCGGCGTGCCGGTCGGCGCGTGGCGCGGGTAGCCGTCGGCATAACCCATGGCAACCACGCCAATGCGCATGGGTTTCGGCGTGATGAACTTGGCGCCGTAGCCCACCGGTTCACCGGCCGGTAGTTCGCGCACGCAGATGACTTTCGATTCCAGGGTCATCACCGGCTGCAAACGCGCGGCGATGGCCTGCTCCTCACCAAACGGCGTGGCGCCGTAGAGCATAATGCCCGGGCGCACCCAGTCGCTGGCCACGTTCGCCCACCCCATCACCGACGGCGAATTGCGCAGGCTGACTTCGGCCGACAGGCCTTGGCGCGCCGCTTCAAACACCTCCACCTGTTCATTGCTGCGCACACAATCGAGTTCATCGGCACGCGCGAAATGGCTCATCAGTACAATTTTCGCCACTTTGCCGCTGGCCAGCAGGCGCTGGTACGCCTCGTGATAATCCTTAGGATGCAACCCAACACGGTGCATGCCCGAATCCAGCTTGAGCCAGATAGTCAGCGGCGTGCTCAACCGTGCTTGTTCGATCGCTTCCAACTGCCACAGCGAATGCACCACGCACCAAAAATCGTGCTCGATGATCAGCGGCAGCTCGTCGGCTTCGAAAAAACCTTCGAGCAGCAATACCGGCGCACGAATACCGGCAGCACGCAGCTCCAGCGCTTCCTCGATACACGCCACGGCAAAACCGTCGGCCTCGGCTTCCAGCGCCTGGGCGACGCGCACGGCACCGTGGCCATAGGCATCGGCCTTGACCACGGCGAGGGCTTTGGCCCCCGTGACTTCACGGGCCAGTTGATAGTTATGGCGCAGGGCTTGGAGGTCAATCAGGGCACGGGCAGGACGCATGGCGGCAGGCTTCTAGGCGGCGAGTGAAGAAAAAACCGGCACCGACCAACAGCGTCGGCACCGGGAGAGGGATCTTGGTTAAGGCAGCGCGGCCATGACGGACAGCTCCACCAGAATTTCCGGTTCACACAGCTTGGCTTCAACCGTGGCGCGGGCCGGAGCGACGCCTTTGGGCAGCCATGTGTCCCACACCGCGTTCATGCCGGCGAAGTCGGCATTGATGTCTTTCAGGTAAATCGTCACCGACAACAGCTTGGTTTTGTCAGTGCCGGCCAAATCCAGCAACCGCTCGATATTGGCCAGGGTTTCACGGGTCTGCTGTTCAATCCCGGCAGTCATGTCGTCGCCGACTTGCCCTGCCAGATACACGGTACCGCTGTGAACAACGATCTGGCTCATGCGCTCATTGGTGAGCTGGCGCTGGATGGACATGTTTTGCGGACTCCTGAGGGTTGCCGTAACGGGAAATATCGAGGCCTTCGGCGCTGATCTGCGGCGTTTTCTTCGCCATCAGGTCGGCCAGCAAACGACCAGAGCCACAGGCCATGGTCCAGCCGAGAGTGCCGTGGCCGGTATTCAGGAACAGGTTCTTGAACGGGGTGGCACCGACAATCGGCGTGCCGTCGGGCGTGGTCGGGCGCAGGCCGGTCCAGAAAGTGGCTTCGGTCAAATCACCGCCCTGAGGATAAAGGTCGTTGACGATCATCTCCAGGGTTTCACGTCGACGTGGGTTCAGCGACAGGTCAAAACCGGCTATCTCAGCCATGCCGCCGACGCGGATGCGGTTGTCGAAACGGGTGATCGCGACCTTGTAGGTTTCGTCGAGAATGGTCGACGTCGGCGCCATTGCCGGGTTGGTGATCGGCACGGTCAGCGAGTAACCCTTGAGCGGGTACACCGGCGCCTTGATTCCCAGCGGCTTGAGTAACTTCGGCGAATAACTGCCAAGGGCCAGTACATAGCGGTCGGCGGTTTCAAGCTTGCCGTCGATCCACACGCCGTTGACGCGGTCACCCGCGTAGTCGAGGCGCTGAATGTCTTGTTCAAAGCGGAACTCCACGCCCAGCTGTTTGCACATCTCCACCAGGCGCGTGGTGAACATCTGGCAGTCGCCAGTCTGGTCGTTGGGCAGGCGCAGGGCACCGGCGAGGATGTCGGTGACGCTGGCCAGGGCCGGTTCAACGCGAGCGATACCGGCGCGGTCGAGCAGTTCGAACGGCACACCGGACTCTTTCAGTACGGCGATGTCCTTGGCCGCACCATCGAGTTGGGCCTGGGTGCGGAACAGCTGGGTCGTACCGAGGCTGCGGCCTTCGTAGGCGATACCGGTCTCGGCGCGCAGCTCGTCGAGGCAGTCGCGGCTGTACTCGGACAGGCGAACCATGCGTTCCTTGTTCACGGCATAGCGGCTGGTGGTGCAGTTGCGCAGCATCTGCGCCATCCACAGGTATTGATCGATATCGGCAGTGGCCTTGATCGCCAGCGGTGCGTGGCGTTGCAGCAGCCATTTGATCGCTTTGAGCGGTACGCCCGGGGCGGCCCATGGCGAGGCATAACCAGGGGATACCTGGCCGGCGTTGGCGAAACTGGTTTCCATGGCAGCGGCGGGCTGACGGTCGACCACGACCACTTCAAAGCCGGCCCGCGCCAAATAGTAGGCACTGGTCACACCAATGACGCCGCTACCCAAGACCAGAACGCGCATTTTTATATCCTCATCACGGGCTTAGCCGCTGACGTGTGTTATTCGAGCAATGATGGGCGCAGTATAAAAAGCAATCACCAGTGCATTTCACTATATAAATGCCTATATTTGGCGACAATTCTCGGCAAAAACCCTTTTCACAGAGGCGTATCCCCTATGCGTACCAACACCCAGACCAAGCGGGAGCTGGACAAGATCGACCGCAATATCCTGCGCATCCTGCAAACCGACGGGCGTATTTCGTTCACCGAGCTGGGGGAAAAGGTCGGGCTGTCGACCACGCCGTGCACTGAGCGGGTTCGCCGCCTGGAGCGTGAAGGAATCATCATGGGGTACAACGCGCGGCTCAACCCGCAGCATTTGAAGGGAAGTTTGCTGGTATTTGTCGAGATCAGCCTCGATTACAAGTCCGGCGACACCTTTGAAGAGTTCCGCCGCGCCGTGCTGAAACTGCCCCATGTGCTGGAGTGCCACCTGGTCTCAGGCGACTTTGACTACCTGGTGAAGGCGCGGATTTCCGAGATGGCGTCGTACCGTAAATTGCTTGGCGATATCCTGCTCAAACTGCCCCACGTGCGCGAATCCAAGAGCTATATCGTGATGGAAGAAGTGAAAGAGAGCCTTAACCTGCCCATCCCCGATTAACTGACCCGACTGCGTCAGTTTGACCGCGTGCACCCGCTATACCAGCACCTGCCGAGTGCTGGCCATGTAGTCGTGGATCTGCTTTTCGACCCGTGGATGAATCAGTTCCACCGGCCCGCGGCCGTTGGGGCACGGTAAGGTCTTTGTGGTCCCGAACAAGCGGCAGATCAGCGGACGCTCGTCATACACCGTGCAGCCATTCGGCCCGAGGTGCACACAGTTCAGCTCGTCCATGGCCGCGTCCTGCTCGGCAGCAGTCTTACGTGGCAGGCGCGACATCTCCTCGGGCGAGGTTGTCACTGGCCCACAGCAGTCGTGGCAACCGGGGACGCACTCGAACGAAGGAATCTGTCGGCGCAGCGCGCTGATTTTCTGACTGTTGCAACTCATCGAAACACGTACCGAACGGCGAATAGGCATGGATTCTGCCGCAAAAAGCCCTGATGAGACAGCTTCGTCCGACCGCTGTATCCTGCGTCAAATTTTCCAAACAGGGATGCTCCCGATGACTGCCCGCGCCCGGCACACCACTTCCTACTACGCCGCCAGCAGCGTGCCGCAACCCGATTACCCGGCGCTGGCGGGCGAAGTGAGCGCCGACATCTGCGTGATTGGCGGCGGTTATTCAGGGCTTAACACGGCGCTGGAGTTGGCCGAACGGGGTTATAGCGTGGTGTTGCTGGAGGCGCGCAAGATCGGCTGGGGCGCCAGCGGCCGCAATGGCGGCCAGTTGATTCGCGGCGTCGGCCATGGCCTGGAGCAGTTCGCCAACGTGATCGGCACCGACGGCGTGCGCCAGATGAAGCTGATGGGCCTGGAAGCCGTCGAGATTGTGCGCGAGCGCGTCGAGCGCTATCAAATCCCCTGCGACCTGACCTGGGGCTACTGTGACCTGGCCAACCAACCTCAGCACTTGCAAGGCTTCGCCGAAGACGCCGAAGAACTGCGCAGCCTGGGCTATCGCCATGAGGTGCGCTTGCTGCAAGCCAGCGAAATGAGCAGCGTGATCGGCTCCGACCGCTATGCGGGCGGGATGATCGACATGGGCTCCGGCCATTTGCACCCGCTGAACCTGGCCCTCGGCGAAGCGGCCGCCGCGCAGCAGTTGGGCGTGAAGCTGTTTGAGCAGTCCGAAGTGACGCGCATCGACTACGGCCCCCAGGTTAACGTGCACACAGCCCTTGGTAACGTACGCGCCAAGACCCTGGTGCTGGCGTGTAATGCCTACCTCAATGGCTTGAATCCGCAGTTAAGCGGCAAAGTGCTGCCCGCGGGCAGCTACATCATTGCCACCGAACCGTTGAGCGCAGCGCAGGCCGCCAGCCTGCTGCCGCAGAACATGGCGGTATGTGATCAACGGGTGACGGTGGATTACTTCCGGCTCAGCGCTGACAACCGCCTGTTGTTCGGCGGTGCCTGCCACTATTCCGGACGCGATCCTCAGGATATCGGCGCCTATATGCGGCCAAAAATGCTTAAGGTGTTCCCGCAACTGGCGCACGTAAAGATCGACTACCAGTGGGGCGGCATGATCGGCATCGGCGCCAACCGTCTGCCGCAGATCGGCCGACTGGCCGATCAACCCAACGTGTATTACGCCCAGGCCTACGCAGGGCATGGCCTCAACGCCACGCACCTGGCCGGCAAGCTGCTGGCCGAAGCGATCAGTGGCCAGCAGCAGGGCCGTTTCGATTTGTTCGCCCAGGTGCCGCACATCACCTTCCCCGGCGGCAAGCATCTGCGCTCGCCGCTGCTGGCGCTGGGGATGCTGTGGCACCGATTCAAAGAATGGGTGTAATCAGTCACGCCAGAACGGTTTCAAACCTTCATGGCGCGCCTGCTCGGCGCTGAGTCCGATGTCACGCAGTTGCTCGTGAGTCAGGCTCAGCAAGGCCTTGCGCGTGTGGCGACGGTGCCAGAAAAGACTCCAGCGGCCGCAGGCGGGCGTCGACATCGCCGGCTCCTGCCCCGCTTCCAACTCCTGACTGTGTAATGCCAACCGCACATCGCTCATGCCGCTCATTTTGCTGCCCCTCATTTGCCTGTTGCCATGAGTGACTAGCTTGAGCGCGCGAGCAAAACCATTACAGATTCAACCAACTCTTATTAAATCAATACAGATGCTGCCTTCAGGGGGCTGAATCCTGTATTTTCTGTGTATCTGTAATGGTCCACCGGGAGCGACCGCCATGACCCTCTACGTCAATCTCGCCGAAGTGCTGGGCACTCGCATAGAGCAGGGCTTCTACCGCCCCGGCGATCGCTTGCCCTCGGTACGGGCTTTGAGTGTGGAACACGGGGTCAGCCTGAGCACCGTTCAACAGGCCTATCGCTTGCTGGAAGACAACGGCCTGGCGATGCCCAAGCCCAAATCCGGCTACTTTGTGCCGGTCGGGCGTGAGCTGCCGGCCCTGCCCGAAATCGGCCGCCCGGCCCAGCGGCCGGTAGAAATCTCGCAGTGGGACCAGGTGCTGGAACTGATTCGCGCAGTCCCCCGCAAAGATGTCATACAGATGGGCAGGGGCATGCCGGATGTATTGTCGCCGACCCTCAAACCCCTGCTGCGCAGCCTCGCAAGGATCAGTCGTCGCCAGGATATGCCCGGACTGTATTACGACAACATCCTTGGCTGTATGGAATTACGCGAGCAGATCGCGCGTCTGTCTCTTGATTCCGGCTGCCAACTCAACGCCGAAGATATCGTCATCACTACCGGTTGCCATGAGGCACTGTCCGCCAGTATTCATGCTATTTGCGAACCTGGGGATATCGTCGCAGTCGACTCGCCAAGCTTCCACGGTGCCATGCAAACCCTTAAGGGCCTCGGCATGAAGGCCCTGGAAATCCCCACAGACCCGCTCACCGGTATCAGCCTCGAAGCACTGGAATTGGCCCTGGAACAGTGGCCGATCAAGGTCATCCAACTGACGCCGAATTGCAACAACCCCTTGGGCTACATCATGCCGGAAGCCCGCAAACGCGCACTGCTGACCCTGGCCCAACGCTTTGATGTGGCGATCATCGAAGACGACGTGTATGGCGAACTGGCCTACAGCTACCCGCGCCCACGCACGATCAAGTCCTTTGACGAAGATGGCCGCGTACTCCTTTGCAGTTCGTTCTCGAAAACCCTGGCGCCTGGCTTGCGCATTGGCTGGGTTGCGCCGGGCCGCTACCTGGAGCGGGTGCTGCACATGAAATACATCAGCACCGGCTCCACGGCGACACAGCCGCAGATCGCCATTGCCGAATTCCTCAAAAATGGCCACTTCGAACCGCATTTGCGGCGGATGCGTGCACAATATCAACGCAATCGCGACTTAATGCTCGATTGGGTCAGTCGCTATTTCCCAGCGGGTACACGGGCGAGCCGGCCTCAGGGCAGTTTCATGCTGTGGGTCGAGCTGCCCGAAGGTTTCGACACCCTCAAGCTCAATCGCATGCTGGCCGAACAGGGCGTGCAGGTGGCCGTGGGCAGTATCTTCTCGGCTTCCGGCAAGTACCGGAACTGCCTGCGAATGAACTACGCTGCCAAGCCAACCCCGCAGATCGAAGAAGCGGTGCGCAAGGTCGGCGCCGCGGCGATAAAAATGCTCGCCGAGACTGCAGACTGACCTTTCGCAGGAATTAGCCGTCATATGCCGACAATTGCCCTGATGTGGAAGCAGCGCCCTTGATGATTCGACGGCTTTTACCGTTTTTCCTGCTGGGTGCCGTGGCCCTGAGCGGTTGCGCGACAGTCAATGCACCGCGCATTCCCAGCGATGCGCTGCCCGCTGCGCAATCGTCATTCGGCCGCTCGATCCAGGCCCAGGCCGCGCCGTATCAGGGCCGCTCAGGCTTTCGCCTGCTGCCCAATAGCAGCGAAGCCTTCATGGCCCGCGCCGAACTGATCCGTAATGCCCAAAGCAGCCTCGACCTGCAGTACTACATCGTGCACGACGGCATCAGCACCCGCATGTTGGTGGATGAACTGCTCAAAGCGGCTGACCGTGGCGTGCGCATCCGCATCCTGCTGGACGACACCACCAGCGACGGCCTCGACCAAGCCATCGCCACCCTCGCCGCCCACCCACAGATCCAGGTTCGCCTGTTCAACCCCCTGCACCTGGGCCGCAGCACCGGCGTGACGCGGGCCATGGGGCGGTTGTTCAACCTGTCGCTCCAACACCGGCGCATGCACAACAAGCTGTGGCTGGCGGACAACAGCGTGGCAATTGTTGGCGGGCGCAACCTGGGTGACGAGTATTTCGACGCCGAGCCGAACCTGAACTTCACCGATATCGACATGCTCAGCGTCGGCCCGGTGGCCGAGCAGCTCGGGCACAGCTTTGATCAGTATTGGAACAGCGCGCTGAGCAAACCGATTGATGATTTCGTATCAAGCAGCCCGTCCAAAGGTGACTTGGCCGCCGCACGCGTGCGCCTGCAAAACTCGCTGGCCGAATCTCGCCAGCAGAATCACGCGCTGTATAACCGCTTGCGCACTTACCAGACCCAACCGCGCATGAACATCTGGCGCCGCGAGCTGATCTGGGCGTGGAACCAGGCATTGTGGGATGCGCCGAGCAAGGTGCTGGCCGAAGCCGACCCAGACCCACGCTTGCTGCTCACCACCCAACTGGCGCCGGAGCTGGAAGGCGTGAACCATGAGCTGATAATGATCTCGGCGTATTTCGTACCTGGGCAGCCCGGGTTGGTGTACCTCACCGGCCGCGCCGATGCAGGCGTGTCGGTCAGCCTGCTGACCAACTCCCTGGAGGCCACGGACGTACCGGCCGTGCACGGTGGTTACGCGCCTTATCGCAAGGCGTTGCTGGAGCACGGCGTGAAACTCTACGAGCTGCGCCGCCAGCCCGGCGACCCCAGCGGTGGCAGCGGTCCGCACTTGTTTCGCCGGGGCGCCTTCCACGGCTCGGACTCCAGCCTGCACAGCAAGGCGATGATCTTTGATCGGCAGAAGTCGTTTATCGGCTCGTTCAACTTCGACCCGCGCTCGGTGCTGTGGAACACCGAAGTCGGCGTGCTGGTGGACAGCCCCGAGCTGGCCGAGCACGTACGCAACCTCGCGCTGCAAGGCATGTCACCAGCCTTGAGCTACCAGGCGAAATTGCAGGACGGCCAGGTGGTATGGGTGACCGAAGACAATGGCCAATTGCACACGCTGAGCCGTGAACCCGGCAGCTGGTGGCGTCGGTTTAATGCCTGGTTCGCCACCTCAGTCGGATTGGAACGCATGCTGTAGGAACAATGAAGATCAACTGTGGGAGCCGGGCTTGCCCGCTCCCACAGTTGATCGCATTTCAAATCAGGCGGGCTGTGCAACGCCAAATGCGCCCTGGCGCAGCAACAGCACCACCAGCCCCAACGCACCGGCAGCCATCAACCACGGCAATGCATGCCCACTGATCCATTGGCTGCCCGCACCGGCCACCAGCGGTCCGATCAGGCAACCGATGCCCCACAGCTGCGCCACGTGAGCGTTGGCGCGCACCAGCGCGTCGTCGCGATAGCGCTCGCCGATCAGGATCAGCGACAACGTGAACAACCCGCCGGCGCTGGCGCCGAAGACCACCCACACCGGCCAGATCAGCGGCGTGTGCAGCAGCAGCGGAATCGCCAGGCTCGAGACCAGCAACAGCACCGCACAACTCAAGAACAGCGTGCGTCGCGGCAGGTAGTCAGCCAATGCGCCGATGGGCAATTGCAGCAGCGCATCGCCAACCACCACCGTGCTGACCATGGCCAGGGCGATCTCGGCCGTGAACCCCTGCTGCAGGCAATACACCGGCAGCAGCGTCAGAATCATCGCTTCGAACGCGGCGAACAACGCCACCGCCCAGCCAATCGCCGGCAGACTCAGACAAAAACGCCATAGGTCGCCGAAGGTGACGCTGAAGGAATCGGCCGTTGGCGCACCGGAGCGCCCCAGCAACAGCAGTGGCGCGACCATCAACAAGCCCACGCCCACCCAGAAACCATAATCATGGTCGGTACCCAGCACGCCCAAAAGCAACGGGCCAGACAGTTGGCTCAAGGCGTAACTGCAGCCATACAGCGCAACGAGTCGGCCACGCCACTGCTCCACCACCAACTGGCTGATCCAGCTTTCGCCGAGGATAAACACGATGGTCAGGATCACCCCGATCATCAACCGCAGCACCAGCCAGACCGGGTAGCTGGGCAAGATTGCCAGCAGGCCAATAGACACTGCACCGGCCCATAGGCACAAACGCATCAGGTTCGCAGTGCCCAGCCATGCGGCCAACCGACTGGAGACCTTCGCTCCCAGCAGCACGCCGAAGGCCGGCATGGCGGCCATCACACCAATGGCGAAACTGCCGTAACCCCAGCCTTCGAGACGCAGGGACACCAGCGGCATGCTGACGCCCAGGGCCAGGCCGACGCTGAGTACCGAAGCCAGCACGGCGAAATATGTCGCCCAACGCATGCCCACGCTCCTGTGGAAAATGTCCGAGGTTGTAAACGAACTGTAGGAGCGAGCTTATGCGGGAGCCGGGCTTACCGGCGATTGCAGACGCCTCGGTGTGTCAGTCACACCTTGGCGCTGCTATCGCCGGCAGACCCGGCGCCCTCACAAGCTGGCTCCTACAGGGGATCAGCGGTATTGCTTACAGCTTGATCCAGGTCGACTTCAGCTCGGTGTACTTGTCGAACGCGTGCAGCGACTTGTCGCGGCCATTACCCGACTGCTTGAAGCCACCAAACGGTGCGGTCATGTCACCGCCATCGTATTGGTTGACCCACACGCTACCGGCGCGCAAGGCCTTGGCGGTCAGGTGCGCCTTGGAGATATCCGCCGTCCACACCGCCGCGGCCAGGCCGTATTGGGTGTCGTTGGCAATGGCGATGGCTTCTTCGGCGCTGTCGAAGGTGATAACCGACAGGACGGGGCCAAAAATCTCTTCCTGGGCGATCTTCATGGCGTTGGTTACGCCGTCAAAAATCGTCGGTTCCACGTAGGTACCGCCGGTTTCTTCCAGCGTGCGTTTGCCGCCCGCGACCAGCTTGGCGCCGTCGGCGTGGCCGGCCTCGATGTATGACAGCACGTTGTTCATCTGCTGGGTGTCCACCAGAGCGCCGACGTTGGTCGCCGGGTCCAGCGGGTTGCCCGGCTTCCAGCCCTTGAGGGCCTCCATCACCAGCGGCAGGAAGGTGTCCTTGATCGAACGCTCCACGAGCAGGCGCGAACCGGCGGTGCACACTTCGCCCTGGTTGAAGGCGATGGCGCCAGCGGCGGATTCGGCAGCGGCTTGCAAATCCGGCGCATCGGCAAACACGATGTTCGGGCTCTTGCCGCCGGCTTCCAGCCACACGCGCTTCATGTTCGACTCGCCGGAGCGAATCAACAGCTGCTTGGCGATCTTGGTAGAACCGGTGAACACCAGGGTGTCGACGTCCATGTGCAGCGCCAACGCGTTGCCCACGGTGTGGCCATAACCCGGCAGTACGTTGAGCACGCCTTTTGGAATACCGGCCTCAACGGCCAAAGCCGCGATTCGGATGGCGGTCAGCGGGGATTTTTCAGACGGCTTGAGGATCACCGAGTTACCGGTGGACAGCGCCGGGCCGAGTTTCCAGCAGGCCATCATCAACGGGAAGTTCCACGGCACGATCGCGCCGACAACACCGACCGGCTCGCGGGTCACCAGACCCAGCTGATCATGCGGGGTGGCGGCAACTTCGTCGTAGATCTTGTCGATAGCCTCGCCGCTCCAGCTCAGCGCATTCGCTGCGCCAGGCACGTCAATTTCCAGGGAGTCGGTGATCGGCTTGCCCATGTCCAGGGTTTCAAGCAGCGCGAGCTCTTCGGCATTGGCCTTGAGCAATGCGGCGAAACGGATCATGGTGGATTTGCGCTTGGCCGGCGCCAGGCGCGACCAGACACCGGAGTTGAACGTGGCGCGGGCATTTTCGACAGCGCGCTGGGCGTCGGCGACGTCACAGCTGGCAACGGTGGCCAGCAGGCGGCCATCGACCGGGCTGATGCATTCGAAGGTGTCACCGGAAACAGCGGCGGTGTATTCGCCATTGATATACGCGCGGCCTTCGATCTTCAGGTCCTTGGCGCGTTGTTCCCAGTCGGCACGGGTCAGGGTGGTCATGCGAGTGTCCTCCTCTTATTGAATACAAGGGC